>Ga0193743_1001934_pt1 | contig 14994 bp, 7 predicted proteins | sample L2c2metaG_FD_143038 | JGI IMG/M metagenome (GOLD analysis project Ga0193743, IMG submission 143038) | Soil microbial communities from a riparian zone of the East river system, Colorado, United States - L2c2 | ecosystem: Environmental > Terrestrial > Soil > Riparian zone | place: USA: East River...
GGTGTACTCCGATCCTGTCTTATACAGCGGAAACCCTGCAGCGAGCTCTTCTTTTCTCTCACCCAAAAGAGCTTGCATGGCCAAGCGGATTTCTCCGGTTTGCGCAGGACTATCCGCAGCCCGGGCCACCAGAAGCCGTAGCTTTGCAGCAGCGGTGGTAATTTTCTCCATGGCTGACGTATCTGTATCGACGCCCTTCCAGCCCGGAACCAACTTCGCCTGTTCTCCCAGCCGTTCTACTGTATCGCGGCTTTCACGCATTTGACGAAGTCGGTCCAAATCCCGGTCCAGGTCGAGATGGGGCACGCCCAAGGTGGACAGCTCATGGAGAACTGCTTTCCGCTTGAATACGGACATGGGCCACGGGGCACACTTCGCCTTTTCCCATTCACTCGCCAAGTGCTCCAAAGGAAGTGCCCTGATGGCATCAGCAGAATATTGATTCGACAACCCTATTGAGGCTTCTGCATAGCCGGCGATGAGTGCCGACGCCTTCTGAACCCCTTCGATCGCCGCCGAGGCGTTTGCAGCAAAGACGAATCCGAGGTCCATCTGCGAGGCTTCGGGAAGGAAGTCCGCGAGTTCTGCCAATGCGGAGAGCCCCGTGCCGCTGGCCGGAAGGTCAATGCCTAATCCCTGCAGCAACTTGGCTCGTGCCGACGTGCATGCCGCCACGGTCACCGCCAAAGAGGATGCAGCCTTCAAGAGGCCGGCTTGCCATGCGTTCGACCACTGTGTTTCGCCGACCGATTTAAAGGCAGCAGTATCTAGGGTTGCTACTTCCGTTCGCTGCAGGCCAAGCCTACGGGCTACATCTTTCAGAGATCTTATTGCCGTGTCGTCGTGCGTTACCTGTTTGGGCCAGTGTAAATTCAGGGGCCTGGCTACATCGAGTAACACGCGTCCGATAGCGCGGTGCACCGTCCAGCCGTTCGGGTGAACATAGTGCAAGGCTTTCACTAAAGCGTTGAGTGCGTCGCGCTCACGGCGTATGGTCTCAGCATCTCTAGCCCAAGCCTCCGCGGGAAGCTCCTCTGCCGCTGTCCAAGCGCGGTCGAGCTGCTCCAAGACCTCCTTTTTGTTCGCCTTGTTCGAGTGAAGCTCGAGGCAGAACGGTCCCAGGCCGTTCGCTCGCAAACGCCTATGTACGACGTCGAGCGCGGCCCGTTTCTCAGCTACGAACAGCACACGGCGGCCAAGCGCAAGGTTGTGCGCGATCATGTTTGCGATTGTCTGCGATTTGCCGGTTCCAGGAGGACCGTCCAGAACGAAATCACAGCCGCGAGCTGATCCGACCACAGCCGCAAGTTGTGAGGAGTCAGCCGGCAAGGGAGTAAAGAGCTCGCCAGGTGCAACCTCATTATCGAGTTCTTCAGGATGCGGAGGATAAGCAGAGTACGGGTAGGGCTCGCGTGGGGTCTCAAGCAGGTGCCGAACGACACGATTTGCTTTGAGCGTCTCGGTTCTATCGACAAGGTCCTTCCACATGAGGTACTTGGCGAAAGAAAAAGACCCGACCAAGACATCTTCAGTAACTTCAAAACCAGGAGTGTCTCGGACGGCCTTGCGAACTGCTGTCCATATACGAGCGACATCTACGCCATGTCCATCAGCGGGCAGCCCAGCTGCAAGTTCGGGCACCTCCAACCTGAACTCCTGCCGCAACATCTCCAGCAAGGTCAGGTTCATCCGTGGGTCATCATCGAGCAAAGACAGGCGAACACCGGATCGCACGCTTCGTCGGTCAAGCTTGACAGGAAGAAGCAACAGCGGAGCTCGATACACTCGGGTATCGGTTGCGGCTTTCTTCCAATTGAGAAAACCCACCGCCAGAAACAACGTATTGGAACCGCCTTCAGCTAGGTCCAGACGAGACTTTCGGAACAACTCCACCAACTGCGCATCCAGCTTTGGCTCTTGGAGCAAAGAAAGCACTTCCCCACGCGCAAGTGCATCCGAGGCATACACGGAATCAAGCACCTCACCCGTTCGGCTTTTATGCAATTCAGCATCCCTGCCCATCGCACCTTCCATCTGGGGAGCGGCGACAATGCGGAAGCTCTTCCCGTCGGCAAGCTCATCTTCCAGTCGACCGGGGTCAGGACAAAGGATTGGGATCCCAGAAGTTCCTACGGGCGCATGAAGGAGACGATTGCGTGCAGTCAAATCCAGCAACTTGCGCTGCCATCGCTGCAATCTTCCCTCTGGAGTCGCTGCAACCTCCGACTCGGTAATATCAAAGGCGGGTAGGATGGGTGCTGCTTCAAGACTTATTTCTGTTGACTCTTCCGAACTAAGAGAGATTGCGCCGCTGTTCAGCCCAGAGCTGGATAGAGCAGAAATGGCCAATGGACGCAGGCGCTGCATACGAGCACGCCGCAGGTCCAAAGCCATGACAAAGTCCGCCTCACGCTCTTCGGCAATTTGCCTGTTACCTTCCGCAATGGCCTTACTAAATCCGGGCCCATTGCTTTGCATACAGAGCGTCGTTTCAAAAACCAGCAATTCCTGGAGCGCAACTCGTTTGCGTACGGCCGAGGCATCTTCAGTGATGAGGGAGGCGAACTCTTGTGGCTGCAACCAGACACCGGTGAAGGCGTGGCCTTTGGTCAGGATGACAATTGGATTCAACCCTGCCTGCTCCAGCGTTGCCGCAAACAGCAGTGCCGTGTCGAGGCAAGTTGCCAGTCCCTGTTCTACTATCTGTTGCGGCGCGCGGACCTTCTGGCCTTGTGTTTCGAAACTGGCTGGAGGCAAAGCATAGGTCAGCCGCAGCCCGGAGATAGCCGACCAAATGGCAGAAGCCAGTTCATACGAACGCGCTCTTGTCTTTGCTTCATAACCATCCAGCCTGTCGGGCTTACCGGCTTTTCGAAGGACCTCGGCTGAGGCCTTCAGAATGCGGGCGACAGCTGCATTGTTGGGCTGTACAAACATGGCCAGCAACTCTGCCATGCTTGATGCACCACCCCATTCACTCGCCGCCAGAATTTCTATGGGATAACTCTGAATTGCAAGACATGCGGTATCGTCGCCGCGTGTGCCCTCCGGCCATAGCTTCACAAAAATACGAGCGCTTATCGCTTCCTGAATACTGAGGAGGAAGTCGGCATTTAAGACCAGATCACGATTGCGGATGTCAGTGGAGCTGCCCGGTTGAATCCGGTCAAGCTTCCATGTGCGGGTAACGAATACTGCCGGGTCGGCAGAGATCTCAAGTTCAAGGCTTTGCAAATAAAGTTTTGAGTTGTTCGCAACTCGAAGTTCCCGGAGAACTGGTACGGCACTCTGATGAGTGGCGAAGCTCAGCTTTGGACAAACCGAAGCCTCTATCGACCAAGGAGCAATGAGTAAATTTAGCGAGGCCGCGATGGAATCGCTGGCAGTAGTACTGTCAATCTCTTCCACGTAGGGAGACACGGCTTCACCTGCTCCAATTGCCTAATGTCAGTTTATAAGGCAGGATACCAGAATAAGACATGAGGCATAGCTTCCGATTCTTGCACGCAGCCGACCTGCATCTGGATAGTCCATTACGTGGCCTTTCGCGGTATGAAGGCCTGTCCGTAGATGAAATACGAAGTGCGACAAGACGGGCGCTAGAGGCGCTCGTTTCGTTCGCCACCACGGAGTACGTGGACTTTGTCGTCATCGCAGGAGACATTTTTGATGGCAAGTGGCAGGATATGGGCACTGGCCTGTTCTTCGCCGCGGCCATGGCAAGACTGAGTGCTGCGGATATTCCAGTGTTTCTCTTGCGAGGCAATCACGATGCGGAGTCAGCAATTACTCAGCGTCTTCCCTTACCCCCTTCCGTGCAATTCTTCAGCTCCAAGAAAGTAGACACGTTTCTGCTTGAAGACCACGCGGTAGCCCTTCATGGAAAGAGCTTCGCCAATATCCATGTCTCCGAAGATATGACCACGCAGTACCCTGCTCCGGTAGATGGCTATTTCAACATCGGCGTGCTGCACACCTCCTTGGGGGGATACGCCTTACACGAAACCTACGCGCCTACGTCACTCGCGGCCCTGACGGCCAAACAGTACCACTACTGGGCATTGGGCCATATTCACGATTACGCGATCCTATCCGAGCACCCACACATTGTTTACCCCGGCGTTCTGCAAGGTCGAAAGATTACTGAAACAGGCGTAAAAGGTGCAGTCCTAGTCGAAGTAGAGGACGGGGCCGTGCGTAGCGCCAAATTGATTCCTCTGGATGTTATCCGCTGGGCTCGTGTGGAGGTGGATTGTGCAGCTCTGGAAAGTCGAGATGAATTGCATCAACGTATGCGAGCAGCGCTTCGACGCAGTATCGAGAGTGAAGCGGACGCACGACCGTTAGTAATCAGAGTCATTTTGACTGGAGCTACCAGCTTGCACTCAGAGCTGCAGGATACCCTGGCTCCTCTTCGCGAGGAGTTGCGTGCAATCGCCACAGAAGTAGATGCAAGCCTTTGGATTGAAAAGCTGTCTCTCGCAACGAGCGAGACCGTCGTCATTGCTTCTCATGTACCGGAGATCGGCGAGTCAGACTCTCAGGACCTCTTCGCAATGCTTGATCAGGCATCTTCAGATCAAGAGTTGCTGGAAATTCTGGCCAGTGACTTCTCCGCGTTCCTTTCCACAACTCCGCCGCCAACCCCTGGAGATGAATCCTTGAACACCTTAGTGCGTAATGGACACTGGGAGTCCCTTGTATCTCATGCGAGTGCCGCCTTACGAGCGCGGCTGCTCGGGGCCCAGCACTGATGCGCTTTGACGAACTTCATCTTCTGAAATACGGCAACTTCGAAGCTTGTGATCTTGCTTTTCCGAAGCAGCCGGTGGACTTCCATCTCATCTTCGGAGCCAACGAAGCTGGCAAATCCACCACCCTTACCGCAGTCAGCGACCTTCTTTTCGGGTTTCCTCACGGCAAAGCACAGGATTACCGCTTCGATGCATCGCTGCTGCGTGTTGGCGCGGTCCTAGAACAAGGTGCTCAGCGAACGCAGGTTCGGCGTAAACGCGGCCGTACAGGTGCCACGCTCATGGATGGGCAGGACAATTCCCTGGAAGAGGCTCTGCTTGCCGGCATGTTGAGCGGTCAGACGCGAGAGACCTTTCATGCCGCCTGGAGTCTGGACCATCGATTACTGCGTGAAGGCGGTCAGGCCATCGTTACCGCGAAGAATGACATCGGCCAGGCACTCTTCGCAGCCGGGTCCGGGCTCACTGGAGTTACCCGCATTCTGCAGAACCTGGAAGAAGAGGAGGACCAGATATGGGGGCCTCGGGCCAGGGCAAGCCGTACCTACACCCGCGTGGAACGTGAGCTCAAAGAAGCACAAACACGCCTGCGCAGCGTGGAGGTACGCCCCGCAGCATGGACCACAGCACACGATCAACTTCTCAATCTTGAGAAGCAGCAGAAGCAACTTGACCAGCAGCAGCAAACCCTTACCTCCGAGCAGCGCACGGTAGAACGAACACGTCGGATTCTGGAGCCTGCGGAGCAGCTCCGTACCTTGCGCGCCTCACTCGCGGAGCAGACCTTTTCTCTCTTTACGCCTGTCATGGAGACGCTCGTCGAAACCACCTTCGCTCTTCACGCGGAGGCAGTCGTCCAGCAGGGGGTCGCAGAACGTCTGATTGCAGAAGAGCAGAAGCATCTGGATGCTATTATTTTGGACCAAGCCTGTCTTCTACGCGAAGAGGAGATTCAGTCGCTGGTCGAAGAACGCGGAATCCGTCAGGAAGCCGCGGACGGGCTCCCCGCCCGGCAGGCCAGTCTGGAGCAGAAGAAGCGTGAGCTCGATGAGGCACTCCGCACGCTGCGGCTCGCAGAGGCTCCGGTTCCCACCCTACTGCTCACGCTTCCTCCACGTGCTACTGTCGCCGAGTTGAAACAGCTCTTGCGAGAGCGAACCGAAAAAGAGAGTGCCCTCAAGATCCTGCGTGAGACCTATGCGAACACGGTGGACGAGCGGGACGCGTTTGCCTGCACGCTAGCCGATCATCATCTCATGGAGACGACGCCAGAGTTGCAGGAGGTGGTGGAAGCCGCGCGTCGACTAGGGGATCCCGACGGACAGGCCGAGAAGGCCGGCGATACTCATCGGACGCACGAAGCAGCAGCCGCAGACGCCAACGCGCGCTTATTGCCCTGGTCAGGGAACGTAGATTCGCTTCGCAGGCTAGTGATTCCTTCTGAAGAAATCCTCGTAGCCGCTCGCGATCGAGAGTTTGCCGCCGCGGGTACCGTTGCCGAAGAGACTCGAGAAGAAGGACGCTTACGTGAGGAACTCGCGCAGCGCAAACTCCAACGAGACTTGCTGCTACAGTCCGGAACAGCTGTGTCCGCTGATTCGGTGGCAGGAGCTCGATCGCTGCGGGATGCTTGCTGGAACGATTTGCGAGGACATATTGAGGGTAAAAGACTCCTTGCCAGCCCTCGCATGGAAGCCGATCGCTTCGAAGGACTTTCTGCAGAAGCGGATCGCCGCGTAGATGAACGGTTCTTTTCCACCGAAGCCTCCGCCCGCCTTGGACAGGCAGATGCTGCCGTTTCTGCAGCGGAGCTTTACCTTGCTCAGGCGAGTGCCCGTGTACAGCTTGCCTCAGCAGCCTTGGAGCAGGCGAATACCTTGTGGTCGGCTGAGCTTACCGCCAGGTCTCTGCCCATGCTTTCGGTCTCGCGTCTACGCGAATGGCTTATCCTCCGCGAGGGTGCTCTCGATAAGGCATCCGAAGCACAAGCGGCAGGTGCGGTACTTCTTGTAGCTCAATCTGCACTGGATAGCGCGAGACAACATCTTGTAAGCGCGACCGGGCTGCCGTCCACCGCGGCAGTCGCCAGCTCCTTTCGAAAGCTACTAGACCATGCCGAATCCGTCCTGAAAACCGCTCTGGATAACGCTGCGATCTTCACCCAGCTCAAGACAGATCTTCGAAAAGCTGAAGACAAGGTTCTGCTGGAGTCGCGCAGGATTGATCGCAACTTCGCCGACGCTAAAACCTGGCAGGAGACATGGAAGCAGGTCATCGAAAAGGCGCATCTGGACGAAACCGTTAGCGAAGCAGAACTCGACTTGGTTGAACTGGTACGCAACACGGCAAGCTCCGTACAGGAAATTCAACACGAGATCGAAGTCGCGAACGGTGCACAAGGGGAGTTTCTGGCACGAACCGAAACACACTGGACCGCTCTGGACATGCCTCCCTCACCGACCGATCCTGTCGAGCGTGTCGAACTGCTGAAGCGGCGTCTGCAGGCCGCACGCGACGATAGCCAACGCGTCTCCGCCATTACTGGCATCTTGCAGGCGCGCGATGAGGAACGGCTCACGGCAGAGGCAAAACGCGCATCTGCCGAGTTGAGTCTAGCTCCCCTTCTGGAGTTGGCCAGTGTCCGGGAGCTGTCAGCACTCTCACACAAAGTCGAAGAGTCCAAACGGGTTCGCAAGGTGCTCGGCGAGATCGAAGACCTAAGCCACAAGATTCTGTCTATAGGAGACGGACTTCCTCTTTCAAGCCTTCTCCAGGAGGTCTCGGGCAAGACACCCGACCAGCTTGCGCTTCGATCCGACGAACTTGCGCGTGACCTGAGTGCCATAGGCAAGCAGATCGTTACGGTCGCAGACCTTGCCGGTGTTTCTCGCACTAACTTCAAGGCTCTCGACCACGGAGCCGGCGCTTCAGAAGCCGCCGCCGACGCCGAAATGGCGCGCGCAGAACTGGACGTGCAAACCGAGGCTTACTTGCTGAAGCGGACCGAAACGCTGCTGTTGCGTTGGGCAGTGGAGCGGAAGAGAAAGCAGACGCAGAATCCCCTGCTCCTGCGTGCCGGCCACCTTTTCAGCATCCTTACAGGAAATCGTTACAGCAGTTTGTCCATTGACTCGGAGGGTAGTTCCTCCACCTTGCTCGGCGTCTGTGCCGACAATACTTCGGCTGTTCCAGTCGACAGCATGAGCGAGGGGACCATCGACCAGCTCTTTCTCGCGCTACGCGTTGCTTCCATCGAACAATCCGTCAAAGGCGGTTCCGTACTCCCTGTGCTTGCCGACGATCTCTTTATTAACTTTGACGACCAGCGTGCAGAGGCTGGTTTTCGCGTTCTCGGTGAGTTGGCAAAATCAACTCAGGTGCTCTTCTTCACGCACCATCAGCATCTGCTAGAGATCGCCAGGAAGAGCCTGCACCCACATGAAACTCGTATCTGCAATCTTTGACAAGCGTTTGAGCGAGGTTGTCACGCGGCACTTAAATCCCGGACTGGGGTCTTATTGTTTTCAATGATTTTCCGGGATTTAACCAGAACGTAACGGCACTTAAATCTCGGATTGTTGCACTTAAATCCCAGACTAAGTTTTTATCTGAAGAGTGTGGACTGGATAAAGCTGCTTTCTCGTACCAGCTTGAAGCAAGGAGATGATCGCCGCGTGCGGTTGATGCGTTTCCCCGCCCAATGAGTGCCTGAAGCAAAGACGGTTCATATCGAAGTGCGCTCTGATAGCTCTTATCTGCTTCAAGCCAGTCCCCTTGTGACTCAAGCAACAGACCAAGATTGACGTACGTGCTGACATCCTTTGGATTGAGCGAGAGAGCTCGCTGAAAGCTTGCCTTGCCATCTCCGATGTACGGTGATTCGTCCCGCCTTTGCCGCGTCGCGGCCTGATACCAACGGGAGTTCTTCCCGTTGTACGCGCGCACATACAGTGCGCTGTGGACCTCCTGTAGTTCCTGGTGCCGGGGTAGGCAATCGATCTATCCCTCTGATAACCTTGCCAGCGGTTCTTGGCCGCCTGAATCAGCGGCCTCGTGGACCAGGAGGCCATTTCATGATCAGGAGTACCATCTCGCGACGTAACTTCTTTGGCATGACCGCAGGTGCGGTCGCAACCACAAGTCTCTCCCCATTGCTCTACGCGGGCACGGCGCAGGCAGGCAGCGCCCCGCGTTCTTACGATGCTCTCGGCGCGAATGATGCCGAAACCTATCAGGCCTCCATCGATAGCGCCTACACCTTCCTCGACACCATGATGGACGCCTACGCGCAGGGTGCGACCGTGCGGCTCATCCAGAGCTACTCCGATCAGAGCGGCCTTCTATCCACCGCCTTCACCTACGACAACGCAGTCGCAATCCACGCCTACCTTCTACGTGGACGAGCAGAGGACGTGGAGCGAGCGGAGATTCTGGGGAATGGCCTCATCTATGCCCAGGCCAACAATTTCCCGGTGAGCGATGGCCGCTTCGCGCAGGCCTACTTCGTCAACGTGCCCGCCTCCGACGGAAGCGGCGCTTTCATTACCCCTGCGGCCGCGCCCTTCTTCTTCTTCGGCAGCGCAGTCGGCGACCAGGCGTGGGCGGGCATGGCTCTCGCACAACTCTACCGCCGCACCCGAAGCGCCGCCTACTTGCAAGCCGCTCTCAACGTCGCCAACTGGATCGTGACCAACACGTTCGACACTCGAGGCCCGGGCGGCTATACCTTTGGCACCACTATCAACCAGTTCAACCAGTCCGTGCCCTCAACCAACGGCAAGTCGACCGAGCATAACATTGATACCTATGCGTTCTTCACTATGCTCGCCGAACTGACGCGCGGGGGCAGCGCGACAAATGGCACAAGCTGGAGCCAGCTCGCAGGACACGCCTTCGTTTTCGTGCAGGCCATGTTCAATCCTGAGGGACATTTCTTCTACACGGGCACGAATGCCGACCAGGTGACCATCAACACCAGTAACATCCCTGAGGACGTGCAGACCTGGTCGTATCTGGCCTTCCTCGATAATCGATACAAGGGCTCCATCGACTATGCGCTCACACATCTGCAAACCACCGACTCAGCCACCGCGCCGCGCTCGTCACTCACGGGTAATCAGCAGGTGACAGGTGAGACCTTCGCTTCGGCGAGCCTCATTTCCACGACCGGCGATCCGAATGCAGTATGGCTGGAAGGAACCGGGCACACGGTGGCTGCGCTGATAGCGCGGATCCTCGCCGGGCGCGCAGGATTGCATGGCATCCTCGGTGATGTCACCGCAGCGGTTACATTACTCCGCAATATCGGCATCGCGCAGGCCCAGCTCGGCACCGGCCAGACGGTCCACGGGGTGGCCCTGGTTCCGGACCAGGGCATCGTCGCCTCAACCAGCCCACTGGATACCGGCTTTGGCTTCTCCTACTTCCCCAACCTCCATGTAGGCGCCACCGGCTGGTACGTTGTCGCAGCCCTCGGCGGCAATCCGTTCCAGCTCGGCGAGCGCAGCGATTGAGAGATAAGCGGGTCCAACCGGCTCGGATCTTCTGCTGTACTTGAAAACCCTAGCAGGGTCCCAAAGCGCTCTACCTACCCTTTGTTGTGTGCTTCGGGCTTATCGCGGTAGGGATGCGCATTGCTGCGCACCCGCCGCACAGATCCCGGCGGGCGTGATTCACGCACCGGGCTCCCACCTCGGGTGTTTGACGGCGAAACGAACGCTGGGCCACGGATGAAGGATGCGCGGTAACGGTAAGAACTCTGCCGCGAGTGTCGCCACACAAAACGTAAAGGAGGCGAAACAATACAAAAACACGCTTCCAGATTGCCTTGGTGACAGTATTGTTGGGTCTGCCCCTACAACTGAGGAAATTGGGCCGGACTCGTCACCGTGTAGTCAGTCACTTGCCAGTGCGGACTGAACCGCCATTTTCGGTTCTCAGAACTCCCAAATCGTCTAGGTTGTCTACACGATCAGTGCAGTGTCGGGGCATCAAGTCTTCAGGTTAAGTACAGCAAATCGCTCTTATCTACAAGTTAAGTACAGCGCGACAGATGGGGATGGAGACTGTGCGGATGCGCCGGCCCTTGCCCTCGAGGTCGGCCAGGACCCATCTTCCCTCTCGTTGCTGAATGGTCCCGACATCAAGTTCGGCCAGCTGGTTGCGCCTGAGGGCGCAGCCAACCAGAAGCGATCGCTGGACGAGCGAAACGACGGACGACCTTCCGGTCGACACGTTGCTGTACACAACCTCGGTGATCAACACACCGTCCCGAATCTCGCAGGATATCAATATGGCACGGGAGAAGGTGACGAGTATCGTACTCGATCCTCTTCGGCGTGAGGGCAGCGCTGCCTTAGATCTGATCAGGATTCGAGACGAAAAGTGACGAAAGGAACTGCTAGAAACACCGGGCTTCTCTCCACGTGACTGGCCGTCAGTGGATCCAACCTACTTCGAAACCTACAAAGAATATCGAGCGAAAGAGCGAGCAGTAGCTGATCCGACCACCCTGATCTTGGTGGATGAGGCCGATCGCCTCCAGATGAACAGTCTCGAACAGATGAGATCCATCTTTGACGAGGGCACGGCCGGCATTGTGCTTATAGGCATGCCGGGCATAGAGAAGCGGGTCGCTCGTTTTCCGCAGTTCTACTCCCGCATTGGGTTCGTACATGAGTTCCGTCCGCTGGACGCGTCTCAAGTCCAAGAATTGCTTGAAAAACGATGGACGCCTGCCGGCGTTGTTCTCCCGAACGAACAACTCGTTCCGGAAGTGATAGCGAGCCTCATTCGGATGAGCGGCGGAAATTTCAGACTTTTGACTCGGCTCCTCACTCAGATCGAGCGAGTTCTCAGCGTAAATGACCTTCATGTCATCTCGACTGCGGTCGTTGAAGCCGCCCGCGACAGTCTCGTCATCGGTCCCGGCTAAAGCTGAATACGACAAATAATTCTGAAACATTACGACAAATAATTCTCGAAGCTACAGCCATGAGTACCAAAGTGTTCTCTCACTGCTCGTGGCCACCTTGAAATCGACGATGGAGAACATATCATTTGGCCAAGGAGAGTTTTAAATGTCGTTCCCTTGCCCCCGGTGCAGCGACCGGTACACGCGCAGTTTGCCGATGGTCCACCAGTCCGGAATCTCCACGTGGACCAGCCAGCGAGGCCTAGCCAGCGGCAGCCAGACCGTCCTCTCTAGCATGGCCTCGCCGCCAGGTCGGCGAGAAACCCTCGGTGCCTCCTTGCTGCTGTGTCTGACTATGTTCCCCATAGCTGCCCTGTTGTTGATGGTTGGGCTGAAGCTATCCATCAGCCAACATCGGCCCGCGACGATTATCGATGGTCCACATGTGCGCTCTCACCCTCTGACTCGCGGGGGTGCGCGACGTATTCCACATGTTGCGCCGACTCAGCCCCTGAACCCGAACACTCCCCCCGTTGCTGTTTCAGTCTGGTCAGTCAGGGACACACTCCTGGTTTGTTTGTTTAGCGCTCTTTTGATCTTGGGGTGGGGAGCGCTCGTCGTGGCCGCGATCCGCAGCATCCGCAGGACAAATGAGTACAACCGGACCATATGGCCGCAGGAACTGCAGAGGTGGCGATCCTCCTTCTTGTGCCGGGCATGTGGGTTCGTGTTTATTCCCTAGCGGCGGTGGAAGGTGACCGGCGGCGGCTCACTTCGTCACCTCGCTGAACTCAACCCAGGCGTTGATCGAGCGTTCCAGTTCGAAGCCGGTGTCGTTATTCCTTAATCTGTAGAAATGTGCTGGATGGCGACCCCAATACAGGCTGCTTTCAGCAGAGAGCGGTTTATGCTGAAACGTTCCGTTTCCGCAATCATACTCAAGCACTTCGGTTGCCCCCTCCATAAAGGATGGTGGTATACTTCGTGCTTTCCATAGAAAAGTGCTCCTTTCTGACGGTGAGACAGCAAACGCTCACAGCCTAATCTAAGGGGCGACCTCTTATATTGCGTCGGGTTTGCGGCAAGTTCGAGCTGTTCGCTGCCCAGCGTACGCTCGATCGAAGAATTCCTGCCAAGATCAGATTTGAGGGCTTAGCGTGCGAAGAGCGCTTCGGTGGCTGCACGCAACCAGACTGCGACCGCCTTCGCTCCTGGATCGGGATAGCCGAGCACGCGATCTCCAAGATAACTCGACCGCCCCAGACGGGGTTTCATTCGGGTCGTCGCTTCGACGCCGCCTTCCGCCGCTTCAACCGCGGCCAGGATTGCCTCGCGCGGCGCCTTCCCGCCGACCCCTTTCTTCAAAGCCTTCACGAATGGATCGAGCGCATCCAGCATGGTCCGATCGCCTGGCTCCGCGCCACCCAATTCACTGATGGCGCGGCAGCCCTGATCGAGCGCTTCGGCCCACTGCGCCAATCCCGTTGCGTCCGATTTCTCCAGAAGACTGCCGCAACGCAGAAAAAGCACCCCATAGAGCGGTCCTGATGATCCACCCAACTCGCGCCGTAGAGTATGACCGATGGTTCTAATCGTAGCTGGAACATCGTCCAAAGGATACGAACCTACCGCACCTTGCACGGCCTTGGCCGCGCGCCCTATGCTGGTGCCCAGGTCGCCGTCACCTGTAACGCGGTCCATCTCAGTGAGCTCACTTTCCGCGCCTAGCAGCGCCTTGCACGCGGCCTCGATGGCCTGCCTTGTTTTTCTGCCTGCCTCCGATTGCGCGCCCCTTCCGGTCGGCGAACTCACTTTCGCGCTGACCTCGGCTACGATCTGCGCTTGTGATTGGCCCGGGCGTTGTTTCAGCGCGTTGGGCCATGCGTGAGCCGTAGTCACGGCATCGAGCCAGCGCAGCCACTCATCGTTGACACTGAGAACGGTGATTGAGATTCCCGCCATATCAAGTGATGAGAGAAATGTTCCGGCATATATTCGCTCCACCGTAAATCCCTTGCTTTCGAGAAAACGCATCGCATGGCGAGCCACAATCGCTAGCTCCATCTCCGTGGTTGCGCCAAGATTGTTCACCATCACTGCCACGCGCTTCTCGTCGCCAAACCTTCCGTGCTTCAGAACTTCGGTCAGCAGCGTCTCTGTCAGCTCGTCCGCAGTTTGCACTTGCGTCCGCTTCACGCCGGGTTCTCCGTGAATGCCGAGGCCGAGCTCCATCTCGTGCTCGCCGAGCTCAAAGCTCGGTCTTCCGACTGCAGGCGAAGTTCCGGCAGAAAACGAAACGCCCATGGTCGCCAGGGACTCAACTGCAGCTCTTCCCGTTGCTGCTATATCGGCCAGGCTCTTGCCTTCAGCCGCGGCAGCCCCCACCAGTTTGTGAATGAAAATCGTGCCGGCGAGCCCGCGCGCACCAGTAGCCTGCCCCGTTCCTTTCAGGGCAACGTCATCATCCACGATGACCATTTCGACCGAAATACCCTCGGCACGCGCCATCTCCGCCGCCAGACCGAAGTTCAGCCGGTCGCCGGTGTAGTTCTTGACCACCAGGAGTGCACCGGGCTCTCCCGAGACCGCCTTGATAGCGGCGAAGATGGAATCACTGCTTGGCGAGGTGAAGACTTCTCCGACCACAGCAGCGCTCAGCATGCCAATGCCAATGTAGCCCGCGTGCGCCGGCTCATGGCCACTGCCTCCGCCAGAGAGTACCGCGACCTGTTGGTCACGGGCTCGCTCCGCATCTGCGCGGACCATAACTTTGTGTCCTAACAAACGGGCCGAACTTGGGTGAAGCACGGCCAGGCCTTGCATCATTTCTTCCACGACATGTTCGGGACGGTTAATGAATTTTTTCATGACAAAGCCAATGTACAGCGTCGAGTCGCAGGCCTATTTCCCAAGTGGTCATTTCGCCGGAAAGCAAGGCAAGGCCTGCACAGGTCTAAACCGGAGGGCTTCGGCGTCGAACTCTCCAATCTCTAAATCACGAAAGAAGACCTTGTAGAAGTCTTCTGCAACAAGTTCTGAGTCCGTTACGAAACTTTCTGTTCGTCAACTAGTCCTCCACAGATCACGAACGAGAAGACGACTTGACAGGACTCAACCGACCAGCAGAGAGGGCAAGTGTCCGAGAAGCCCGTTTTTACGGACATTTGATCCAGCGATTACTTCCTACCTATGAACGTCTTTAGATGTTTAGTCCCACAGTGTGATGGAAGGGGTTGATGGTGAATTTTAGCGGTGATTTCTGCCAGGATTGGCAGATGAATTGATAGGGCGTGAGTCCTCGAAGGGTCTTGAGACGCTTGGCGAAGT
>Ga0193743_1001935_pt1 | contig 14993 bp, 12 predicted proteins | sample L2c2metaG_FD_143038 | JGI IMG/M metagenome (GOLD analysis project Ga0193743, IMG submission 143038) | Soil microbial communities from a riparian zone of the East river system, Colorado, United States - L2c2 | ecosystem: Environmental > Terrestrial > Soil > Riparian zone | place: USA: East River...
CAACGGGGTCCTGACGATCGTCGACAACCGAAAGGAGCGGATACAGCAGGCGATCAAATCGCTCAATGCATATGCGATGTCGCTGGGTGAGGCCGTCGCGTCCGGCCCGTTCTTCAAGGCCTACCTCGCAAACCTACTGCCGGGTCAATTCGTTCAGCCGTTCGTCGACGCGGCGTTCTCCGACCTTGGCCTGGATCCCAACGTGCTCTTACCGTCGGAGCGCGTCGACCCGCCGACCGGCCAGTCCGCCACTCCCGCGTTGCCGGTGCCCTACCCGCGGACGGGCCAAGGTGGCGAGCCCAATCTCACGCTGCCCGACGCGATTACAGGGAATCCCGGTGACCCCCGTTACCCGTATCGGGAACCACTGCCCGCTCCTCCGCCGGGGGGCCCGCCACCGGGCCCGCCGGCGCCCGCGGCACCCGACGTGGCTTCGACGCCCGGGCCGACCCCGGCGCCGGTCTATCACCCTGCCCCCGACGAGGTCCCGCCAGCCGGGCCAGCGCCGGCGTCCGCCCAAGGAGGACAGTGATGAGAACCCGCAACGCGAGGATCGGCCTTGCGGTGGTCCTCGTGCTGGCGTTGGTCGGAGGGATCGTGGTCGCGGCGCGGTCGCTGAGCAAAATGGACAGAACCCACATCGTGGCCTACTTCGACAACAGCAACGGCCTATTTCGCGGCGACGAGGTCCGCATCCTGGGTGTACCGGTCGGTGCCATCGACGCGATCGAACCCGAGTCCAACCGGGTGAAGATCTCATTCTGGGTCGACGACGCGGTCAAGGTGCCCGCCGACGCGCGGGGGGCGATCTTGTCGCCCCAGTTGGTCACCGCACGCGCCATCCAGTTGACACCCGCTTACACCGGAGGTCCGGTGATGGGGAACGGCGCAGTGATTCCGCAGACGCGCACCGCCGTGCCACTCGAGTGGGATGATCTGCGGGCGCAGCTGGACAAACTGACCGCAGCCTTACAACCCACCCAACCGGGCGGTGTCAGCACACTCGGTGCCTTCATCAACACCGCCGCCGACAACCTGCGCGGCCAAGGCGCAAACATCCGCGACACCATCATCAAAATGTCGCAAGCGTTTTCAATTCTGGGCGACCACAGCAACGACATCTTCTCCACGATCAAGAATCTCTCAGTGGTGGTAGCTGCCCTGCATGACAGTTCGGAGTTGTTGCGAGAACTAAACGGCAACCTGGCCTCGGTGACCGCGGTGTTGGCCAACGATCCCGACGAAGTCGGACATGCGATCTCGGACTTGAACGCCGTCGTAGGAGACACGACGAGCTTCATCGCCGACAATCGCGAAGCTTTGGGCACCACGACGGACAAGCTGTCTTCGATCTCCAAGGCAGTCGTCGACAGCCTGGACGACATCAAACAGACGCTGCACGTCGCGCCGACCGCGTTTCAGAACTTCATCAACATCTACCAGCCGGCCCAGGCCGCGCTCTCGGGTGCGCTGGCGATAAACAACTTCGCCAACCCGATCAGCTTCATATGCGGGGCAATTCAGGCCGCATCGCGTCTGGGCAACGAACAATCGTCGAAGCTATGCGTTCAATACCTCGCACCCATCATCAAGAACCGTCAGTACAACTTTCCCCCGTTGGGAGAGAACCTCCTCGTAGGTGCCTCCGCACGGCCCAACGAAGTCACCTATAGCGAAGACTGGATGCGACCCGACTACGTACCGCCGCAGGCCAGTGCGCCGGCGCCGTCGCCGGCCGATGCGGGGCCGCTCGCCGCGGAGTCCGCAGACGCGACAGATCCAGGAAAGGGCTTGCCGGGCATGATGGTTCCCCCCGAGAGTGGCTCGTGAACGCGATCACCAGAGGGGCGGCGCGCTACATCGCGACTGGTGTCTCAGTGGTTGTAGTTGCCGCGGGCCTCACGGGTTGCCAGTGGCGTGGCCTGAACTCTTTGCCGATGCCAGGTACAGCGGGCGGCGAACACGGGTCCTACGAGATCAAGGCGCAGATGCCCGACGTCGCCTACGTTCAGCCGAACTCTCGGGTCAGGGTGGGCGACGCGAACGTCGGCACCGTCACCAAGATCGAACGTGAGGGCTGGCACGCGCTGGTCAGCATCAGACTCAACGGTGATGTCGAGCTACCGGCCAACGCGAACGCCAAGCTCGGCCAGACGAGTCTGTTGGGCTCGCTCCATATCGAGCTGGCGCCACCCGTCGGCGTGGCGCCAGAAGGCAAGCTGCACAACGGATCGTTGATCCCGCTGGCGAACGCGGGCGCCTATCCCAGCACCGACCAGACGCTTGCTGCGGTGTCGCTCCTGCTCAACGGCGGCGGGATCGGGCAGATCCAGGACATCACCGCGGCGTTCGCCACCGCGTTCGCCGGCCGCGAGCACGACCTCAAGAGCCTCATCACCCAGCTCGACGAGTTCGTCGGACATCTCAACGAGCAGACCGGAGACATCATCGCGGCCACCGAGAGCTTCAATGACCTCGTGGGTCAATTCGCCGCCCAGAAGCCGGTGCTCGACAAGGCGATCCGCACCATACCGGATGCGCTGGCCGTACTCAAAGATCAGCGAGACAACCTCGTCACGGCGATCGATGCGTTCGGCAGATTCAGTGCGCTCGCGGCGGATTCGGTCGACCAAACCAAGGATTCGCTGACACGAGAGCTCAAAGACTTTGGACCAGTCTTGGAATCGCTGGCGGATGCAGGGCCGGCGCTGACCCGCTCGCTGAGCTTCCTGGCCACCTACCCATGGCCCAAGGAGACGATCACCAATTGGGTGCGCGGCGACTACGCCAACCTGTCTCTCATCCTCGACTTGACACTCAGCCGCATCGACTCGTCGTTATTCACCGGCACGCGGTGGGAGGGTAACCTCACCGAGCTCGAACTCCAGTGGGGCCGCACGATCGGTCAAACGCCCAGTCCCTATACAGGGGGCAATCCGTTGGTCGCTCCGTATCGCTGGGATCAGGGGAAATAGCGTGCGGCTGACTAGATGGATCCGGATCCAATTGGCGATCTTCGTGATCGTCTCCGTCGTCGCCGGCGCCCTGATGGTCTTCGGCTACATCAAGTTGCCCGCGTTGATGGGCGTCGGACAGTACGCCGTAACCGTGCAATTTTCTCGCGCGGGCGGACTGTATCAAAACGGAAACGTCACCTACCGCGGGACCGAGGTCGGGCGCGTCGCCGATGTGCGCCTCACCGACACCGGCGTCGACGCTGTGCTGTCCCTGCGTTCCGACCTTCGCATTCCCTCGGATCTAGACGCGCAGGTGCACAGCGTGTCCGGCGCTGGAGAGCAGTACGTCGCACTGGTTCCCCGCAGCGACCACGGACCACCGCTGAAGAACGGCGACGTGATACCGGTCGGTCGCACGTCGGTACCGCCGGATATCAGTGCGCTCCTGGATGCCACCACCCGAGGTTTGCAGGCCATCCCACGGGACAACGTGAAAACCGTCATTGACGAGTCGTCGACCGCTGTCGGCGGTCTGGGTCCAGAACTATCCCGCATCGTCAAGGGCTCCACCGCGTTGGCGATCGACGCGCGTGCCAATCTGGATCCGCTCACCTCGCTGATCGACCAGTCCAAGCCGGTGCTGGACTCACAGGCCGATAGCGCAGAGGAAGTCCACGAGTGGGCGGCGCACCTCGCCGACATCACCCGCCAATTGCAATCCAACGACAACGCGGTGGCAGGATTCCTCGAGAAGGGTCCGGCCGCGGCGAACGAAGCCCGGCAACTGATCGACCGCCTCAAACCCACACTGCCGGTGCTGTTGGCCAACCTGGTCAGCATCAATCAGGTTGCCATCACCTACCAGCCGGCCATCGAGCAGGTGTTGGTGTTGTTGCCGCTGGGCACGGCGAACCTGCAAGCCGCGGGAGTCGCCGACAGGAACACCAAATATCCGGGCACCTACATCGACTTCAACCTCAACATCAACCTACCGCCGGCATGCACCACCGGGTTCCTGCCGGTACAGCAGATGCGTACACCCAACTTCGAAGACGCCCCCGACCGACCCGCTGGCGACCTGTACTGCCGGATACCTCAGGACTCGCCGATCACCGCAGTGCGCGGCGCCCGCAACTACCCCTGTCTGACCCGTCCCGGAAAACGCGCGCCAACGGTAAAGATGTGCGAGAGCGATGAGCAGTACGTGCCACTCAACGACGGCTTCAACTGGAAGGGCGATCCGAACGCCACCTTGTCGGGGCAAGATATTCCGCAGCTGCCGCCGGGTTCTCCACCTGCCCAAGGCATCCCGGCAGCAGGCGTGGTGCCTCCCCCGCCGGACACCGGGCCGCCAGCGATCGCTGCGGCCGAGTACGACCCGGCCACAGGAACCTACATCGGACCTGACGGACACACGTACACACAGTCGGATCTGGCTCGCGACGGGGCCGAAGCGCCTTCATGGCAACAGATGCTGATTCCGCCCACCGGAAACTAGCTGGGCCGTGCGGGTCGGACGAAGCCGCCGCCAAGATCGCGACGATTTTCCCGACCAACACCACGGTGTGACGCGCATCCCGAGCGCGGATCGGCTGGACCTGGCGCTAGAACCGCATGCCGCCGACCGCGGAACCCAAGTAGCGGCGCCGGCAAAGCATCGGCTGGCGCCAGAAACCGCTGCATATCGAAGGCGAGACGCTGCAGCACCTAATTGATAGCTAGTTATTACTTGATAGATCGTTATCAATTAGGCTAAGGTATGAGCATGGTCACAGCGCCTCGGAACCTGCGCTCCGATGCCGTGCGCAACATCGAGCGGATCGTCGCTGCTGCGCAGCGTGTTTTCGCGCGAGCGGGCGCAGACGCCGCGATGGACGATGTGGCCGCCGAGGCCGGAGTGGGTGTCGCCACGGTGTATCGGCGTTTCCCCACCAAGGAATCGCTTCTGCGCGTGGTGTTGTATCGGCGATTCGACGAGGTCGTCGAGGCGGCGTTGCGGCGGGCACAGCAGGAGCCCGACCCGCGCGAGGCGATGCGGATCGCCCTAAGCGGTGCCGTGTCGTTCCTCGCCGATGATGCCCAAACCGTTGCGGCGGGCTCCAGCAGCGGATTTATGACGATGGATCTCGCGTACCGGTTCATCGAACCTGTCGCCGATATTGCGCGCCGCGGTCAGCGCGACGGCGTCTTCCGCACCGACTTGGTGACCGAAGACATCCCCCGGATCGTGCTGATGCTGGTGGGCACACTGCCCTCGTTACACCCCGGGTCCGACGGATGGCACCGCTACCTCGATCTGATCTTGGACATGCTCTGCGCCAGCCGCACCGAACTATCGGCTGCCAGCCCCGTGCGCGACCATCAGCCCCGGCCGCTGCTCGACGTGCCGCATCCAGTCGCGTGGTCGAAGTGAATCGACGATGAGTGCAACACCCGAACGGTATCCGGGTCCTACCCAGTAACGACGCCTAGCCCAAGTGAGGTGCAATGATGCATGTCAGTACTGATCGTCCCGCATCGGACGGCCGACTCCCGATGGCAGCCGCGCGGGGTTGCCTTGCGCTCACAGATGCGCGATCGTCCGACACGGGTTGGCCTGCCGTTCAGCGAATGTCGGCCAGCGAAGTGGAAACGGTCACCACCGCTCTCAGCGAGGTTTACAGCGAGGTGTCAGTCGTCCGTCACCGCTCGAGCCGGTTCCTACGCATGGAAGTCGTCACTTCCACGTTGCCGAACATCACCTGCGGGCGCCTGAGCATCTCCAGCTCAACGGTGCGCACTTCGTGTTATCCGCTCATCGCGGTGTGCCTGCCGATCAGCGGAGAGACCGTGATCACCAGCCACAGCAGTAGCACACCGGTTGGCGGCCAATCGGCCGCGGTCGTTTCGTCGGGCAGCCCGGTAGTCGTGGATTACCTGACCGACGATTGCGCTATCGAGACACTGGTTTTCGAGCAGGCGGCGGTCGAAGCGGAGCTAGCCCGCATGCTGGGCGCGCCCGTGACTCGACCGCTGCGGTTCGATTCGCGGCTCTCGCTGTCCGCGCCGTCACCGTGGTCGCGCGCGTTGTCGTTCCTGCACGGAGAGCTGACCGACCCTGACGGGCTTGCCGCTGTGCCAGCGATGTCCACCCGCCTGGGACACTTGTTGATGGCGGGTCTGCTTGTCAGCCAACCGCACAACTACAGCGAGGACCTGGCCAAGCCCAAGGCGGTATTTGCCTCCAAGCCGATCCGCAAGGCACTGGAGTTCATCGAAGACCGGCCGGCTGAGATCGAAACAGTGGCCGATATCGCTTCCATGGTGGGGCTGAGCGTGCGTGCGCTTGACGACGGCTTCCGGCGTTTCGTGGGCACGCCACCGATGACCTATCTGCGTAATCTGCGGATCACCCGGGCGCACGAAGAACTGATGGCCGCCGACCCGTTCACGACGACTGCTACCGCGGTTGCGCGCAAGTGGGGCTTCGGTCACTACGGCCGCTTCGCGGCGGATTACCGACGTCGGTTCGGCCACAAGCCTTCTGAAACGCTGCGCAGAACGTAGACACAGTCCGGCGCCGGCTGTGTTCGAGTTCCCATGCTGCGTTCGTCATCTCGTCGCGCAGGGGATCGCACCGCGTGACCGAAATGACATGCCGGACACGGGCGCGGTGATCGGGCGCTGATCGGCTTGTCCAGCCTGGGGGCCAGCCAAGTCCCGACTGGGCTGCGTTACCGAGCAGTCGGGTTCGGGTGAGGAACCGGAGATCGGCTCAGGCATCGGCGGCGACTGCTTCGGACCCCGACGCGGACTGGTCCGCGCCGAATCCGAGCTCCAGGTCGTGCTGCATGCCGTCGGCTCGCCACGCGTCCAGCAGGTTGAGGTACTCGATGGGACCTCCGCCGTAGGCATTGGCGAACACCCCGGGCTCTGTCTTGGCGTCGGTGTTTTCGTTGTTGTACGCCCCCGGCGTGCAGCTGCGCATGGCCTCGGGGTTGTACTGCGACTTCTCGGCGATCACCTCGCCCCACCGTTGTTGCGCCTCGCCGCGGACCTCGACGGTGGTCGCGCCACGGTCCAGAGATTGTCTGATGACTTGCGAGACGTGGCGTGCCTGGCCGCCGAACACCAAGGGTATGTTGATGGACACTCCCGTCTGGTGCAAGCCGCCGATGATGAACATATTGGGGAATCCGTGAACCGAGATTCCGTGCAGTGACCTGACACCTTCGGCTCGATGATCCGAAAGCTGCTGTCCGCTAGGTGAATACACCTCGAATCCGCCCGAGCGAGTCGTGGCCACGGCGAACTCGAATCCGGTGGCATATACGATGCAATCGACGGGATACTCCCGGCCGTCGAACACAATGCCGGTTTCGCTGATGCGGTCCAGGCCCCTGCCGTCAGTGTCGACGAGGGTGACGTTGGGCCGGTTGAATGTCTGCAGATATCCGTCGTTGAACGTCGGCCGTTTGCAGAACCTGCTGTAGTACGGTTTGAGCGCCTCTGCGGTGGCGGGGTCATCGACCAGCTCGTCGACGCGAGCCCGAATCCGTTCCATCTGGGCGAAATCCAGCTCTTCAAACATGGCCATGATGTCTTCGGGGGAGTCTGTCGGACCCACCTGTATGTCTCGGCCCCAGATAGCGGCCCACTGGTCTGCGACCATGTTGGTGTCTTGAGCGATGCCGGCCAGGATGGCGTCGAAGTTCTCCATTCGGCGGCTCTGCCAGCCGCGCTCCTGGCGATCCGTCCACCCCGGTTCGATTGGTCCGTCATCCCGACTGTCGATGATCGAGGGAGTGCGCTGCACCACGTATAGATGTTGGGCGTCGCGTGCCACGAACGGCACGATCTGCACGCCCGTGGATCCGGTGCCGACCACCGCGACACGCTTGTCCCGCAGGTTGTCCAGACCGCCACGCGGGCCGCCGCCGGTGTACTCGTAGTCCCATCTGCTGCTGTGGAACTGCCTGCCCTTGAACTCCTGAAGACCTGGGATGCCGGGAAGTTTGGGCCGGTGCAGCGGTCCGCTACCCAGAACGATGAATCTGGCGCGGATTTCGTCACCGCGGTCGGTGCTCACCATCCACCGCTCGTCCGGTGCCGACCAGCGAATCCCCTTGACCTGCGTCTGGAAATGGGTGTTTGCGTAGAGGCCGAACTCGTCACCTATCCTGCGCAGATGTGCGCCGATTTCTTCTCCCGGCGCGTACTTCGCCGAAGGCGTATAGCCGAGCTCTTCGAGCAGCGGGATGTAGATCAGCGATTCGCAGTCACAGGCTATGCCGGGATACCGGTTCCAGTACCACGTTCCACCGAAGTCCGCTCCTTTCTCGATGATCTGAAAGCTCTCAACGCCTTCGCGTCGCAGCTCCACCGCGGTGAGGAGTCCGGCGATGCCACCGCCCACGATCAGGACGTCGACCGACTCCGTCGACGGCAGTCGGTTGGCAGGAACCTTGGCGTAGGGATCACGTGAGAAATCGGCGAATGCACCCTCGACGGCGATGTATTGCGCATTGCCCTTCGGGTTGAGTCGCTTGCTTCGTTCTAGTCGATACTTCTCGGCGAGCTGACGTTTGCGGTCCACATCGACGGCGGAATTCTCTACATTGCTGGACAAGGGTTTCCTCCTAGGTGATGGCTTGGATTGGCCGACGCGTGTCCGAACCCTTGTTTTCAACATAGGGCGTGAAATCGTCGACGAAACAGCCGGTCTGAGCTGCACACGGTCCAGGGTTGGCCGTATGCAGCGTCAGACAGCTCGCCCCGGAAACCGGGGTCAGTTCAGTTGGGTGGTAGAGCTGACCGACCGGTTGCGAATCTGCCGCCGGCCTTCAATTTGATTCAGGCACTGGATCTTTGACCGGCCGACGGCGTCCCCTCGCCGTCCACTCCGATCCGTTGGCGTTGGAGTGCTATGCGTCGGTCGTCGTGGACGTCTTTGGGAATGAGGCGGCCAAATGTTGTATGGCAAGCCGGTCGCTGCCACTGCGCGCGCCCGCCGCATTGCGAAAGGTGTGGCGCATCTCGCCGATTCCCTCAATCCGGCTGACGAGCTGGTCGCCGGGCTGCAGGAAACGCGGAGGCCTGCGGGCCATCCCGACCCCGGCTGGAGTGCCGGTGAACACCACGTCGCCTGGCAACAGCGGCACCATCGCCGACAGCTCGGCCACCAAGGCCGGCACCGAGAACACCAGATCGCCAGTGCTGCCCTGCTGCACCGTTTCCCCGTCAACGCTGCAGCTGATGGCCAACGCGTCGCGATCGGGCAGCGAATCCGGAGTTACCAGAAACGGACCCATCGGGCTGAAACCCGGCAACGACTTGCCCATACTCATTTGCGGAATCTCACCACGCAGCTGAATCTCGCGCTCCGACAGGTCTTGACCGACCGTTAGGCCCGCGACGTATTCCCAGCCCCGCTCCGCGGGGACGTTGCGAGCCATCTGCGCAACCACAAAAACCAGCTCGACTTCCCAGTCCACGGCATCCGAGGGCAACTCGATCTCCCCGGCCGGGCCGGTGAACGACGACACGTACTTGGTGAAAACCATCGGCCACTCGGGTATGTCCAACCCACCTTCAGCCGCATGACTGCCGTAATTAGCGCCGATCCCGAACACCTGAGCCGGGCGGGGCGCCGGCGGACCCAGCTGCTCTGCACTGAACGGAACCGCTGCCGCCGAAGGCGCCTGCGCGGCCCACTCGACGAAATCGAACCAGCGCTCGTACACCCGCTGGGGATCTGACCCGAACCGGCCGGCGCTAGCCTTCTCTACATCGATCGCGCCTGCGTCGGTGATGAGCGTCAATCGACCCGACAAGTTTGCAATCCGCACGCTATGTACCTACTTTCAACCCGATCCAATATGTCCGTAGCCAGCTACGGTCCTAGCTGGGCGATTTCAACCAAACGCCGTGCACTGCGCGTTCGATCAGCGATCCATGGTGGCCACCGCAGTGATCGACTCCAAACCTTCTGGGATGTCGAGTTCGAGTTCGAGAATGGTGGACATCCTGCCGACCCCCCAGTAGAACCCGACCAATTGCAGGACCTCGACGATCTGACGGTCAGTGAGATGTCGCCGGGTCGTTGCAAAGACCTCATCGGTCATGCGGGGCCGTCGAACGACCGCCGCCACGAAGGCAAGCATCGCGCGCTCGCCAGGATCGTCGGAGGCATCGAAATCCCCGCCGCGGACCCGGTCGCGCAAATCAGCAACGACGCCCGCAGCCGCAGAGATCGGAACATGTTGAACGTACTCATAGTCACATTCAACGAGCCCGGATACCGCGAGGATCACCAACTCACGCTGGCGGTCGCTGAGCTCCAACGCGGTGAACTGTGCCTGCGCCATCCGTAGGAACGGTTCGGTCAGTGAATGCGCATGAGCAAGCATTTCGGTGATGTTGTTGCGAGGTAGCCCGTTTAGGAGTTCAGCAGTCTCAACCGGCATCGCGTCGCGCGACGGGTACGGTAGCCGAGCCATCGTCTACACCTCCAGATCACGCGCACCACGCGCTGAGCAGCTCACGGCGACTGGTCGACCACGCAACGCCGCCGAGGAGTTCTCGACTGTGCGGGATTTGCCGCCACGTTCGTATTCAGCCTATGGGTTCATTGGTCCAGGGAAGAGCCGGCAAGAGCGGAAGAACATCCATAATTCGCATCATGTGACCGTCGATGAGACCGCATTCCCTGCCTGCTCGCGGCCGCACCGCTCCGAACACAACGTTTCGGGTGGCTCCCCGTCAGCCGCGCACAGCTGCTGTGCGAAGGCCCGGTTGCATCGTTCACAGAATGACCAAAAGACGGAGGCTTGAGGTTGCGCAGATCTGGGCCGCTGAGTCTGCGCCCTCGACGGCTGGGCACGTCGCAAGCCGCCGGAGGTGACGGGAGTCGACCCCTTGCGTCCGCTCCGGCGTGCCGGCCCGGGGGCAACCACCAGCCGTTCGATGAAGCCGTTGCCTGGGCGCCCGGTAACCGCCGACCGTAGTCGCAAACCCGAAAGCCTCTGCATTTCACGCTAATCCGGTAGAGAATCGCGCCAGGCAAGAATCTCGCGGACTTGACCGAGGTCCCACTTGGGGCCTTCCGCGACCAGCACCAGGTGGCGGATCCCTTCGGCGAGATAGATGTTCGGGTCGTCGTCGCGGCCGAGAATCTGCGGCCAATAGTTGGTCGTCAGCTCGATCTCGTCGAAGTCGCGTCCGACTTCGTCACAAAGACGACGCAGCACCTGGATCTTGGCGCGGATTGTTTCGATCGGCCCGAACACATGCCACATGTCTGCGTGCTCGGCAACGACACGCATGCCGATCTTCTCGCCCATCGACGCAATGAGCAGCGGCAGCCTTCCCATCGGTGGCGGATTGAGTTTCTTCAGCCTGTCCTTGATGATCGGCACATCCCGTGCGAGCTCGCGTGCACGGTCGGCCTGCGTTGCGTACTCGTAGCCGTACTCCTCGAAATCGGCCCGGAGAAATCCCGTTCCCAAACCGAGAATGAACCGACCGTCGGACACGTGGTCGACGGTTCGTGCCATGTCGGCCAGCAGGTTGGGATTGCGGAAACCGATGGGGTGGCAGATGCAACCGATCCGGGCTCGCGAGGTTGTCGCCGCCATTGCGGCCTCGATCGTTGAACCTTCGAAGTTCATTCCTCCGACTTGGGTCTTACCGTACTCGACCCCATCCGCCGCAGTGCGCGTCGCCTGATCCTTATCGACGATCATCGCGGTGAAGTGGTCCGCCGTGTACAGTGCGTCGACGCCCAACTCCTCCGCGGACGTCCAGCACTTGCGCATATCACGCATCTCGCCGTGTTGTGGCGAGACCGTGAGCCCAATCGTGACCGTCATGTTCTTCCTCTGTCAGTCGCCGTTACAACGCCGGGGCCAGATGTACTGGGCCGCTGGTCGTCCGTGATCCTCAAACTATCCGTGGAAGATCGCTTCCGACAGCCGGTTTGCGCACCGTTTGAGCCAGTCTTGGGACGGGAGCCGGAGATTCGACTAGCCGAGACTTTGCGTAACCATCACGTCTTGACGAATTGGCGTCCATAGAGCGCCTTTTCGATGGCAACGGTGTCATTGAACTCGATGACCTCGGCGAAACCATCTCCGGCTACCCGAGTTACGAACGCGTAGTGAGGCTGGACATATGGGCCGTACGGTCCTTCGCCGTTGCTGGAGGCCAGGACGACCGCGCGGTCTTTCTCGACGATGATCTCAGAAACAGTGAAAACCGGTGGTGCGGCGAACGTTTGCAGTGACGGTAGGAGTCGATCGAACAAGTCCTGCCGCCCCCGGTAGACTCCAGAAGCCGGTGTGGTTCCGATGATGGTGTAGACCCCGTCCTCGTTGAGGATGCTCAGGCCCTCGACGATCCTGCCCGCGAGGAAGTGATCGACAAACCGCTGGACAACGATCCTGGTATCCGTCACGGTGCATTCCCCTCGTGTTGTAGTCACTCACCTCACGCGGCGAGGAAGCGCCGCTTGAACGGCGCGAAGATCTTCGGCAGCAGGATGCCCGGCTCGGCCTTCATGGCTTCGGGGACAACGGCAATCGCGGACCCGACCATGGTCTCGTGGTGATAGGTGCGGTCCTCCTCGGGGTCGACCCGCATGTTCATCACGAGATTCGGCTTACCGGTGACCTTGACCTGCCAGCCGGACTGCAGAGGGTGGCCGGCTATGTCGTTCGCCACCGCCCAGCTGACGCGGATGGTGATCCGGATCTGGTTGGGGTCCTTGGGTATTCCCTGCCAAGTTTGGGTGATGACTGCGACGGTACCTTTCTTCACGACCCCGGCGGGTAGCACAATGTCGCGGTCGGCCGGGACCAGGTCGACGGAATGTGTTACGTCGTTCAGTTCGACATCGAGCGTGTTGGCCATGTTGTGCACCGATTGGGCGAACATGTGGTCGAACATCGCGCTGATGACGGAGTCTTTGGCGCCCCACTCCTCGATGGGTTTACCGAAGCCGACAGACTCGAAGACGAGGGCGTAATTGTCTTCGGCGCACAGGTATGTCTCCTGCGCGGTCACGGCCTCCACATCAGCGCACAGTCCTGTGATCGTGGTGCCCAGTCGCTCGCCGATGAAATTCGGATTCAGTCCTGCCGCGGCGAACGTCGATCCACCATCCCGGCAAGCGGACTCGAACAGCTCGTTGTAGCCGGGAATGGCTGCAGGCATGGAATGCGCGCCGGACACTGAGATGACGTTCTTGCCCGAACGCAACAGGTCGGTGATGTCTCGATCGCTTTCGCTCATGTCGGGTCGGGCCTGTGGGCAGCTGATGACGACGTCCGCGTCCATGCCTATCAGCGCTTGACGGTCGGTGGTCGCCCGCACTCCCAAGGGCCCGATGCCGGCCAGCACGCCCGCGTCAACGCCGTTCTTCGCATCGCTCCACACGCGGGCGCCCACCAACTCGAGGTCGGGGTGCCTGGCTATCGCTCGCACCAGTGCCTGCCCGTTGAGGCCAACGCCCCATTGAATCACTCTGTACGGCATGATATCTCCCTTCGCACGGTTGGGGTGCGCGACCACTTCGAGTCGCGGACCTCGCGGGCGGTCGAAGTTGCGGACGGTCTGCGACTAGTGCAGTCCCGCCATGAGTTCGGCCAGGTCATCGGGCTTGATCATCGACGGCGGCGTGGGCGGTCCCCAATGATTGGGCTCCTTGTCGATGCCCCAGATGCCGGGATCCCAGAGCTGATCGTCGAGTATCTCGTCCATGTCGGAGTAGTACTCAGACATGTTGCCGGCCGGGTCACGAAGATAGTAGAAGAAGTTTGACCCGATCCAGTGCCGGCCGATCCCCCATACGTGGCGCTCCGGGTGCTCGTCGAGCATGGCGTGTGCGCCCCGCCCGATCTCGTCGAAGTCCTCGAGCTCCCAGGACGTGTGATGGAGGAAGTTCACCGGCGCCGCCTGCACCAGCACATTGTGGTGGTCGGGTGAGCACCGCATGAAGGCCCCGATGTCCGCGACCTCGTCGCTGATCTTGAAGCCGAGGCCGTCCATGAAGAATCGTTTGGATGTGGCGAAGTCGGTCGAGCCGAAGACCACGTGGCCAAGTTTTCTGGGCCGCACCGGCTCGTGGCGGTACAGCGCTGGCGCCCTGACGCTGGGCCGCCGAATATCACCGGGAAAGTTCTGCTCGGCTTGGACGAACTTCTGCTCAAGCTCGCCGACCACCGACACGGTTACGGCGATACCTGTGACCGGCTCCACCGCTTGTAGCTGGTCATCATTGACCCGCGCGTCGACGTCGATCCTGCTGAGGGCTGCTTTGATTCGGCCCAGGTCATCGGCATCCCCCGCGCCGATGCCGATCTCAACGAGCTGCCTGATGGGCCGCTGAACGAGTTTCAGTTGCTCGCCACCGTCAACCGTGGCGAATCGCCGGACCGCTTCGCCGTCGGCCGTCTCAATGGGGATGAGCCCAAAATCGGTGTAAAAGGCGGCAGTTTCGTCGAGATTGGGCACACCGATGGTGAGCCCAGTCAGCCGGTGAAGGGCCATGTCATGCTCCTTTGCGTTGTCGGGCTACTAGTCGCATGGATCGCTCAGTTCCCGCCCGTGGCAAGGATCTGGTCGAACGCGCCAGCCAGGGCCGCGGCCGGGTCGCTGACCGCATCGGTGGCGCGGAACCCCACATACCGATCCGGCCGGACCAACACGGCACCGGTAGAACTGATGCCGCGGTTCTTCAACCACGCGCACAGGACGTCGACATGGTCCACGTCGCCGAATCCGACGCGGGTCGCCCGCAACGGAATACTGCGCTCGGCAGCGAGTTTCAACGCGGCGTCGACCCAGTCCCCGCCGTCCTCGCCTGCTATCAGGACGAAGTGGCCGCCGTGGATCAACGATCCCAACGGCAGTCGCTTGCCCTCTCGTTCCACCCATGCATGCGGCAGCGGACTGCCCGGGCGGGTGCTTGGTTCATAGATCCGCACCGCGTCGATCGGTGTGGGTGGCGGTGATCCGTCCTCGACGACGGCCGCTGACTGGTAGCTGTATCCGAAATCG
>Ga0193743_1001936_pt1 | contig 14992 bp, 13 predicted proteins | sample L2c2metaG_FD_143038 | JGI IMG/M metagenome (GOLD analysis project Ga0193743, IMG submission 143038) | Soil microbial communities from a riparian zone of the East river system, Colorado, United States - L2c2 | ecosystem: Environmental > Terrestrial > Soil > Riparian zone | place: USA: East River...
ATCGACGCAGCAGGTTGAAGCTCAGGAGATCTCCTCGCAACTCTCCAACATCCGTTTCTCGGATATCATGCCCCGTGACCTCGAAGCTGAAGCACACGCACGTCAGCATCTCGAGGAAGAAGGCGTTGAGATCGATGTCCCCGAGAAGATCGCTGCAAAACGAGATATCGAAGGTATCGAGGACATGCTTGCTAACCTTGCCGCTGGATCGAACCCCACTGGTACTGCTCGACCGTCGGTCGACGATGTTCGCATCTTGAAGGACCGCCTCAAGGTTTTGAGTGATCGTTTGAACCTTCAAATCGAGTGGAGTTAATAGAACTTTCGAGTCAGCCAAACCCTGGCATATAACATGTTTTCATATAACTCACTTTATCTGAGAGATCATGTATGTCCAGAGCTGTTCCTGTCGAGATTCCAAAACTAATTACTGAAAGCCAGATCCAGCCCAGCCTCCCCGACCATAAAAGCTGTCCTCTTTTCCTGCGCGGACAGCATCATTTTTTGCACCCAGGATATCTTACGGTCGAGAAGAGAGGCTATCCGGCGCTGCGCTATCGTAGACGGCCACCAAACTACACAGAAATCCGGATAACTAGCTCATGTTTGTTTTTCCTCTGAATACCATATGGACAATGATGGGGAATTGCTATGCTTCAACAAGATAGCCTGCCTGCTTCATTTCGAAAGGATTACTTAGACTATATTCATTAAGCTATATTATTATACACGACGTCTATGAAAACTCATTTCGACTGAGCAGCAAACTCTCCCGCCAAATCGATCTCCCCTCTTAGATGTGTATTTGTGATCCGGACCTGTCGTTGGCGAGGTGCACCACCACGTTTGCCCTTCTTCTTTGTCGCTGGTGCTTTCGGGGCAACTACTTCAGCTGTCGTCGCCGCCAAACCATCTAGATTGTCATCTTGAGTATAATGTAAAACACGCTTCCAACAGAAAGGTTCCTTACCTGAAGAAAGAGCCTTCAATAGATCTACATCATCTGGCACTGGTAGTGAATGCCAAAGATCATAAAATTCTGAATCCACAATGGAAACATCAAAGACGCCAACAAACAACGATATCAAAACACACCTTTTTCTACCGACATCCCGCCACTCTCTTCTGTTGGCTTAATTTCGTTCCAAAAAACCATTCTTGGCTGACCGTCCTTGGCCGTCCTAGTTACGAGCACCTCTCCTTCCGCTTCCAACTCTTCGATGGCTTGTGGAGCTTCTTTCCATGATTCTTTTAGAGCACGCACAGAGATACCTCCTCCCTTGCGCGTTTGTCTTTGAATTTCCGTCATCAAGGCTGCTTTATTCCGAAAAGAGTATTCGTGCTTTGTGTTTCATAAGAAAAAGAGAAATGAATCACGGAACAAGACTTTGAGAAGCTCACTTTATAGGAGTAAAGATCCGTTTTTGGATCCCATTGGATCCGGTCATGAGCCTTGAACTTTTCTAGCAGAACAACGTCTGTGTCCAGCGGCGTATTTGTTACAATGGCCAAGTCTTGAAGCCGCATCGGATTCGGCGTTGACTATATTCACACACACAACCTGTCAAAATTGCAAAACTTTTCTTCCAACAAGGATTCACCTTGAGATGATTGACCGCATACACCAACTGAGTGTTCACATTGTTTCCAGTGCCTGTATCTGCAGGCTGCGAGTACACGATATCTAAGAGAGATTACCCACTAGCCCAACATAAAAGGCGAAAAATGCAATCAAAAGCATACTCGTTTTTGGGCGTTTCCCCTTTTTATTTGATGAAGGGCTGGACTCCTCTCCTGCCACTGCTAACCCTGCGCCTGGTGATGATGTTGAACTGCTTTCTGGGTTCAGTGGTTTAGGCTGGGAGTGCCATGAGGTATAATCTTGACGATGCAAAGTAGATTTGAAGGCAGCAGCGTCTTTTGCGAGCCCGGACATGGTAGTTCTGAAGAGGGTTACAGTGGTTGTGACTCGGCATGTGACAACGGATAAGTAAGTTACTCAGAACTCTCTCGATGGCCGGTTATGAGTTTTCAGAGGTATATATAGCTTCGACTGTATTGCGGAAGATTCGCGCGTAAATACTTTAAATGCGTAAATCGCTAAATAATGATGGTCCAGCTCCATAGCGATGTAATAGTTACAGTTAAATTTATATTGCATGAAAAAAAAAAAGGATTGGAGAAAAGTGTCCATCAGCAGGGTAAAATGAATCATGCCAGAAGGTGCTCCGAGTCTGATGTTATATCCGATTGTCCCGCAACAGGAGAATGCGATTGTGTATCCGGAGTTAAACCTGGTGGTAGGAAGGATTCACTTAGCGCTGTGTGGTAGGACGTTCCACGACTCCCATTCGTCGCACTCGAGTAGGACTCACTAAGTGCATGATCCACGTAACTGAGAGGAGTTGATAAACGTCGTGCCAAAGGGGAGGTTCTCCCTAGCAGTTCTCCATGTTCTGAGGTGGTACTGGCAATAGTCGATAGCCCCACAAGAAGCTCCGCGCGGGCTGAGAGACTATTAGCCCTACTTGGCGACTCGCTGCTTTGGGCGTCGTGATCTGTACTGTTCCACGATAATCGAGTATTTCGTGTGGGAGGCCGACTATAGGTAAGAATACTTTCTCCAGCATGATTACTGGAGGTGCATATACTGCTTGCTACTTCACCAGATCCCATGGACTCGATGGTGGGCATCCGTCTGATATATCCATTAAGCACGCGAACATTTTGATCAGGAGGATATGGAAGTCCGAACTCGTTGTAACCGAGAGTCGGAGGCACGGGAGGAAGATTGAACATATTATTGCCATTAGTATGAGAATGGCCAACATGAGTGTCGTCAAAGTCATCCAAGTCTTCTTCATCATATGATGGGGGAAGATCTCGAATGGGGATGACGCTGATGTTTTCTGGCGAAGGGGGATGTTCGGAATGAACCAGGTCTAAGGCTTCATCCGTCTCTTGAGTAATCTGAGAAACCACAAGCTGGAAATGGTCTACAAATCCATTCAGATCGTGTTCATTTCCCGATTCTGGTATTGTTGAACGACCAAGAGTGATCGGTTCAGTTGTGGAAGTATGTCGGGAGAGATTCGAAGAGTGCGAATGAGCGAGACGTATCTGATTTTGAGGGGATGGTTCGCCTCTCGCGGTTCCACATAGCGTGGAATCTGACAACTGATGTACCATACTCAAATCACGATGAGGTGGAAGGTTGAGAGACAAAGGAACAGGTCCTTCGGGAGTAGAAGGTTCGGATGTTCGGGTACGAAAGCCTCGAATAGCCCGCCGCTGACGCGGTCCATGGTATAATGATGATGTAATGTGGTATCCAGTCTTTGTTAGAGCCGTATTAGCCACAACCGTGAATTTAATGGAAAAAATCGAACGCACAATAATAATAAGCGTCAAAGCAAGGCGTAAGGATGACAGAGTAAGCCAGATCGCCCATCGAGGAGATTTACCGCTACATAGCGTGTTTGACACAGACCAAAGGACATCAATGTCAAGGTGGCACCGGTAATTCAAATTGAAATGAGGGTTGATCGAGTTCTTCCAGATAAATAATAGTGCAAAATTGACGACTGCAGGGCCCAAAAGTAAAAATGAGGAGAAGTAGTCCAATGTTAATCCAACGTATGATAGATAGCTAGGTGTGACGCCGTTGACAAGTGGATTTCGATCACGGATGGCAAGGAAGGAAATACAAGCCAATAAAGAGGATATGCCTGTACTTGTTCCGAGCGCAAGACAAAAGGTCTGGCCCCTAGGGCCACCATAATCCGCGAAGGCCATAAAATATCGGACTGTATTGTAGACGGCCCATGCAGCTATAAAATCAAAAGGTGAGCAAAGCTTGACTGGTGATCCGCACAAAAGCAATAAAGGCAATTAGGATCTACAAGGATCGACAATGCCAGAAGCCCGAAGATAGGTACATGCTAAATTTAGAGAACTCACCTAAGGAAGCTTGTAAGCCTAGCTTGAACCATTTCCGCCGTTTTGAAGGTCTTTGACGATTCCTTGCCCAATAACCCATTTTCCCTGCTTCATTTACGGGGTTCTCATCAATCATGAGTGGATCCTCGTAAGCCCCGCATCCTGTAGTTTCATCTCTATTTCTTGGGATGTGATCGAGCTGATCTTCATAGTTGGCTGTTTGACGTGCCGTCGTGGGTAGAAGGGGTTCAGTTGGTTGGGAATGTATCGTTGTACTTGTAAAGCACGTTGCATTGGAGAATGTGGATAGATTTCTAGAGTGTATCAATGAAATTTCGGCTTCTTGGGGGGTCCGCGCATAAAGTGCGTTGTGGAGATAGACAGCCATCAAATAGTATAGCCCTTGGGTAACAGGCTACATCCACTGTAACCTGAAATAAGATAGGAGAATCAGAGGCGGTGGCAAGCCATTGAACCTTGTTGTCCCAAGTGAGACACAGACCGTGGGGTAAAACCAAAAGCCTACCTCGATATAAAAGCCCAAGCACAGCTGAACGACCTTGGATATGTCGTGTCAAAAAAGAAGTCAACACTTGGAACACTGCTGGATTGTGGCATTCATAATATTTGGCAACATTATCAGAGCCAAATGATCCCCATATGGTAAGCTCTGAACTTTAACCAGTCAGAAACCACCATCGGCACTCGCAGTTTTCAACTTGTTTTATTTATTGTGACTTGAATCATGCAGAGTTCAATCTAAACCAACGATGAGTTTATAGTTGCATCAGCAAAATGGCCAATATTCCAGGTATCCTTGCACGTCTTTCAAAAGGCTAGAGCGCTGCCAGTGGGCGCTGGGTACCGACTCCAATGCGGGGTAGCCATGAAAATTTGCCGACTTCAAGTGAGTAAACAGCGAGGTACACCGGATATTTTTCCTTTGACACGCCTTTCCATCCATTAAAGGTTCTTCATGTGGTTGACCACTTGAAGGAGTTATCAACAAGAGTAGCGTCATAGCTCAAGCATCAACTTTATCAGGAGTGAACAGAGCAATGGGTAAATCTATTTCTACTCTTTATATACACCCCGAGCAACCGCCGATACACCCAGGATTAACGTTGAACCATGGGTCATCCCCAGAGACTTATCAAATCTGTGCTAGTCCAATTCCAAACTGTTTCTTGATGTCACCTGTTCTGAGTCCCACTTGTTCTTCCTTGGCCTATGTAACAAATGTGATAATGAAACCGGAGTACTGGTAAGTACATAACGCTGTTTCCGGGTCTCCCTCAGGTGGTGCCATCATGGGCATGATACGACATCCAGAAAGAAGCTACGGTTAAATATCCAGTATCTTGGCAGGGTCGTTGGCCTTTTCACCGTCAAAAAAGCGACAAACACTGCCCAAATTTTTTTGGCAATCATCCTTCTAGCCAACCTACTCGCATTTGTTATTGTGGCGTTTGTCTGGCGTTCCCGAGAAGCTCGTAAAATGGAATGCTTCCCTTGTGTCAGCCTACATGGTGGCCTTACGGTAAACAAGTTGTCTAACCTTCCTTTTTTTTCTTTCTTTTCTTTCTTTCTTTTTTTTTTTTTCAGGGGGCTCCACGCATTGACGAGTGAAGGAACTGTTTCATTACACCACGACGGCGTCAAAATGGCGCTTGCCAGCGATTTTATTACTTCCGCTGATTTCTTCGCCCTAAACCTCAGAATGCCATTGGTTGGCAAATGGTCACCGTACAATGCACCTGATGGTGTCGCAGGCCGCCTTCTATGAGCACGGTTACTCGCTCTCATCTTTACCGTCGGACCCTCGAGGTGGGAGTAGCCATTCTGAAGGTTTGAGCAATTCTATTGGTGGGAAAAGATTTCGCTGCTTCGGTGGCGTCGTTCCCGATTTGACAATGATTATTCTAATAGATCCATGCCATCATGCCTAGGCAGTGAATCAAGCTCCAAGGCTTTACACCTACTTAGCACTGGTCTCAAATTTACAGCCGTTTGCACAAATGATGCACTATCGGAGTATTTTTATTTTTTGATGAACCATATTTGGACTTGGTGAATTTGGACATTCCCTCTGTCCCAAATTCTGTCTTCACTTCTCCCCTACGCATCATAGTACTCGCTCACAAAGTAATACCTTCAAAACAATATACATCTCGTGCTGATACTGACTCCAAGTTTCATGATTACAGTATATGAGTCACAGTAGTATGGTCATCATATTATGAATATATGTGCTAACCAACTATCTTACATATATTATCAGCTGAGTCGCTCAAAAACCCGACTTCAAGGCAAGAACCGAAGGCCTGTGTAACCTTCCGTCAGATGAACCCTTAAAATTTCAAACTTCAAGGCCTCACAATTTGCGACTGAGTCAGAGAATTTTTGATGGAGTTATCAATGTGATATTCTATATAAAAAAAAAAAGGATTAAATAGTGCCATGATTTATGAAAACGGCTGTAAGCGGGCTCCAACGTGTAAAAATGCATAATAAAAGATTCCATAAAATCGATTTAGATGACATATTTAAAGTCAATAGCTGTGAGATAAAATGAGGTCATGACACAAAATGAGTAAGTAAAAAACAAAAGGGTTGAAATTTTGAAACGTTGAAGTCTCTAGCTGCGGCGATGTCAAAGGCCATTGTCACGATCTTGGCCCACTTTTCGTGGCATTCGGATCTCGACTGGAATTCAGTTGCATCGGGTCCCCGTACTAGGCGGCGTGATATAGGAAATATTGATCTCTACAAAAGGCTCATGTCTCCGAATCACGAGCATAAAAATTCTTGAAAACTTTAATATCATTTCTTCCATTTGAATTTATTTGAATCACATGCTACTTACCTTTTTCGGTCGTAGTAAAAAAATAAAACAATTTGAATTATCTGAACGCATATTATAATTATGTAATCAATTATATTTGCTAAGTCACTGCCACTTACGTTGATTTGCGCCCTGACGCAGGGAAAGTCAAGGTGCTGCCAGACTGGTATTATACTGACTACCTGTACTTATCAGTTGGCAGTTTTACCGTCATGACGCATCGGTTGCAAGGTGTGTATACAATTTGATCGTAATCATGATGATGATGCCCCATGGCCCAGGGTACATGATTCTTCAAAAATATGCGTCGATCTTTCAGGCTAGCAATGATCGCGACGAGTGCGAATTCAAAGAACGTTTGGAAAGTGGGAATTTAGAACAAAATGTTTCAAGTTATGTGCATTTGATCGTACGTAGCGCCCGCCATAGTGCTATGCTTTTGATTATCAGGTATTTTATTTTTTTTCGGATTCACTACGAAATCGTGATCCTTGGTACTCTGTGTATCTCAAATCATGACACTGAGCGCCCCAAAGACGCCCGCCAGATATTCGACTCAAAAACCTCCTGGCTCGCGGGAAGAAAACAATCGGGTTGACATGAGTGCGGTGGAGACGGTCATGGGATGGTTGACTCCTAGCAGTTATACCCGGAGTTGCAGTTACCATGTATGTATGACCCTTGAGAACTACTGTGCTAAGATTAAATATTGGATTCACGTGGTTTTTTTTGTTTTCCCAACTGGATTGCAACCCAAACGAAAATTCCGGTGTTTAACCTCGAGCAACTTGGGTATTCTTGAACCGTTCCGGCCCCCCGGAGCGTGGCATGGAAGCGCCACGTATGCGAATTCGACACATGGCTGGTTCCAAAAATGACGGGAAGAAATACACAGGAAAGCAACTTTTCCTTCGACACCGCCCGAATGCGTTCTATCCTCAAGAATTATCCTTTTCGGCGTCAAAAATATGAGCCTCCAGATGGAAAGTTCAATTGAGCCCCTAAAATCCTGGTTACTTGTGGACTGACTCAGTTAGCTATTAGATCATTGACGCGACCTGTCAGGCCACAGGCACCGGAAGGTATATAAATATCACTCACTTGTTCCACTAACGGGTAGACAGCGCCTGTACCTCATCCTTCAGTGCCATACCAAGTAGCGGCGCTGTCACAAAACAAAAGAAACAAAAAAGAAAGGGGGAAAAAAAAATCTACGGTGCAAAACAGGTGTCCATGCTAAGATTATACGTGGTATGGAAAACAGGCGCCCACGTTGAAAGCCCGCCAACACCCGAAAGCGCATATGTAGTCAAGAATCAGATAAAGGATTAGAATAAGTACGAATAAACATCATTGTCGTATCATAACTTTTTGAAAGTTTCGGTATCCCGTGTGTATCGTGCATGAAGTTTCTCAATGCTATTACAAGTGACAACCAGAACCTGTCAACGTTTCAACATTGAGCAACATGCGATAGACACGGACTGACCTCAGGACTGCCAAGGACGCTTTCATGGATACGATATTCAAAGATCTGATTCTCAGGACCCACCGGTAAGCGCCGAGATGTTTTCTGACATGAGAAGGTGAGAACAACAAAAATGTACTCGTTCAATGCCAAATTTAATGCACGCAGAAGGTTGCCAACTGTCCATGTCGGTGATACTATATTTGGTGGAGGAGGAGGCCGAGTCAAGTCATAATAAGTCCGAGGTGTATTCTTAGCGAAGGTGAAAGTTCACGGTCTATGCCGCAACTACGAGTAAGGAGTCGCCGAAAGAGCTGCCAACACGATGCAGCTAAATGAGAAGAAGGATGAATCAGCGTTGCTTTCCATATGTAGCGGAGCCTATTAATCATACCCAGGTAAGCTTAATACTATGTATATAATATATGGTTAGTTGTACCAGTACGCAGCCTTGTGTCAGAATCGATAACAACCTCCGATGTCGTCAGTTTCATCACTTACGACTGTTGGGAGATCTACCTTCATTCATAAGTGAAATTGATCGGGGATATTTGGCAAGTACTATGAAAGAGAAAATGAGCCGAAAGATTTCGGATGGTGGCTACTGGTTTGAAGACCTTATTTTCAAACAAACCCAACCAGGACGGTGAGGGAGGCGATGCCTGGTAAGGTGGTTCGTAAGCGTCTTTCTCGTCCTTCGTGATATGGACTGGGTGCTTGAATGAGTAAGTACTCATTAATCATTCCTTCATAGATACTTAAATGAGCACATTTGATCTATTTTCGTTTCATTCAGAAATAAAATTAAAGACATTGGGCCCAGTATAATGTACCGGGTGAGGGAGAGAGGTTTCTGAAAGCCGGACAGACAATACTTCTCCGGATCTTTTACGCCTCATGCATACAACATGGCAAAACTCAAAGGAAAAAAAAAGAGCAAATTCGGATACTGAATACCTCTTTTGAAATTCTTTTTGAATTACGACAATGTGATCAGCCTTGATCAACATCTTGACAGGTTCGCAAGATGGAAGCTAGCCAGAAAATCCGAGAACGGGGAAACCTTCCCGATATCCTGAAGTCCCCGTAGCACCATCTAAAGATTTAGTAGGAGGACGTCAAAGGCGGTTAATACCTCAGCATCAACGCTGATATTAGGATGATCAGCTGGGGTCGGTATCTTAAACGCCTCTATCTCCCGAGGGAAAAATGCGGATGGATTGGAGAAGGATACTCAATCCTCGATCGCGGGAAGATGGTCCTTGACTCCTTGACGAAGACCACATAGCTACCGGAAAATCAGTTCAATCAGCGAAAAAGGGGTCCTTGTGTGTAATATCGAAGACCAGAAGGTCGATCGCTCTTCTGCGATTTTAAGACGAATGCGATGAAGATGTTTCACCACCAAACTTCTGTAAGTATGGATTTTTGACAGCGTGCGCCTGACTTGGAGCATCCGGGAGCTTGTGAATGGCGCAACAGTCCCTTGCCTAAAATAATGAGAAAGGAACGAACACAGACTCTTTGGAGTAAAGCCAACCCCAGGCTCCGCCAAAGAGGACAAGGAAGAAAACAACTTTTCGGTAAATCGCGGTTTATCACACACATTCAGAAGAAGTTGACGGACTGTGTTAGATAAGCATAGAAATTTCTCACCTGGGCTGTGAGTCTTCTAGCAGAAGGGATAGTAGGCATGGTCCCATGAGAAGTCGGGTGAGCATGCTTCTTTGATGTCTATTTATGTGTCATAGCGCAAAGGCTCCGCGTCAGACCTCTCCGAGAAAGATCTTCGTAGAGGTATACGGATTGATGCGTGGCCGAGGTAGTTTACATCAAACGGTGGTTGTCGCCGTAGAAGATGGGATGAACAACTCTATGCCCGCAAGACTGACAGCACACACAAACTATTGATCGTATGAGTAGTTCGTCTTTTGTCACTGGTCGAATATGACTTTGAAGTATCAGTTTAGGACACTCGTTTCAAGGCACTGAGGGGTACAACAAGTTCGGGTTAAAAAAAGGAAGGAGCAAAACCAAAAATAAGCAGGAAGTGATGCGACGCACCGTGAGGAAATTCGGATTGTCAAGAAACAGAGTGACAACATAAGCGACTTTTGAAGCAAGAACCACAAGAACAAAGAGTCCGGCATTTTGAAAAGGATATTTCCATTACAACACCCGGAAAATGAACCGTTTTTAGTAAGAATCCTGGAATGACACGCTGTTGCGCTCATGAAGAGGATTTCGTCCGCCATTCTTTGTATCCTTGTGTCCTTTACGTGAGGATAGAGTTCAATGTCGACTATCCATTGTGCTCGGTGGAGGATGGCGCAATAAGCTATTGCGATAAGAGATGCTTGTCGGGTTCGTCAGCGAATGCAGGAAAGAGGCTGTGTGAGACGCGCCCGTAAAGTGCGGGGGATCCTGCAGAGAAATTCTCAGGTTGTTAGCTAGTAGAATAAATGCGTCAGAATCAGTGTATCATATTGCCTAAAGGTGTCGCAGTCGAATCCCCATCTGTCTATGGTGGTTGCAGGGCATGAAAAAGAGCCCGACAATATACATAAGTTTGATCATGATCACTCACGGTTCAATTTCTATAGATAACAAGATAAGGCAAGGTAGCAATCCTGTATTAAACATTGTAGAGCGTCGACTTGGCGACTTCTATATGATCCGAATTGATATGAAAAGGACAGGGTGGGGCCCGGGGTCATAGTGCATCGTTAGAGACAGCATCTAGCGCAGCTCCATCGGCTCCGGGGCCTTGTGGCGCTTTGTGAGTAAAAAAAAAGGCTAGGAGACAGTAATATACCTTATTATATGGTTTTCTTGACGGTGGGTAACTTGCAAGTGAACTCTGAACTGTACATAAATTTGGAGAGCTTGAAAGCAGCATGTGACACATTCGAAGCTTTGACAAGCATAGCCTTTTGGAATTGGGACGATGCTCGAGCTGATCAGGGATCTGTAAGGTGCCACATATACATATCTGATTCCTGTCCTTTGACATTGACAGTTGTTGCATATGGATATGAATGAGACCAAGATTTAGGCCACAAATTTGTGCTTCAAGCTTCAGTGCCTAATTTTCGATCCACTGTGTTCCGTCCGGTGGAACCGTCCCGGACCCTTGAAGCTATCAGGCGATCAGTGAAAAGTCGCCGTTTGGATTGCTTGGAACTCATCGATTAAACATCTCCGCCGCGGTAGTACGCACGAGTTATAACATCCTTTTTCTGTTCTGGTATGTTGGTGATACTTACTTAATATGATAGTTCCCATCTGAGCGGTTTCTGTCAAGATCTGTATATGTATATGAAGCATGCGGGACATTTGTTACCAATAGAACCCTGATTCTGAATCCCGTTGTGAAGGACGTCCGAACTGGGTCACTGATTGCTATATAACAACCGAACCGGTGAACCGGGGTTTTCGATCTCTTTCCGATTGCAACCAAATCTTCGAATCCAAATGCCGTTTCTTTTATATAACTGCCCAATTATCCTCTTTCCCGAGGTTCTGTTCCCTGCCCCCCCATGTCCACCACTTACCATCTCCGTCCTGTATCAGACATTTCTCCCTCACCGTCTCCCACAGCTTCAACAACCCCTCCAGGTGACCACAGTCCTCATTATAAACAGCCAACCACTTTACGTCCATCTCCTGCGCCAGCAGCTCTTCCCGTTCGTCGTCGACCCATGTCTCCAAGTAGTCTGCGAGGTAAATTTAATCCATTCAATTTTTGTTCATTTTTGGCTAATGTATTTTTTCAGAGCTTGACCTAAGCCATACACCTGATATGGCCCCACGCAAATATCCTGCTCCTCCAACAGGTCACGACTTGATGGCTATGTTTCCTCCTGCACCACCAGACAATTTCGAAATGCGAGGTCCTACTAGTGATTTTTTCAAACGTCAAGAGCGCGCTTTTTTCGCCCAGGCTGGCAAAGAAATAGTCCGTGTCAGAGTTGAAGTCGATTTCCCTCATGGGAATGAGCCTGAGGTTGTGAAACCAAGACCTGCTTCTCGGCCGTGGCCCTTAAACGGCCCCGGTCCAGGTCCCTCGCCTTCTACCGCTGTGCCCCATCATTCTCCGGTGCAGTCGTCGTCTGCACCCCTTCTTTACCCCCACCCCGCAACCAGACCAGCTCCTAGAGTAGCCGTTCCCGTCAACCCTACACCAATGTTTCCCCATCCTTCACATACTCCAACCTCAACTCAGCTCCCACCCAATCTCCATCCACCAGTCCTACATCAAACAACTTCAGGTCTACGAACGCCACCAGATGATTCTGCCTCCCCAGGCTCTAAACCCGAATACGCAACTGAAGAATTTGATCCCGATGAGGCTTGGAGGAGACCTATGCCATATGCAGAGCGAAGACGAGCCGGGAAACACACAAGGCGTGTTATCGTTAGAACATAGAATCAACAACATCATCATGACCAATCGCACTTTCTTTAACCCCCATCCATCCCTAATCTACTCAGATAAACCAACCCTGTGATTCGAAACCAGATGACCGAAAAAGAAATTTGGCCAACCCATTCCGGTCGAATGTATGTCGCAGTTTCCCATCAGATAATCTTTTTGTTTCCACCTATCTATTCACCGCACTATGTGCAGACTTAAACATTAGGGCCTCTTTTTTTTTTTTCTTGTCATCCTCACGTCTTCCTCATGTTCAATTTTTTTTTCTTGCATGCTTGTATCAATTCGCCTCAATTGACTTTTACGCATACCTATGATGATACCATATACAGTATACTCACACAATCCATGCTTTTTCTTGTAACCTCCCTCTCCCAATGTCACTCATAACTTCCCGGCTCTTTTTTTTTTTTGATTTTTGATTTTTATCCATTTAGTCTAGCTGTAGCAGTTCGCTCTCGACATATATAATTTATTCTCATCCCAACCAAAATAAATGTGCTAGCTCATCATCCCCTATCTATCTTTCATATGTAATTGTCACTAAACCGGGGGAGATTCTACCGGGTCCCTGATTTTGCTCATGCTGATTAGCCCCAAATTTTTGTGGAGAGAACTCCAATCGCTTGCATTTAAACCGAACGGCGGGCTTCCAAGTAAACCGTACGCTTGCAATACGACAGGGGGATCAAACACTCCGATCGACTTGGAGAAAATATCTCGCTGCCTGAGACCCAATTACGAGATCCCTAAAAACCAATCCCAAGACTTTACTACATACTTCCTTACACACTGGGCAAAGGACAAGCTATTTTTACTCAACGTTCACAGTACTAGTATTTTTCCCTGTTCTAATGTATTATCATAACGTCATGTCAAAAAAAAAAAAAAAAAAAAAAAAAAAAAAAAAAAAAAAAGTTCGTCATTTGTCATTTATCAACACCTATAGCTTATGTTATTATTGCTATGTTATGTTATGTTCGGAATGAATATGATTACATAAGAATCTATATGCCCCGATCAGGTAAACTGATCATGATCGATTCTTTTCGGGTCATTTCCGTCCTTCCGAGAGAGTCCGAGGGACGGGGAGAGACGGCTTGGAGGCGATGGAGACGGGGCAACGCCCCTGACATATGGCCTCAAAGGCCGTCCCGGCTTTTTGTCCGGACGGATTTTCAAAAAGAATTCTGTCCGGGGAAGGGCACGACCTATGTCCAATTTAGAAATAACTTTGTTCGGATCAAGGGCCGACCAATTGTATTTTTCGCTATAGGGTATACTAAGTATGGAAATGTGGGGAACTGGCACTAGGTAGAATGGAGTAGGCATGTGCATCAATAAAATAAAAGGCCTATTATCACATATCTTGGGCACTTTGTGAAATTCTGAGGGAGGTTTTGCATCAAAAAAAATAACATTTCTACACAATGTGGGGCATTGGCTCATTAAAATAATGAATAAATATTGAAGTTATCAAGAATATATCAAATAATTTAGACAGAGTAAAATTTGGTACTTCAACATAATTTCCAGTTTTATTGATATGATCCAAATAAGGCTCCAAAATGATTTGGGTTCAAAGTGAGAATATATATTCCAATAAACATAGCTGTTTATTGGTTGTAGAAAATCAAGGCACTGTTCACATTCTAATTTTCTTCACCATATGAGTAGCAGAGAAAAGGGGAAATTTGGGAAAAGGTGTCTGGGGCAATGGCACAAGGCAATGGCTAATGGCATTTGATAATTTGATCAATGGCACATTTACAGTTCCCACATCATGCCCCTACCCTCTGCAACCTGGGTGTTAGGGGATGTTCCGCTTCGTCCGATGTTTCTTCCGATAACACTTTGTGTTATGACTGTTAGGGGACGCTCCGCTTTGTCTGATGTTTCCTCCAATAATGGTCCATCAATGCTGTACATCCCTCCTCATCGTCGCTAACTCAAGATGGAGCACACTCACAGCTCCGATATTGGAGTCCGATGGTCACATGATGTAGCATTCCTATCACCTTTTCACCATTCTCCATCTTTTTCATCATTTTATTATTTCGACTCTGATTTTTGGTATATAGACATGCATCCCACCTTAGCAGGGCTTTATCCTTTTCTTTTAGTATCCCCTGCTAGGTGTGCTTTCCTGTCACTGCTGGCACTGGGTGGTGTTTACCCCAGAAAAACCCATTTATAGACATGTTTTGTGATTTCTAAAGGGTTTTTGTTACGATTTCATCCTATACACGTACGATTTCATTTTTACTTTTCATTTTACAAAACTCTTGAACAACATGCCATGAAC
>Ga0193743_1001937_pt1 | contig 14992 bp, 16 predicted proteins | sample L2c2metaG_FD_143038 | JGI IMG/M metagenome (GOLD analysis project Ga0193743, IMG submission 143038) | Soil microbial communities from a riparian zone of the East river system, Colorado, United States - L2c2 | ecosystem: Environmental > Terrestrial > Soil > Riparian zone | place: USA: East River...
GCGCCATTTCATAGATCGGCAGATTGGCGAGAGACCATCCATGGGACTCCGCAACGCCCTCCAACTCCTGCTTCGATTCGGAAAGAGTGACGTAGAGGCCCGGCTCTCCCGCTCGCAACCCCTCCAAAAGGAATTGCAGCGCGACGGTGGTTTTGCCGGTGCCCGGGTCGCCTTCGATGAGATACAGGTGGCCACGGGGAAGGCCACCGTTGAGGATATCGTCCAGCCCGGGAATTCCAGTAGACACGCGCTGCTTACTCTGCGGTGTCCGGTTCGGCGGAACCTTAGTCATTGACTATCCTTTGATAGCTCATCTACCGAGCCTCCGTAGGCATCACGCTGCCCGCCACTCAAGCCACGTGGCAGGGCGCTCCTCAAAACCATGAGGGTATCCAACCGATTCGCTGCAACATGCTCGCCAATATTGCCCAGTGCAGCGAAGAAATTAGGATGCTGCCCGGCACACGAAGGGTGCCCGGGCGGTGCGGCGTGCGCTCCGGTTTGCAGAACTGTCGCTTTGCTGGTGCCTATCGCCGAGACGGATCCGGGAACGCGACGATGTGTCCGCGAAAAGCTTGTCAGCTCATCCAGAAGTGGTTCGCGTGGAAATCCAGGGTCAATACGTGGCCGAGGAAGAGTTCGTTGCCAACGGTTCCGTCGAACATGCCGTCCGGCAGATGGACCTTCGGCGTGGCGAAGTAGAGAGTGGCGTTTTTGCGAAGAAGCCGGTTCTCGAAGCTCTCTTTCGAGGCGGTGCTTTCCTTCATGGGAACGCCGCCGTCGGTGAAAGGGAAGATGCGCGTCTTTGGAGAAGTTTGCTGGGCGGTCAGTCCGAGCTTGTCGACGGAGGTTGGGTAGATCAGCATGGTTCCTTCATAGAGCGTGTCGATCTGCATGGTCAGCGGCTTGCCGTTCAGCTGAAAACCGGTGGTGACCACGATGGGCGGTCCCTGCTTGCCGAAGGTGGGGTTGGTGATGGTGCCGCAGGAATGCGGGCAGGGTGCATCCGCTTTCAGTACGGCGGATACGTTCACGCGATGGTTCTTGTAGTCGATGGTAAGCACGCGATCTTTGAAGGCGGTGTACGCCAGCGTGCCATCGGCCGCTGGCATTTCGCCTTTGTCGATGCCTGGCTTCAGCTTCACGACAAGCATTTCCAGATCGCCCAGAGTCGCATCGCCAATGCGCACATCACCGACGGTGCCGCTGGCATAGCCGGGGTAGGGCTTGCCGTCGGGTCCGTTCACCGGTTGCAGGCTGATGCCCATGCCTTCGGCGATGGTGCGATCGAGTACAGAGTTGGCGTTGCCGGTATCGAGGAGCATCTTCAGGTGTTTGCTGCCGGCGACGGCGACATCGACGCATGGCAATCCGGAACAATCGAGCAGCGGCGTTCCAGTAGCCGCTTGCGCTTTCAACGAAGCGCTGCCTCCAAGTGCAATTGCGGTGCACAGCAAAAGAACGTACCCGATACGCATCGATCTTTCTCCTATGAATTGTGCAACTGAGTGGACTGCAAGGACATGGGACGGAGCGACGGCCCAAGTGGTCGCAACGCTGACCGAAGAAAGGCGATGCAGAGAGGGGAAAATATCGGGCTCGTGCTGTTCCTTTGTAAGCCGGCCACTCAGGGTGCGGGCGGCCGATCAGACTCCGCAATTCCATCCGGTAGCGGAAAGGCGAGAGCGAGTTTCGCGAGAGCACAGCTCAAAAGGGATGGCGTCTTCATGGCAGATCTCGTGCGTCATTCTGCGCTCATTGTCCGTCTTTGACAACGGACACAGCAGCACACCCGATGGGAGGCAAGTCGATGCGTTATCCGGAGCGACGAATTGGTGTTCTGGCCGATCCCATGTGCCGTTTTCTGCCAGTGCGGTTTCGGCTAAAGGCTTGCCTCCTGAAGGAGAGGCTCGCCAGACTAGAATGGCCGCAGTGAGGTCACCAATTAAATTTGTATTGGTTGGGGCTCTGCTGATTGAGGCGCTCAACCTCAGGTTCTTTGCGTTCCCGATAGATGTTGGGCTTCCGGCGAACATACCCTGGTACACCAGGCTGCTGGCAAGCCAATGGTTGCTGCTGCATCTGCCGGGTGTCGTTTCGCTGGGCTGGCTGGATCGGCTGGGACTGGAACGATTCGATACTTTTGTATTGTTTTTGAGTGGCTACGTGGAAACGGTATTGCTGCTTATCGCGGGCATCGTCTTCTTCGAGTGGATTCGGAATCTATCGAAGCAGGATGCCGAGAGACCGGACCCATCCGACGTTCCTCGTGACTGAGTGGAGTTTTGAGGGACGGCGATTTCCATATATCGAGGTGCGAATACGATGTGCCGCAACATCAAGATGCTTTTCAACTTCGATCCTCCGGTGACGGACGAGGAGGTTCGGGCTGCGTCGCTCCAGTATGTGAGGAAGATCAGCGGGTTCAGCAAGCCGTCGAAGGCGAATGAGGCGGCGTTCCTGACGGCAATCGAGGAGGTGAGCAGCGCATCGATTCGTCTACTGCGTTCGCTGGAAACGAATGCGGCGCCGCGGAATCGGGAAGAAGAGGCGGCAAAAGCGAAAGCTCGCAGTGCCGCCCGATTTGGTGTGTGAGTGGAGGTGAGGAGGCCGGGCCGGAGATCGCGTTTATGCCGCGCTCTTCCAGCCGCGGAGATGGTCTTCCGCTTCCCGGTTCCAACGGAGTACGTCGAGTTCCTTCACGGTAGTTGGTGCCGGACCTGCTGACGTTTGCGAGACGCCGGCAGGAGCCAGACGGAAACTCTGCTTCCGCGTCGTGAGCGGAAAATACAGCAATGACGTAACAGGACCACATATCAGCAAGAATACCCAGAGCCCCATAGAAGACTGCCTCCCAGTAAGTAATTCTGTTGTATGCCAAGGACTGCAGGGCTGGCCAGATGCCCGCTAATTGGAAATCGAGGTTACGGTCACCACCGAGGTGATTACGGTAGCTGTAGATGGCGCGGCTTTGGTTCTGTTCCGGGAGAATTGACCGAAATGGACTCTGCCACTGTGCCGATTTGGCAGAAATCCACAGACGCGCTGTCTCCCACCTACGGGTGAGAGATGTGGAAACAGCGGCCGGGACGCTGCCTGCGCGCTAGAAGGCTCTCTTGGGATGACGCCGCATGTCTTTTTCGACGGCGTTCCACTTCTTTCTGGTTTCGCGTGCGCGATGGATGTCTGTCTGCAACTCCAGGTAGTTCAGCTCCCGCTGCAGCTTGCGATAGCTCTGCAGGCGTTCCGGATCGAGTCCGGCATCGCGAACGGCGCAGCCGGGTTCTTCGTTGTGCCTGCAATCACGAAATCTGCATTGCTGCGCCAGCTCCACGATATCGGCGAAGGCGGTATCGATGCGTTCGGGATCGGCCCAGAGTTGCAACTCACGCAGTCCCGGCAGGTCCATCAAAAGCCAGTTGCCAGGCATGCGGATGAGCTCGCGATGCGTGGTGGTGTGGCGGCCTTTGCTGTCGCCCTCGCGTACATCGGTGGTGCGCTGGCGCGCTTCGCCGAGGAGCGCGTTCACGATGGTCGACTTCCCTGCACCGGAGGATCCGATGAGGGCCGCGGTCTGACCGGGCTCGACGTTGCGCGCGACCGCATCCAGTCCCCATTGCCCGAGAGCGCTGAGCGCGAATACAGGAACGTCCGGCGCATGCCGCTCGGTGAGCCGAACGACATCTGCGAGGTCCCCGCGCAGATCGGCTTTGTTGAGCAGGATGACGGGGCGCGCGCCGCTCTCGTGCGCGAGGACGAGATAACGCTCCAGGCGGCGCGGGTTGTAGTCGCGATCCAGCCCGCTGACGATGAAGAGCAGGTCCATGTTTGCGGCGAGGACCTGCTCGCGAAGGCGCTTGCCGGGCTCCTTGCGTGAAAGCTGCGTGCGGCGCGGGAGCACCTGGGAGATAACCGTTGCGTCTCGCAGGATGACCCAATCGCCAACGCAGGGCAGATCGAGATCGAGATAGCGGAGATGACCGCTGATGGTGGCGGTGACTTCGCCGGCTGCTGTCCAGACGATGTATTGATCGCGGTGCACTAGAGCTACACGGCCGCAGCCGAGTGCGGGTACGGACTGAGGCGCGTAGTGCGCCCAGCCTATTGCTTCGAAATCCATGTCTAAACCTCTCTTGGAAGCCTCTTTGTGGTGGAAGACACACATCTGCTGCGCCACGGATGCGGCGGGCAGCGATCGAGAAGAGGATTTAGACGGTGACGGTCATAGGCAGTAACTCAGAGGCAATGCCTTTGCGGGATGGTAGCAGCTCCCGCGGTTTTCAATCCATCGGAAATTGCTTCAATCCGACGGAATATCGGGAACACCCGTGCTCCCTGCGCAAGACACCCGATTGGTGGCATTTTGACTTGCCGGCCGCAACTTGTTTCCGGGGTCTAGCGTCCTGATACACGGGATTCCTTGAGGTTCGTCATGATCGTTCGCAGATTCTCGCGCATTTTCCTGGCTGCGTTGTTTTGTCTGCTCGGGGTTCTCCTGCTGCTGACTCATAGGCACCACCGGTCAATGCGATGGAGCGTGATCGCAGCGAGCATGTCGAATAAGGCCGATACGCCGGGCGGTGGGATGGCACACATGGCGGGCCACATGTACATGACGCCGCTACGTATGCCGCAGGCCGGGGATCAGCAGAAGGCCGATGCGATTGTGATTGCGGCAAAAGAGGCGATGGAGCCTTACCAGGACTACCGCAAAGCGCTGGCAGACGGTTACACAATCTTCCTGCCCAATGTTCCGCAACACATCTATCACTTTACGAAGCACGAGTATGGATTTCAGGCGGCCTTCCACTTCGACCCTTCGAAGCCGACTTCATTGCTCTACAAAAAGACGGCGGATGGAGGGTACAAACTTGTGGGGGCGATGTACACGGACCGGGTAAGGGCAAGCGAGGATGAATTGAACGACAGAATTCCGCTGAGCATTGCGCAGTGGCATCAGCACATCAACTTCTGCAAGGCGCCGAAGGGACAGGAAGCGGCCTACTTTGGCCCGGACGCGAAGTTCGGGCTGATGGGCTCGATCACAACCAAAGAGGCATGCGACGCGGCGGGTGGAGAGTTTCATCCGCACATCTTTGGTTGGATGGTGCATGTGTATCCGTACGAGGCGGACGCGAAGAAGATCTGGTCTGTGGATGACGATGATGAGGGCCATGACAACATGGACCACTCGGCGATGCCGGGGATGCAGATGAACTAGAGGCGGTCCTAGCTTCCTGTATCGAGGTGAAAGGATTTCGTGTACGGCTCCACCGGATAACCCTTTGCCTTCCAGCCGTCGAGGCCGCCTTTGAGGAACTTGACTCGAGAGAAATTCATGGCGAGCGCCTGGTGCAGGATGCTTCGGCTGGTCTTCTCACTCGGACAGGTGCAGTAGACGATTGTTTCTTTGTCCTGCGGAATCAGCGTGGGGTTCGCAAGCACTTCTTTTGGCGCGACTCGCTTCGCACCGGGAATGATCTCGGAATCGACCAGCAGGTCGAGCGGGAGGCGCACATCGAAGACAAGCGCCTCTCGATTAGAAGCCAGCAGTGCATGGAGGGCTTCCGGTGTGATGCTGTACCGCTCCAGTTCGCGCCGGTCTCGTACGCGTTTGATCCAGTAGGCAGCCCCCAGAACGAGGGCAATCACGGCGATGAGAATTGGAATCATCTCTATCCATCCTCGGCAATTCGACTACAGTGCCTTCCTTGGAGATTCACCAAGCGAGCTGAGGGATTCAGCGATGTGCGGGGTGGGCCGCCGGTGAGGAGCAGAATGGCGGCGGCAAGGTCGCATCGGCTATTGGGGATTCTTCATCCTGCCGATCGCTTCTCGATAGCCATCATCGTTCCGAAGGGCATTCCAGCCTTGATCCTGCGCGATCTCCTCGGTATCGGAATAGCCATGGTCGATGGCGTGGTGAAGGTTTGTCAGGGCCATAGCGCGCTTTCCCTGAGCTGCCGCAACGGTAGCCAGGTTGTACCAGGCATACGCGATTTCAGGATGGTGCTCTCCCAGCACCTTGATTTCACCCTGCAGCGCCTGGAGATACAGGCCTTCCGCCTCCGCGTAGCGCTTCTGTGCGAGCAGGATATTGGCGAGATTCGCGATGGCGAATTGGGTCTCCTGATGGTCGGGTCCAAGTACCCGAAGGCGACCGTCAAGAGCCTGACGCTGCAATGCCTCTGCTTCACGCAGCTTACCCTCGCTCAGCAGAGTATTCGCCAGATTGCCCTGGGCTAGCAGGACGTTGGGATGATCGCTACCCTGGACGCGCCGGGCGATATCAAGACCGCGCCGCTGCAGGCTTTCCGCGTCGGCAAACCGGCCCCGCCGGTAGTATGCGTAGGCGAGATTCTGCATGGAGCTGAGGGTATCGGGATGATCGGACCCGAGCTTTCGAAGCCGTCTTTGATACAACTCCTCATTCAACGCTACTTCTTTCTGGTAATTTCTCGAACCGTCCGATGCGAGGGCCAACCTATGCAGCGCTGACAAGGATTCGGGACTATCCGGACCGGAAACGCGATCAAGCGCTTGCAAGACCTCCGTGAGAAGTTTTTCGGCATCGGCATAGCGGCCCTGCTCGTTGAGAAGTCCGCCAAGTCCGCTTTTTGTACGAAGGGTTTCGATATCCTCCGACCCGAAGGCTCGTTCCTCTCTCTCCAGCGTGTCGCGGTAGAGCTTTTCCGATTCAGGGTAGTGGGCCTGGTATTCCAGAAGCCGGGCAAGCAGACTCTGTGAAGCGAGCGTCTCTCGATTGTCTGGTCCGAGAACGCGCTGCTGCAGAGCGACGGCCTTCTCTGCCAGTTGCCTGGCGGGTTCGTACAGCCCCAGCCCCTCGTACACTCGGCTCATCGTGATCATCAATCGCGCCTGGAGATGCGGCTGACCCGCGAGATCGGTGTCAATTTGACGAGCGCCGCGATCGAGAACTTCGCGCGGTAATCTTGTTGCCGCGCGACTCGTCGGGATCCGACACTTTGAAAGTCCCGACGAGAAAATCGGAGACGCGTTCGGCGGCTTGTGCTTCGCGGTTGGCGCGATCGCGTTCGCGAGCGATGCGAACCGAAGAGATTATCAGGGATGCGATCAGCACACATGCGGCCACAGCAACCGCAACGGAAGCAGTTACGATGATGCGGTGCCGGCGAACGAATTTTTGCGCTCGGTAGGCCAAGGAAGGCGCCACGGCCAGAACGGGCTGGTTGTGGAGGTATCGTTCGATGTCGTGTGCCATTTCTGAAGGCGACTCGTAACGCCGCGAGCGGTCTTTTTCGAGTGCCTTCAAAGCGATCGAATCCAGATCCCCCTTCAATTGTTTCGCCAAGGCATCCGGTTCCGTCTGACGATCATGCGCGGCGCGTAGCGCGTGTTCTGCGGAGGTGCGGACCCTGGTGCTGGGCCGCGGGGCGTCTTCTTCGCGTATGCGGCGGAAGAGCTCATGAAATGCCATGTTCCCGTCGGCATACGGATCCAGCGGCAGAGCACCTGTGAGCAGTTCATACAAAACGACACCCAGAGAATAGATATCCGAACGGGTGTCGACATCTTCTCCTCCAAACGTGGCCTGTTCAGGGCTCATATAGTCGGGTGTGCCGATGGGTGCGCCCAGGAGCGTGAGCATAGTTTCATTTCTCAGGTGCTGGGTCGTAGCCTTCGCGATGCCGAAATCGATGATCTTGGGAACAGGCTTGCCGTCGACTTGCGCGACCAGAATATTGGAGGGCTTCAGGTCGCGATGGATCATCGCTCTCTGGTGGGCATGTTGAACGCCACTGCAGACCTGCACAAACAGCTTCAATCGTTCGTGCACGGAGAGACGGTGCCTGTCGCAGTACTGCGTGACCGGCACCCCGGCAACATACTCCATCACGAAGTACGGCAAGCCTTCCGCGGTGGCGCCTGCGTCGAAGACCTTGGCGATTACCGGATGCTCCATGAGGGCAAGCGCCTGGCGTTCAAATTCGAAGCGCGCCACGATTTCGCGGGTATTCATGCCCGCTCTGATCAACTTCAGCGCGACGCGGCGGCGTACGGGTGTTTCCTGCTCAGCAAGCCACACCTCGCCCATGCCGCCGCGGCCGATGCGCTCGAGCAGACGATAAGGGCCGATCACGCGCGTGGCATACAGCGCATCGCTCTGCCCTGTGCCATGGTGTTCGAGGGTCGGCGGTAAAGACTCTTCCGGCATAGCGCATATCCGTTCAGGGAGTGAATTGTAATCCACGCCCAAGGACACACGAATCTGAAGTGATCTTATTCGGCGCGCAGAGCCTGTACGGGATCGATGTGCGTGGCGCGGATGGCGGGCAGCAGGCTGGCGAGGCCGCCGGTGAAGAGCAGGATGGCGGCCGCACCGGCAGCGATGCCGAGATTGAACCCGCCGACGCCGAAGAGCAGTCCACTGATGGTGCGGGCGGCGAGAGCGGCGAGCGCAATGCCCGCGAGGGTGCCGAGCAGCACCGGCGTGACACCGTCTTCGAGGATGAGGCGATAGATTTGCGCGGGCTGGGCGCCGAGCGCGATACGGATGCCGAGCTCACGCGTGCGCTGCAATGCGGAGTAGGCGACGACTCCATAGATGCCGAGCGCGGCGAGCACGAGAGCGCAGACAGCGAAGGCCAGCAGCAAATGAAGCTGGAAGTTCCGCGAGGCCAGTGAGCCATCGACGATGGTTTCCATGGTGCGGACTTCGGGGACGGGGACCTGTCCGTCGACGCTCCAGATGGCTTTGCGGATGGCGCCGGCCATGGAGGTGGGGTCGTTTGCGGTGCGCAGCACAAATACTCCGCCGCCACGCGCGCGATACCAAGCAGGCACATAGACCATGCGGGGCGGCGCCACACCCAGGTCAAGCGTGCGGACATCGCCGACGACACCAATCACTTCGAACGGCTTCTCGTCCGGATCTCCGCGGTGGAAGGTCTTGCCGATGGCGCTCTGGCCGGGCCATGCGAGCTCTGCCGCGCTATGCGAGACGATGGCGACGGAGCGGCCGTGATCGGCGTCGGTAAAGAAGCGGCCGGCGAGCAGCGGGATCTGCATGGTCTCGAAGTAGCCGGGGCTCATCCAGCGGAAGTGGGCATCGGGACGCGCGAAGAGCGGACGTGTATCGCCGGGGGTGGAGATGAGATCGCCCCAACTATCGCCGTCGAGCGGGAGCACGCTGATGATGCCGGCTGACCGGACACCGGGCAACTGGCGGAGTCGTTCGAGCGAGCGCTGATAGAAGGCTTCGCGGGGTTCCGTCGCGTCGTACTGCTTGTCCGGCAGGACGACGCTGGCACTGATGACATGCTCGGTCGCAAAGCCGCGATCGACGCGCAACAAATGATAGAGGCTGAGCAGGAACATGCCGGCGAGAACAACGAGCGTGACGCTGGCGGCAACTTCCGCGATGACGAGCCCGCGGCGGAGTTGTTTGCCGCCGGTGGATTCGCTTGCCGTGCGGCCATCCGCCCGCAGCGCCTGCTGCGGATGCGTGCGCATAAAGCGGAGAGCGGGCAGCAGGCCGCAGAGCAATGCCGCAACGAGCGATGCACCGATGGCGAAGAGGACGACTTGTGCGTCCATGCGGAGCGGATGCAGTAGCGGCAGAGCGGAGGGGAGGGCGTGAGCTAAATAGGGCAGAGCCACTGCAGCCATGCCGAGGCCGAGCAGACACCCGCCCGCGCAGAGCGAGAGCGGTTCGGCGACGGCACTGCGCACGAGCTGCGCCGCACTTGCGCCCATGGCGGAGCGGACGGCGGCCTCATGCTCGCGACTGGCGGCGCGGGCGAGAAGCAGATTGGTGATGTTGACGCAGCCGATGAGCAGCACGGTGCTGACCGCAGCGAGCAGCATGAGCAGCGCGCTGCGACTGTCGCCCGTGAGGTACTGCCGGAGATCAGTGACAGTGGCAGAAAGGGGGATATGGTCGGTCGTCCGCTGCGCAATGGCGCGCTGGAGGACATTCATCTCCGCGGATGCCTGCGCGATAGTGACGCCGAGCTTGAGTCGTGCGATGCCGAAGTAGTTGTGGTCGCCTTCGATTTCGGCTAGTTGCTCCGCCGACCAGCCGAAGGGCACGAAAGCCTCGATGGGATGGCTGGTGCTGCTGGATCCGGTCGCGAGGCGCGTGTCTAAGAGATCGAGGGCGGAGGGAAGCACGCCGACAACGGTGTAGGGGCGGCCATTGAGTGGGATGGCGCGACCGATGATGTTGGGGTCGGCGGCGAAGCGGCGATGCCAGAGCCCTTCGGTGAGGATGACAACATCGTGGCCGGGCTGCTCTTCGACGGGAAGCAAAGTGCGGCCGAGGGTGGGCTGGATGCCGAGGAGTGAGAAGAGATTTGCCGTGTGCCGAGCGACGCCGATCTCCTCCGGTTGCTCGCCGCCGATTGGCATGGACATGCCAGTCAGCGCGGCAAAACCCTGGAAGGACTGCGCGTGCGCCTGCCAGTAGCGCAAGTGATTGGCGTTGACGGGAAGATCCGGAAATTCGGATTGCGGGATCAGGATGTTCTCGCGCACAACAACGAGCTGCCGGGGCTGTGCGTAATCCGGCGTGCGCAGGAGGACGTTGCGCACGATGGAGAACATGACGATGTTGGCGCCGATGCAGAGGGCGAGGGTAAAAATAGCGGCCGCGCTAAAGGCCGGACTCCGGCGCAACTGACGAAGTGTGAAACGCAGTTCGCTGAGAAGCCCGTGCGTCATAGAGTCTCCCCCGCGGCCCTGCGCTGCCGGACCGTACACCGTTCAGGAGGTAAGCTCGTGCGCGGCCGCTTTCTCCTTAGGAATACGAGAGATAAGTGCACGTTAGTTGCCGAAGAACGGCATTGCGTCTGAGCGCGAATTTTCAAGGACTTCCGCGTGCCTGGGGGTCGCCGGGAGCAGCGGGAATGTGTCCGCAGATGCGCTGGTGTGCCCGAATCCGGACACTTTGTTATGCGGAGGGTCGGTTGCGTCCTGTGGATTGCAGCCGGTGGAGTGCATCGCGTGCGCGGACGCGCATGGCGGGCGTGCCGGTAAGGAACGCCTGGTGAAGGAATGGTTCGATGCTGCTGCGCAGCGAGCGGTCGCGGTGCCCCAACAGGCCCAGGCCTTCGACGGCGGAGCAGCGGACAACATTGCTCTTATCTTCGGCGAGCTGCCAGAGAACTTCGGCAGCGAGGCGAATCTGATTCGGTGTGCGGGCGGTGCGGGCGGCGACGAGTCCGAGATGCCAGCGTGTGCGGTTTTCAGGGATGGGTATTTCGGCGAGGATTGATGCCAGTTCGGCGGCGTGCGGAGCGAGACATTCAGCATCGCGTTCGGTGATGCGGCGGGCCACGTCGGCAGCGCGGACACGTAGCTCACGATCCTGCGTCAGAAGGCAGGTAACAAGCTCGCGCGCGGCGTGGCGACGATCGCGGCGCGCGAGCAGACGCCGCGCGGCGGTACGTGCCTCATCAAGCCTCCAATGTTGTATTCGCAGCAGATCGAGAGTGGGCATGGCAGCGCATTGATGGTGCGATATCAGAGTCGGGGTGCGCAAATACGGTGCGCAAGCGGAGCGCGAATCCCCTGTGCCCGGCGCACGAAGTCATGCACAACCCGGCGCCGCGGAAAGACATCCATCGATATCGGATAACTGTAGTTTCCTCTCCGAGTCGTTTCGCCACCACATTGCTGCACTGGATTATCCGCGCTCCTCCCCCGTCGTTGGAGCACGTGCCTTCCGGGCTCCTCTTATTCACCATACCGACCCAGATGGGTCTGCAATGAGGAGCCCCCGGTTATGCTTCGCAATTCATTTGTTGCAGCGCTGCTGCTGAGCTGCGCCACCACAGGCGCCCACGCCTTTGCCCAGTTGTCTTTCTCACCGCGTCAGGCAGCACCGCTGTCCAGTGGGTCCGCCATCATCGCGCACGGCGACTTCAACAATGACGGCCGCGAGGATATCGTCGCTTCCGTCTATAGTGACGCCGCATCCGGCAATGTCGCTGTCCTCTATCTCTCCACCGCCGACGGGACCTACGATGCTCCCAGAGCCGCTGCCTGCCTTTGTTCAGGCGGTCGGTGATTTCAATCACGATGGGAAGCTTGATTTCGCGACTTCTCAATTTGGAAGTAACCCCGTGTCCGTTTATCTCGGCAACGGCGACGGCACCTTCCAGCCTGCGAAGACTTTCAGCTGACCGAGCGATTCCATCGGATCTCTCCTTGCAGTTGATCTCAATCACGATAGCAAGACCGACCTTGTAGAAGTTTTGTCGGACATTGGCACCTCTGTTAGTGCCATCGTCCAACTTTGGATCAGCAACGGCGACGGAACATTTACGAGAGGTCAGTCCATCGTTGCATCTACCGGGATTGTTGCGAATCAATACACAGGAGGCGCGGTAACCGGCGATTTCGATGGTGACGGCAAACCCGACATTGCGCTCATCTATGGGTACGCCATCGATCAACAGGCAGCGCAAACCGTTCCTGTTGCCAGCACAGTGCAGATCTTTTACGGGTGACGGCGCCGGGCACTTGGGCTCGCCTATCTACTTCGCGGACCCGAAACACACCTTTGATTCCGCACCGTTCGCAGCCGATCTTAACAATGACGGGCGTAGTGATATTGTCGCGGTCGCCTCTCCGCCAGCGGGGGGAGTGACCAGTAACGGAACTCTTGCCGTCTTCGTCGGCAATTCCAACCGTACCCTCAGCTACAAGACCTTGACGAACAGCGCTTGCGCCGGGCCTGACGGCACCGGCATCACAGTTGCTGATTTCGACGGGGATGGCCTGAACGACCTTGCCTACACAGCAGTTCCCTGCAACAGCAACTCGGTACAAACCAGCCTCATCGTCCGGCTAGGAACCGGCTCTGGCAATTTTGGCGCGGAGCAGAATATTTACCAGAACCCTTTCCAACTCGCACAGCCCTATGCCGTCCGCACCACAATTGGTACCCGTCCCGACATTGTGTTTCATCAATTCAACGGCACAACCACCGACAGCTTTGAGTTGCTCTTGAACGACGGCATAGGGAGATTCCCAAACTGCGGCATCTCCGTCGCGGAGGGGATCAGCATATGCCAGCCGCAGCCCAAGTCTGCATCACCGGTGATCTTCTCCCTGGCGACGGCAGGCCCAACGCCCATGCGAACCGCCGCCGTGTGGGTTGACGGCAAGAAGGTAGACGAGCAGCTTACACATGCTTTCTCCAACTACTCGTTCCTCGATGCATCCATCCCCATGACCCTCGGCACGCATAAAGTCACCATCTTCGGGACGGGATGGGACAACACGTTGCAGCAGAAGACCTTCTCGGTCGATGTGAACTCCAACAACGGTTGTGGGGCACCCACGTCACCTGGCGTCTTCCTTTGCCAGCCCGCCGAAGACACAACGGTCAGTTCACCGGTGCAGGTTGTCGCGACGGCGACGGTAACTGGAAAATTCGCCCGAATGGAAGTCTGGATCGACGGGGTGAAGAAATATACACAGACCACAAACCCGGTGCTGCTCACCACGATCCCCGTGAGCGCCGGCACCCATCGCTTCGGCGTCTTCGCCGTCAACACGGCGGGGACGAAGTGGGAGGCGGTCGCGAACGCGACGGTGAAGTAGGTCGCCGGGTTGAGCGATTGTAATGACCAAGGTCGCTCTCGGAGAGAGCGGCCTTGGCGCGTGCGGCGGCTTCGGGGCTGCGATCCCGCCGTATATGAACTACTTGATGGTCAGGGTTGAGTTGCTATACATGTTGGTGTTGATTTCCACGATCACGTCGCCGACTTTGTGGTGTTCCGTTGCTGTGTTTGTGGTGACGCGCGTTCCAACGGGCAGCTTGAGGGGAACCACCTGGCCCGACTGAAGCGTCATGACCTGGTCACCAACCTTCAACTCGAGGGGGGCGCCGGTTCCGTTGCTGAGGCTAAATTTGATCTTCTTGTCACCATGGAAATACGCATGCACGGGTGAATGAAGGCTTCCGACCGCGGCAAAGCTTGCAGGAACCGCAGCAAAGAAGATGGCGGCAAGAAAGGTGGCAGCAGCAATACGAAGTTTCATAAGGTCTCTCCTCGGGTAGACGTCGAACCGGGACAAGCAGCGCGATAACGTAACCGCTGCCGTTGCCGGTACAGTTCTGCATGTCCATACGGAATCTGACACGCACGTGTTCCAACCTCTGTTACCTCTTCCATCCAATTTGTTTCGTTTTCGGGACGAGATAACAAGACATAGGGACTGGCCGCGATGAAATTGACTCCGGCGAAAAAACAAACTGCAACAAAGCCGGACGCTGTCATATTCGCAGCCACGTTCTCCTCGTCGTGATTGAAGGCACGTCCGCTGCCGAACGCGCGAAGCGATGCGTTGTATCGCGTTTTCAATCACTTGCGCATGGGACGGCGGTGGCACGATGAAGTTGAGGTGTCCGCTCTTGTGCATCCGTGCCCGGAACCGGACACTTTCGGCTGTTCCGACTTCTTTCACGCGCACACATGCAAAGGCCGCTCTCGAGAGAGCGGCCTTTGGTGCCCAAGTCAGTTACTTAATAGCGGTAGTGCTCGGCCTTGTAGGGTCCCTCGACGGGAACGCCGAGGTAATCGGCCTGCTTCTTGGAAAGAGTCGTGAGCTTGACGCCGATCTTTTCCAGGTGCAGGCGAGCGACTTCCTCGTCCAACGCCTTCGACAGCGTGTAGACGCCGACTTTGTAAGTGTCCTTGTTCTTCCAGAGATCCATCTGCGCGAGGGTCTGGTTGGAGAAGCTGTTGGACATGACGAAGCTGGGATGGCCGGTGGCGCAACCCAGGTTGACGAGGCGGCCTTCCGCGAGAACGAAGATGGCGTTACCACCTGCGAAGGTGTACTTGTCCACCTGCGGCTTGATGTTGAGCTTCTTGACGCTCTTAGCGGCGTTCAGCTTGTCCATCTGGATTTCGTTGTCGAAATGGCCGATGTTGCAGACGATGGCCTGATCCTTCATCTGCTCCATGTGCTCGTAGGTGATGAAGGATCAGGCCAT
>Ga0193743_1001938_pt1 | contig 14991 bp, 15 predicted proteins | sample L2c2metaG_FD_143038 | JGI IMG/M metagenome (GOLD analysis project Ga0193743, IMG submission 143038) | Soil microbial communities from a riparian zone of the East river system, Colorado, United States - L2c2 | ecosystem: Environmental > Terrestrial > Soil > Riparian zone | place: USA: East River...
CGTCGACGAAAGTGTCGCCGAGGCGATGCAGGCGGCCTGGGTGCGGTTTGCCGCGACGGGCGATCCCAATGGCGGTGACCTGCCGCACTGGCCGCCTTATCGGCCGGACGACGATCCCCATCTCGAGTTCAACAATGCCATCCAGGCGGGCGCGAATTGGCGCCGCCGGCAGATGGATTTTCTCGACGGCTACTACGTACGCATGAAGGAGGCCTGACATGACGACGGCTACGGAAGGCGCGGAGCTGACGCGGGTCGGCCCCGGAACGGTGATGGGCGAGCTGATGCGGCAATACTGGATCCCGGCAGCGATGTCGTCGGAGCTGAAGGCCGACGGGCCGCCGCTGCGGCTGCTGCTGCTGGGCGAGAAGCTCATAGGCTTTCGCGACAATGCAGGCCGGGTCGGTGTGATGGACCATCGCTGCCCGCATCGCTGCGCGTCGCTGTTCCTGGGGCGCAACGAGGGCAACGGGCTGCGCTGCGTTTATCACGGCTGGAAATTCGACGTCGAGGGCAAGTGCGTCGACATGCCGAGCGTGCCGGCAGACCAGGACTTCAAGGACAAGGTGAGCGCCAAGGCCTACCGGGTGACCGAGCGCGCCGGCGTCGTCTGGGTCTACATGGGCGCCGCTGCCGAGGCGCCGCCGTTCCCCGAGCTCGAGACGCTGGTGGTGCCGGACGAGGAGGTCGGCGTCTCCTTCGTCATGCGCTCGTGCAATTTCATGCAGGCGCTCGAAGGCGATATCGACACCTCGCATTTCGGCTTCCTGCACGCCGGCCATGTCGCTCCCGACGACGTGCCGGAGGATCATCCGATCCGCCATACCGTCACCATCCGTGCGCCCGAATACCATGTCAGCGACATGCCCTGGGGCACCACCTACGCCGCCTATCGCGATGCCGGCGCCGGCCAGACCTACTGGCGCTTCGCCAATTTCCTCATGCCGTTCTGGACGCAGCAGCCGCAAGGCGAGTTCGGCGAGCACGTCCATGCGCGCGCCTGGGTGCCGCTCGACGACAACCACACCATGTTCATCTATCTCTGGTGGCACAAGGGCTCCGCCTCGATGGCGCGGCCGCGCCCGCCGCTGAGGGGCGGCAAGGCGATGGGCCGGCCGAACCACGTCTACCTGCCGAATACCACCGACTGGCTCGGCCGCTGGCGGCTCGCCGCCGACGAATCGAACGACTGGCTGATCGACCGCGACGCGCAAAGCAGCAACGCGCTCTATACCGGGATCAACAATATTCACCTGCAGGACCAGGCGGTGACGGAAAGCATGGGCACCGTCACCGACCATGCCTTCGAGCATCTCGGCCCTTCGGACCAGATGATCGCCCGCACCCGCCGGCGCCTGCTCCAGGCGGCGCGGGCGCTGCGTGACAAGGCGACGCCGCCGCCGGGCATCGCCGACCCCGGCGTATTCCGGGGCGCCCGCAGCGGCTACTTCATCAGTGGCGAGCAGCGCGCCTGGCAGGAGATCTATGCCAGGCAGCTCTCGGAGTCCGTACGACCCGCCGAGGCGCTTCGCGCGGCCGAATAGGCCGGCGCATCGATGACGCTCGGCACGGCCGCCGACTCCAAGACGGTTGCGATGCGGCTCGCGGCGATAACCTGCGCCGCCGAGCAGGTGAATCTCTACGAGTTCCGCCCCGTTTCGGGCGCTCCCGTCAGCCGCTTCACCGCGGGCGCCCATGTGGATCTTCATTTGCCGAACGGGCTCGTCCGGCAATATTCCATCATGAACGGCGAGGAGGAGGGCGATCGCTACGTGATCGCCGTCAAGCGCGAGGCGGCGGGCCGGGGCGGCTCACGTTTCATGCATGACGAGCTTCGCGTCGGCACGGTTCTCGAGGTTGGCCAGCCGCGCAACAATTTTCCTCTCATTGAGACCGCGGCACATTCCGTGCTCATTGCCGGTGGGATCGGCGTTACGCCGATCGTCTCGATGATCGCGCGCCTGCGATCGCTCGGGCGTTCCTGGGAGCTTCATTATGCGGTGCGGCGACGCAGCGAAGCGGCGTTTCTGGACGAGCTTAGAGCCGGCGGTGACTGTGTCCACCTCCATGTCGACGAGGAACAGGGCGGTGTGCTCGACTTGGCGCGCCTCATCGGCGCCGCGCCGGCGGAAGCGCATCTCTATTGCTGCGGCCCGACGCCGATGCTCGAAGCATTCACGGCCGCCGCTTCGTCGTGGCCTGCGCCGCGCGTGCATCTCGAACATTTCTCCGCGGCCCTGTCGCCTGCTGTCGAGAGCGGATTCATCGTCGAGCTCGCACGTTCGAAGCTCCGCGTATCGATCCCGCCCGGTCAGACGATCCTCGAAGCGCTACGGGCCCGCGGCGTGGCGGTGCAGGCCTCGTGCGAGCAGGGGATCTGCGGTTCGTGCGAAACGCGGGTGCTGGCGGGCGAGCCGGACCATCGTGATATGCTCCTCTCCTGCGAGGAGAAAGCCGCCAACGAGGTCATGATGATCTGCTGTTCCGGCTCCCGATCGCCCGTCCTTGTGCTCGATCTCTGAATGGCTCGTCGACGCAGGTGATCAGCATGCCGGCGCCGACACTCACCCAGCCGTGGGGCTGTGCCATGCTGTCACGCCCGTTTCCGTTCCGGAGCCTCTCGCGCGGCCAGCTCGGTTTCGAAAATCGTTGCCACCCGATCGTAGCTCTGCCGCACGCCGTCCGTCATGCCGGACTTCAGCACGCCGTCGCGGCCTTCGGTCGATTCGTATCGCATGGTGGTCGTGACCTCGGTCTCGCCGCCCTGCTCGACGAAGGTGATGGTGATCACGGCCTCGCCCGGATACCACGCCTGGTCGAAGCGCTCGGTGGCGACGAAGCGTTCAGGGGCAGTGACTTCCAGGAAGGTGCCGCCTGCGCCCATCTCGTGGCCCTGGCTGGTGCGCCAGACATAACGATAGACGCCGCCCACCCGCAGGTCGACCTCGCACACAGGCAAGGTCATGCCCGGCGGGCCGGTCATCCAGCGCTTCAGCAGCTCGGGCTTGGTCCAGGCCTCGAACACCATGGCGCGCGGCGCGCCGAAGCGGCGTGTCATGGTGATCTCGCGATCGCCCTTGGCGGCGACAACCAGGGTTTCGGCATACGTCATCGCTTGGCTCCTCTTGCTTTGCGCTTGGATTTCGGGCGTGCCCGCTCTTCGGCCGTCATTTCCTCGAGGAGGTCGTCGAGCCGTTCGAAGCGCGCCTCCCAGAACTTGCGATAGTGCTCCAGCCACTCGTTGGCGTCGGCCAGCGGCTTGGCTTCGATGCGGCAGGGCCGGCGCTGCGCGTCGCGGCCGCGCGAGATCAGGCCGGCGCCCTCCAGCACTTTCAGGTGCTTGGAGATCGCGGGCTGGCTCATGTCGAAGGGGCGGGCGAGCTCATTGACCGACGCCTCGCCTGTTGCCAGGCGCGCCAGGATCGCCCGGCGGGTGGGATCGGCGAGGGCGGCGAAGGTGGTATCGAGATGGGCGGAAGATGTCATGATATAACCAAATGATTATAGAACTATAAGGTTATGTACTGGGAAAAGAGTGGCGTCAAGTCCTGAGTGTGTCGGGGCGCGTGGTATTGTCTGGGAGCAAAGATGTGCAACGACATTGCCAGTATCTTGAATGCCCACCGGAGATTGGAGATTGGGGCCGCACAAGCCGGTCAGCTATCTGCCGGTCCGCACTATCGAATCGGTTCTCGGGCTGAGCGTCGGTGAATACCGGGCGATGATCGAGCAAGCCGGATTCCGCTGCCTGGTTGTTCCGGTGAATGAAAGCTGCATCGCGTCAGGTAGCGTCCACGCCTACAGCGAGCTCGCCTTGGCTGACGTCTGAGCGCACACGCGACCGCATTGAGTGAACATGGCTGGCCAACGTCGTCTGAGGCATTTGTCAGACGAATCGCCACGGAGTGGCTCGAAGCCGGTCATCCCGTGCTGCCTATTGTCCAAATAGCGTTCGGGGACTGAGACATACGGGTGTCTTCGGACGAGCCTTCCACTACTTTGGGACGGCATGAGAAAAGTTCCCTCGTTCCGACCGCAGCGAAGGCGCTAGGGTCGCGGCGAACCGACAACGACCAAGGAGCCTTCCCCATGCCCCGTGTCAGCGAAATCGAGGAAGACGGCGGCGATCCCACGCTCGCCGCCGTGTTCGAGAAGGAGCGCGAGATCTTCGGCGGCCTGCTCAATCCCACCAAGGTGATGGCGCACTGCCCGCCGATCCTGCGGGCCGCCAAGCTGTTGGGCGCCTCGATCGAGCAATCGGGGCAGCTGCCCAAGGAACTGCCGCCGCTGATCTATCTCAGGGTCGCGTCGATCAACGGCTGCCCGTTTTGAATTGACATTAATTCTGTCCGTGTGACGGAAAGCGAAGGTGGCCTTGAGAAGGTCGCGGAAGTCCTGAACTGGCGGGACAGCAAGCTGTTCAGCCCGGCCGAGCGGGCGGCGCTGGAATATGCCGAGCGCATCACCTACACCGACCGGCAGGTCGACGAGGCCTTGTTCGCCGAGTTGAAGAAGCATTTCACCGAAGCGCAGATCGTCGAACTGACGGCCGCCATCGCCCTGGAAAACTTCCGCAGCAAGTTCAACCCTACCCTGGGTGTCGAGGCACAGGGGTTCTGCATGGTGCCGACGGCGGGGACGAAGAAGGCAGGTTAGCCGACCGCCCCGGTTGGTCCTGCCAGGGGGATGCTCAGCCGGGCACGCAGGCCGTGCGGGGTGCGATCGTGCAACGTCAGCGTGCCGGCATGATGCTTTGCGACATTCAGGGCAATTGCCAGTCCAAGTCCGAAACCACTGATGCTCTGGCGCGCGGCGTCGGCCCGATAGAATGGCGCCAGGACGAGAGGCTTCTCGTCGTCTGAAATGCCCGGCCCGTCGTCTTCGACCTCGATCGACACCTGATTTGGGAGGGTTGTCTCGAGGCGGACCGTGACCGAGGAGCCGAACTTGACCGCATTGTCGACCAGATTGGCGAGCGCGCGCTCGAGGGCCAGCGGCAGGCAGCGCACCGCAAGATGTCTCGGGCCATCGTAGACGATCGTGTGACCTGCATCCTCGAACTGGTCGCAGATTGTCTCGACGAGGGACGGCAGGTCCGCCATTTCCGGAGTCTCGGCGGTGCCGCCCTCGCGAATGTAGGAGACAGCCGACGTAATCGATGCGTCCATCAGCTCGATATCCTCCAGCATGCGGCGCTTCGGACTTTCTTCCGGGAGCTCCTCGACGCGAAGACGCAGGCGGGTCAGCGGCGTTCTGAGGTCGTGGCTGATGGCCATCAGCATTCGCGTTCGATCCTCGAGCAGCCGCAGGATGCGATCTCGCATGCGATTGAAGGCGCTGGTGGCCTGCCTGATTTCCGCCGGGCCTTCCTCCTTGAGCGCCGCTTCGTGATCGTGCGTCCCGAATCGATCGACCGCCGTGGCAAACTTGGCCAGCGGCGAAACGAGCCGGCGGACAGCCCAGATCGACAGAAGGGCCGTCGACGCGATCATGAACGCAATCGTCAGGGCAACCCAAAAAGGCAAACGCCGGGAGTCGTCTTGCGCCACGTGGAAAGCGATCAACTGGCCGTCGCTCAACTCCGTAATGACCCCGGCCCCGCCCTCGCCACTGGACTGAATCGCGAGGATTCGGGTGCCGGGAGGCATCTGGCGGCTGAACCAGGCGCGCAGGCGCTCCGAGACCGGGATGGTATCGGACAGCGAGTCCGGCGGGCGATCGAGGATGCTTGCCGCAACTTCGCCGTCCTTGTAGGCGGAAAGCAGCTGGGGGCGGCTGGACGGAGGCAATGCTTCAAGCCCTCGCAGCACGGCGATGATGCTCGCCGCGGTCCGTGTGGCCTTCGGCGACAGCTCGAATTCGGGCAGCATCACGAAATAGATCGAGGCTATGCCGGCAAATGCCACGAAGCTCGAGATCGCCAGGAGGAGAATGATCTGCGTGGCGATCCGCTTGGAAGAGTCGACCAGCAGCATGGGCTTCAATCCTTCTCCACCTGCGGCGTGAAGATGTAGCCGCCGGAGCGGACCGTCTTGATGAAGGCGGGATCCCGCGGATCGAGTTCGATCTTCCGACGGATGCGGCTCACCAGGATGTCGACGCTGCGGTTCATGGCCTCCGTCCCGCGGCCCTGCGAGAGGTCGAGCAGCTGGTCGCGCGTCAGCGTTCGCTGCGCGTGCCTGCAGAAGGCGAGGAGCAGGTCGAATTCGGCACTGGTGAGGATCACGCGCGCTCCTTCGGGATTTCGCAGGTCACGCGCGACGGGGTCGATGCGCCACTCCGCGAACCGCATTGCGTTCGTCGGCGCACCCGGGCCGTCGGGCAGGGCCGCCGTCCGGCGCAGCACCGCGCGGATGCGGGCCAGGAGCTCGTGGGGATTGAAGGGTTTGGCGACGTAGTCGTCGGCACCCATTTCCAGGCCGACGACCCGGGCAACCGGATCGCCCGCCGCCGTCAGCATGATGATCGGCGTCGAGGAGGTCGTGCGCAGGCGCCGGCAGATGCTGAGGCCGTCTTCGCCGGGCAGCATGATGTCGAGGACGATGAGGTCGATCCGGGCCGTTTCGAGGGCGCGGCCCATCGACGGCGCGTCGCCGGTCTCCGTGACCCGGCAGCCGTTCTTCGTCAGGAAGCGCGAAACCATCGCCCTGATTTCGCGATCGTCCTCGACGACCAGGATGTGGGGGCTGCGCATTGCAGCTGCTTTGTACATCAGGCCGGGGCGGCAGATCGCCGGAGAAAATTGTTTCGCGATGTTTCCGGCCGGGCCGTGGAAACGCCGGGCAACAATACGTTGCGCCAGTGCGCGTCGATGCGCCGTACAAGCGCGCCACCCTCCACGAAACACAGGAAGCCAAATGCGTCAGAGTTTTGTGCGTTTTCCACCGCTCTTTGCCTGCGCCGCGATTGTGGCTGGAGTGAGCGTTCCCACCAAGCTCCTGGCCCAGGATCGGCCACGCGGCGAATGGGACGTGACGCTGGGCGCCGGAGCCGCGGTCAGGCCGACCTACGAGGGCAGCGATCACTATATCGCGTCGCCCGTGCCGTTCGTGAACGTGATCTGGCGGGACACGATATCGCTCGGCGTGGATGGTCTCAGCGCCTACTGGCGGTACGAGAACCTCCGCGTCGGGGGTGGCCTGACCTACGCCACCGGTCGATATCAGAGCAGCGGCATCTTCCAGCAGGGAGACGGTCGCCTGGCCGGCATGGGCGACATTCCAGGGGCCCTCGGGCTCAAGGGCTTTGCCGACTACAAGCTCGGCCCCGTCAATCTGAATGCGTCGCTGACGAAGTTCACCGCCAACGGCAACGACGGCGTCCTGGTGAATTTCGGGGTCGGGCTGCCGTACAAGCTGACGGAGTCCACAACGGTGAGGGCATCCGTTTCGGCCGACTGGGCGAACCAGAGCTACATGCAGACCTATTTCGGCGTCACGCCGACGCAAGCCATCAATTCCGGTTTTTCCCAGTTCAATGCGGGGGCGGGGATCAAGGATGTCAATTTCGGGGTCGGGCTGACCCAACAGCTCGGCTCGAACTGGGCCTTGGTGGCGAATGCCCGTCTCGTTCGCCTGACCGGCGACGCCGAGAACAGTCCGATCGTCTTTTCCAAGACCCAGGCGCTCTTCATGGCCGCCATCACTTATCATTTCTAGACCGGGATCCGGCGTGAGCCGTCGCACGGTGGCGACGGCTACCGTTCGAAGATGAGGCAGGTCGTCGTGCCGTGGGCAAGAAGGCGGCCGGCCTGGTCGGTCAGGCGTCCTTCGGCGGTGCCGATGCGACGTCCCACGGTCAGCACGATCCCCTCGGCTTTCACCTGGCCGCTGTCGGGCATGATCGGCCGCATGAAGGAGATCTTGAATTCCAGCGTCGTCGATCCGAAGCCCTTTTCGACCGTCGACCAGACCGCGAGACCCATGCAGCTGTCGAGCAGGGTCGCCGTGAAGCCGCCATGCACGGTGCCGGCCGGGTTGAGAAGCTCATCGCCTGGAGAAGCAGTGATGACGACCCTGCCCGGAGAGGCCTCGACGACGTCGTAGCCCAGCGTCCGGGCCATGCTGTTCAGCGGCAGCGCGCCGCTGACCAACCCTTGCACGAATTCCAGCCCGCCCAGGGCAGCCTGGGCGTCGGGGCTCACGACGCCATAGCGCTTTATGCTTGTGTTCTCATTCATGGGTTCACTTAGCCCACTTATCGCCGCATCCGCTGGCGGAAAGCGGACTCCATCGGCGAGCCCCTGTTCGGTGTGGTATGCATGGCCTGGACCCAGAGAAGAGGCGATGAAGAGCCCCGACTTCGACTATGAAAAAGAGATACCGGCAGGTTTCTACGACAAGATCCATCAGCGGAAAGCGGGCGTACGGTATTGCTGGCACGACCTGAAGTTTCGCGCCGTCGCCGGTCATCTGACCGGGGCCCAGCGGCTTCTCGACATCGGCTGCGGGCCGGGCACCTTCATCGGCAATTACCTGGGCGGCATCGACTGTCTGGGCACCGACTTCAGTGCCGCGCAGATCCAGTACGCCAACCGGCTCTATGGCGACGACTTGCATCGCTTTTCGACGCGGCCGATCGCGAGCCTCGTCGAGTCCGCGGAGCGCTTCGACGCCATAACCATGATCGAGCTGGTGGAGCATCTTGCCGTGGCTGACGCCGCCCGGCTGTTCGCAGAGGCGCGCGAGCTGCTTGCCGCCGACGGCATCCTGGTCGTGACGACGCCCAACTACCGGTCGCTTTGGCCCATCATCGAATGGGGCGTCAATCTCGTGTCGCCGGTGAGCTACGAGCAGCAGCACGTCAACAAATACCGCCGAAATCGCCTGATCTCCGAACTGGTCGACGCCGGCTATCGCAGCGTGACGGTCACGACGGCCGTCGGTCTCGCGCCGTTTGCCGCCGTGTTCGGTCCCGGGCCGGTGCGATGGCTTCACGCCCTCGAGGCTCGCCTGGGACATCTCGGCTGCGGCAATCTCCTGCTGGCCGTGGCCCGGCCATGACGCCCGGCCTGATCTCGATCGTCGTGCCCACCTACAACGAGGCCCGCAACGTATCGATGCTCCATGACGGCCTCGCGCGGGCCCTTGCCGGCCGATCCTGGGAGCTGATCGTCGTCGACGACGACTCGCCCGACGGCACGGCCGATGTCGTGCGCCGGCTGGGCCTGCAACACGACAACGTCAGATGCCTGCAGCGCGTGCAGGACCGTGGCCTGTGCTCTGCCGTCCACTGGGGCGTGCAGGCGGCGCAGGGCGACATCGTCGTCGTCATGGATGGCGATCTTCAACACGATCCGGCCCTGGTTCCCCGGATGCTCGAGGTATTGCAAGGTGGCGCCGACATCGTGTCGGGCTCGCGCTTCCTGGCGGGTGGTCGCGTGGAAGGCCTGTCGTCGGGTCTCCGCCAGACCCTGTCGGACTACGGCAACCGGTTGACCAATCTTCTGCTCGGCAAGCAGCTCAGCGATCCGCTGACGGGCTTTTTTGCCACCTCGCGCCGGCTGTTCCTGAAATCCCTTCCGCGCATGCAAGCCGATGGATTCAAGGTCTTCTTCGATCTGGTCTATCAAAACAGGCAGGCGACGACCAAGGAACTGGCGTTCGATTTCCAGCGTCGGCAGCACGGCGAATCGAAATTCCATCTCTACGTGCTGTGGCTGCTGCTGTGCGACGTCGCCTCGAAATTGTCCGGCGGTCTGCTGCCGCCGCGCCTGGTCAGCTTCGTTGGTGTCGGGCTGATCGGCTCGATCGGTCACTTCTCCGTTCTCTACGCCAGCCTGGCCCTGGGTCTGGTGTTCTGGCTGTCGCAAGCGATTGCCACCGTGGTCGCGATGGTCTTCAACTTCGCCATCAACAACGTGCTGACCTATTTCGCCGACCGCCTGCGCGGAGCGGCCTTCTACAAGGGGTTGCTGCTGTACAGTATCATCGCCTCCGTCGGCATCGTCGCCAATGTCAGCACGGCGCAGATCACCTACCTGCGTTTCGAGGGGCATACGTTCGTGGCGGCCTCGATGGGCCTCGTCATCGACATCATGTGGAGGTTTGTCGTGTCGAATCGATTGATCTGGGGCCGGTCGTCGATCCTGAGGAAGGGCCGATAGTGTCCGAGGTGGCGACGGTCCGCCGCATCAGGGGGACGCTTCTCGAGCCGGCGGGCAATTTCCACCTGTGCGGCCTCATCTCCCTCGGCGCGGCGTTGCTTCTGCTCGTCGAGGTGTCGCTCCTTCCGTCGAAGGGTTCGTTCCTCCTGGCGGGGGTGCCGACGGCGGCGGCCGCGCTGGCTCTTGTCCATGCCGCAGCGGCAGGCGGCGGGCGCCGTCTCGACAGCGTCCTTGCGCGCATCGCCAGGAGCGTGGGGCCGACCGTTCGTCCGGGCAGGCCTTTCGCCCCCAATGTTTTTTCCGTCGTTCTCTACTGCGCCGGCTTCATCGGCAGCGTCGCGGGATATGCCTGGCTTGCGCTGACGACCTCGAGCGTGACTCGGCAGGACGTCGTCGTCCAATGGGGGCTGCTGGACAAGCGCCAGTTGACCTTCGCCTACCTCGTCGTCGTGGCCTTCCTGATCTTCCACCACGCCATGGCACGCTTCGTCTTCGATCGCCGGGATGCCGGGCGAGGGATGGTCGGCGAAATCTCCCATCGTCGGTGGGCCGCCCGCCTGCTGGGCGCCGTGCTCATCGCCGTCCTCGCCTATTGCTGGATCGGCATTGCCGCCCTGCGCGACGTGATCCCCGGTGACTCGGGCGCGCTCGCAAGGTTCTACGACTATCACTCGCACGTTCACCTGGGTGTCCTGGAACAGATCCGTCTCGGGGCCATGCCCTACCTCGAAGCCCAGACGCAATACGGGTTGGGCAATCTGCTCCTCCTGTACTTCGTCACCGACCTCATAAATTTCAGCAATCACGGTTTCTACGCCGGCGCCCTGCTCATCGATGTCGTTTGCGTCGTCGGCTTCTTCGTCGTCCTGCAGCAGCTGCTGGGGCTCGGCTGGGCGATCGCCGGCCTGGTGGGATGGGTGCTCTGGCCGAGCCCTGACGGCGTTCTCGACCTCGCCGGATGGGCGGTCCTGACGCGCTGGCTCGCGGTGCCGGTCCTGGCGCTGCTGCTCGCCCACGCGTTGTTGAACGATTGGCCACGGCGACGCCGGTGGATCGCGCCGGTGCTTGCCGGAGCGATCTGGGGCGCGGGCGGCTTCCTGAGCCAGGAGAATGTTTCCGGCGGCTTGCTGGTGCTCATGCTTTCGCTCGTGCTGTATTGGCCCGTCCGCGGCTTGCACTGGCGCTCTTTCGTCCGCTTCGCCGCCCTGTTCGTGGCAAGCGGCGCGGCAGTCTTCGTGGTGCTGGTCGCAAGTTCGCTCGGCATCTTCAATTTCGTCGAGGTTGTGCGGCAGCTCAACGCCCAGTCGAGCCTGGTCATGGCCGGCGTCTCCAATTCGGCCTGGTCGGACGACGTCGGACTGTCCGTACGCTTCGACATCGTGAACGGCTGGGTCGATGAATCCTTCACGACCCATGGCGGGTTGAGGGCGCCGTTGCAGACCTACGGGTTTGCGCTCCTGCTGATGCTCTCGATCGGGCTGCTGGCGGGCTTCCTCGCGCGGCGCTGGCCGTCGGCCGGCGACGGCCAACGGCGGTTCGTCTGGAAGTTTGCCGGCGTGACGGTCGGCGCCTATGCGCTCCATCTCTTCACGCTGCTTCGCTCGGATCTGTCGCATCTCGCCGGGCCGTCATTCCTGCTGCCGCTGTTCCTGCTCATGCTGCCGGTGTTCGCGTGGCAATGCTTGCGGCCTGGCCTCGGGCGCGGCGTGCTGTTGGCCGTGTCCGCGGCGCTGGTCGTCGAAGCAGCGATCGTGGGCCGGGCCGAGCTCGGCCGCAGGGTGGCAGGAGTTGGCACCGCCTGGAGGGACTCGGCTGCCGTCCTCGACGTCTATCGCGCCTTGTGGAGCGCCCGCGACCAGCCAACCGGCATCGCGTCGCGCTATTCGCCGATACCGCAGCACCAGGTCGCGTTTCGCAATCACAAGGCCTATGGCGAGCTGGAGGAGCTCGTTGGATTGCTGCGCGATCGCCTGCAGGGACGCCCCGTCGAGCTGGTGTTCCCCGCGTTCGACGGCCTCGCCCTCTATCCCGAGTTGCTCTATTTCTTCGGTGAATTCCGCTCGGTTTCAGGCATCACCGCGAAGGAGAGCAGCGTCTGGCTGAAGTCAGACGAAGACGCCTGGATCGCCAAGATCCTGGCGTCCGGGACATCCTGCGTCTTCTTCGACTCGAGATCGCTGTACAGTCGGGCGTTCCAGGCATGGCAGCACCTGGACGCCGCCACGGTCGTCACGCAGCCGATCGTCGGCAAGCGCAACTACGGGGTGCTGTCCTGCAAGGCCTGAGCGTGCGCCGAGAGGGCGTCACTCCATCTCGATCTTCAATGCCTTGAGCTTCTTGCCCCAGAAGGCGTGCTCGTCGGCGACGAACTTGGCGAACTCGGCCCGCGTGCGGTCGGGCGGCAGCTCGAGCCCGTCCTTGGCCAGCGCCTCTTCCCACTTGGGCTCCTTCATCGCCTGCTTGGCGTCTTTCGCGATCTTGTCGAGCACGGCATCGGGCGTCTTGGCCGGCGCGAACAGGCCGTGCCAGCCGTTCACCACCACGTCGATGCCCTGTTCCTTGAGCGTCGGCACGTCGGGCAGCGACTTGATGCGCTTTTCGCCGGTCACCGCCAGCGCCCGCAGGTTGCCGGCCTTGATCTGGGTGACGGCGGGTGGCAGCGAGGAGAAATTCATGGTGATCTGGCCGCTGATCACGTCGGCCAGCGCCGGTCCGGTGCCCTTGTAAGGCACATGGGTGAGCTGGATGCCGGCGGCTTCGGCGAACAGCGCCCCTGCCAGGTGGTTGTTGCCGCCGACGCCGGACGAGGAGAAGGTGAGCTTCTCCGGATCCTTCTTGGCGAGCGCCACCAGCTCGGCCGCAGTGTTGGCCGCCACCTTGGGATTGATCGCCAGCACGTATTGGTACGACGTCGTCTGGCAGATCGGCGCCAGCGAGGCGATGGTGTCGATCATGCCCTTCTGGACCCACGGGTTGATCACCACGTTGGTGCCCACGGCGTAGAACAGCGTCTGCCCGTCCGGCTTGGCGTTGGCGACGGCGCGCACGCCGATCGAGCCGGTGGCGCCGCCCTTGTTGTCGACCACGATCTGCTGGCCAATGATCGGCGACATGAGCTGTCCCAGCTCGCGCGCATTGATGTCGGCGCCGCCGCCCGCGGCATAGCCGACGACGAAGGTCACCGGGCCGCTCGGCCAGGTCGACTGGGCACGCAGGGCCGACGGCAGGAGGAAGGCGGTCGAGCCGAGCGCGAGAGCGTGGCGGCGGGTAGTTGCGTTCATTGCTTTCTCCTCAAGCGGACCGCGGGCGTCCCGCCCGCTCATGATCATGAGCGGGCGGGACGCCGCAGGCGCATGTGAATGCGCCGAGTCCGGCAAAACTAGTTCTTGCCCGAAACGTAACGGCCGGCTGAATCGCCGGCCAGCTTGCCGAGCACGGCGCCGGACACCAGGCCCGTGCCGCCGGGGTAGTTGTGATAGAACAGCCCGCCCACCAGCTCGCCGGCGGCGAACAGGCCGGGAATGGTGCTGCCGTCGGTGCTCTCGACCTCGCCCTCGTTGGTGATCTTGAGGCCGCCGAAGGTGAAGGTGAGGCCGCAGGTCACGGCGTAGGCCTCGAACGGCGGCGTGTCGATCGTATTGGCCCAGTTGCTCTTCGGGACTGCGAGCCCGCGCACGCCGCGGCCGTCCTTGATGGCGGGGTTGAACGGCACCTCGGTCATCACCGCGGCATTCCATTCCTTGATGGTCTTGAGGAACTGCTGCTCGTCGACGCCCTCGAGTTTCTTGGCCAGCTCCTCGATCGTGTCGGCGCGCACCTTGGTCATGCGCTTGATGCGGTACTCGTCGCGCAGTTTGTCCAAAACCTTCGAGTCGAAGATCTGCCAAGCGAATTGCTGCGGCTGGGCCAGGATGACCGCGCCGTACTTGGCATAGGTGTAGTTGCGGAAATCCGCGCCCTCGTCGACGAAGCGCACGCCATTGGCGTTCACCATGATGCCGAGCGGGTAAGAATGCTTCTGGAAATTGTCGCCGACCTCGAGGTCGCCGAACTCCGGCGCGTTCATGTCCCAGCCGACGGCATGGCCGCCCGACCAGTTGCCGTGCGGCTTGGCGCCGATCGCCAGCGCCATGTTGATGCCGGCGCCGGTGTTGAAGCGCGTGCCGCGCACCTTGGCGAGGTCCCAGGTGGGCCCAAGATAGCGCGTGCGCATCTCGGCGTTGCTCTCGAAACCGCCGCAGGCCAGCACGACGGCCTTGGCGCCGATCCTGACCTTGCGACCCTTGTGGCGGGCGACGACGCCGCGCACCACGCCGTCCTCCTCGATCAGCGACACTGCCGGCGTCTGGTAATGGATCGGGATGCCGGCCTTGATCGCGGCCTTGTGCTCGAGGTCGACCAGGCCCGGTCCGCCGCCCCAGGCTTCGACCGCCAGGCCGCCCCAGAACTTGTACTTGCCGTTCACCTTGAAGGCCTGCCGGCCGTAGCTCGGCTGGAAGCGCACGCCCTTCGTCCGCATCCATTTCAGGGTTTCGAAGCTGCGGCCGATCAGGATGTCGGTCAGCTCGGGGTCGCAGCGGTAGTTGGTCACCCGGCCCATGTCGTCGAGAAACTGGTCGGCGCTGTAGCTGCCGAAATCGACGTCGCGCTTCTCGTCCGGCGTAAGGTCGTAGAGCTGGACCAGGTCGTCGACGCCGTGGAAGACCACCCGCATGGCGCCTGCGGTATAGGTGCTGTTGCCGCCGCGCTCTTCCTCGGGGGCGGCCTCCAGCATAGCAACCGAGGCGCCCTTGTCGCGCGCCGCCAGGGCGGCACAGGCCGCCGCGTTGCCCGCGCCCACCACCAGGACATCGACCTGAAAATCGTCCACTTGGCACTCCCTTTGC
>Ga0193743_1001940_pt1 | contig 14973 bp, 13 predicted proteins | sample L2c2metaG_FD_143038 | JGI IMG/M metagenome (GOLD analysis project Ga0193743, IMG submission 143038) | Soil microbial communities from a riparian zone of the East river system, Colorado, United States - L2c2 | ecosystem: Environmental > Terrestrial > Soil > Riparian zone | place: USA: East River...
GGCGCAGGTGAGGCCGTTCATGTCGTAGGTCTCGCCGGCGGCTGTCTTGCGGCCGTGGAAGTAACGTCCATACCAGGAGGCCTGTCCGATTTGGTACCAGTGCCTCGGCTTGGTCGTCTTGGGGATGCTGGGGGTGGTCGTCGCACCGTTCGGACCGATAGTGGCATCGGTTGCAGAGGCCGAGGCTCCCAGTGTCAGAATGAGCGTCACCGCAGCAACTCCCGCTTTCATCATCGAGACACTTTTATCTCGTACATTGGCTGGAATCATTTTCATAGTTAGCTCCACTCCTTATTGTCTTGAGTTGCAATAGCTAAGTCAATCACCACAAGCTATTTAGCGGCTCTCATGGCTTGCTCGTTCGTGGTGGTTGTGCTAAAGGATTTTCGAAGTGTGGCGTCCGCTATTCGCCCAAAGAATGGTAGTTTTAACGCCAAATTCACCCTTCAGGAGACATTCCCCTCCAATCCTGATATTTTTTCGAAAGTTTCTAAAAAGGCCCATTTTTTCGTTCGTGTCACCAAAATGCAGACTGTTCTGACTATCGCCGGCTATGACCCTTCCTCTGGCGCCGGGGTGACTGCGGACTTGATGGTCTTCGCTGCGCATGCCTTGTTTGGGACCTCGTGCATCACGAACCTGACAGTTCAATCGACTGTCGGGGTACTGGGGACACATCCGGTGGCTGCCGAAACCGTTCGCGCAACGCTGGACTACCTCTATGCCGATCTGCCACCGAAGGGCATTAAGATTGGGATGCTGGGGACGGCCCTGGTGGTGGCCGCCGTGGCTGATTTTCTAGCTCAATTACGTGGCCAGGGGAACCGAATCCCGGTTGTGCTGGACCCCGTCCTGCGCTCCAGCTCGGGAAGGCAACTACTTGATGCGAATGGAGTTACCTTGCTTCGTGAGCGGTTGCTCCCCTTGGTGGACTGGGTTACGCCGAATCTGGATGAGCTTGGCCTGCTCAGTGGAATGCCGGTGAGCGGTCGGGACGATCTCCCCGAGGCGGCGCGGGTTTTGCAGCTAGGTTTCGCCGGGTTGCATGTTCTTGCTACTGGTGGCCACCTCGATCCGCCGGACGATTACCTTCTTACCGGCTCCGGGCAGGGGCACTGGATTGAGGGAGAGCGGATCGTCACGCGATCGACCCATGGGACTGGATGTGCGCTTTCGAGTGCGCTGGTGAGCCGGTTGGTTTTGGGCGATGACGTTTATTCAGCTGTCCTGGCGGCGAAGGGATATGTTGCCGAGGCCATTCGTACGGCCCCACCGTTGGGGCACGGGCGTGGGCCTGTCAATCATCTTTGGCCTTTGCGGCGCGGGTGAAGCAAACAACGCCAGAGACTTTTCCTTCGCCTGTTTCAGCCGTCGCTTAGGCAAGACCAGGGTTTTTCCGCAGCCTGTGAAGCCGTGCGTTGGAGACGTGCCACGACCCACTCCGTGTCTTGATACATCCCCGCTTCCTGTCTGGTGCCTCTTTGACTTCCACCTGACGATGCCTCAAACTTGAATTTCACCCAGACCTGCGACTGATCGGACCATCGCCAGTTGTTCAACTCCACTTTGTCCCGCAACGGAATGTTCGGGAAGCGCGGTGAGAATCCGCCACTGCCCCGCAACTGTGATTCGCGCACACTCTTCCATTCAGAGAGTATGAACGTCAGCCAGGGAGACTCCCACTAACGCCGCCCGGCGTCGGGAAGGGAAGCCTCCAGTATCACGGCTGGCATGTATCGCGACAGTCAGGAGACCGGTTCCGCCAGCGCACATCCAACCACGTTCCCGGGGGGGAACGGAGGAGCTTCATTCATGGTTACGCCCGTGCGCCGCTTATCGGCCCCGCAGCTTCTATCTTTCGTTCTTTTTCTCCTTGCAAGCGTACTCTCCGCCCATGCCGTCGTCGTTCGCGGAACCGTAACGGATCCTCTGGGCGCAGCGGTCTCCGGAGCCCGCGTCCAACTCATCCTGGGAAGACAGGCCGTCGCCTCCGCCACCACCAGCCAAGACGGCTCCTTCGAGATTCGCAGCACAGCCCCCGGACGCTTTGTCCTGCTCACCTCCGCCGCTACCTTCACGCCCAGCATCGGCCAGGACTTCTACGGCGGACGGACAGACGTAATCACCCGTAATGTCGTCCTCGAGATTGCGACGGTTACCGCACAGGTCACCGTGACCACGACCGGCACCCCTACGCCGATCCAGCAGGCCAGCTCCGCCATTACCTTCATCTCTCCGTCCGCGCTTGCCACCCGCGTCGGCCTCATCGATGAGCTGCGCTACTCGCCCGGCAATACTGTCGTCCTGACCGGGCAGTACGGCGGCGTAGGCTCGCTCTTCGTCCGTGGCGGCAACTCCGACGCCAACAAGGTTCTCATCGATGGCATCCCGGCCAACGACGTAGGCGGCCGCTTCGACTTCGGTACCGTCTCCTCGACCGGCCTTACCGGCCCCACCATCTCGGGCATCGAGCTCTATCGAGGACCGAACTCGGCACTCTATGGCTCCGACGCTGTGGCCTCCGTGGTGAACATGGCCAGCCCACGCGGCAGCTCCATGCATCCCGTCATCAACTACTCGGGCGATGGCGGGAACTTCCACACCTATCGGAACGAGGTTGCCCTCTCCGGCGCGCACAACAAGCTCGACTACTACGGTGCCTTCAGCCGGTTCGACAGCTCCAACGCTCTTCCACTGGACAGGTATCACTCGTCGACCAGCGTGGCCAATCTCGGCTATAGCATCACCACCAATACACAGGCCCGGTTTACCCTTCGCAACGCTGTCTCCGCCACCGGCACGCCCAACGCGCACGACTTCTTCGGCATCTCCTCTGACGGCAAGCAGGCCGATCAGAACATTTACTCGGGCATCACGCTGGAGAACCGCGCGTTGGGGAACTGGCACAATCTCGTCCGCTATGGCATCGCCCGCAAACGGGAGCAGCTGTATCTCTACGAGCCTGTCGGCCTGCCTGTGACGGCCTTCGGTTTTACCACTTACTATGGCGACGTCGTCACGATTCGGGGAGCCAACGGCTACTCCGCCACTGGCCGCGCCGCGCTGAACTTCGACAGCACATCACCCTCGCGCAACGATGCAGTCTCCAACCGCGACGAGCTCTACTACCAGACCGACTACACCTTCCCAAAGCGCATCACCGCACTCTTCGGCTTCCGCTATGAGGATGAGCGCGGCAGCTTCGTCAATCCCGCCTTCTCTACAAACCAGAAGCTCCAGCGCACCAACTTCCAGTACACCCTCCAGTTCCAGGGCGACATCAAGAATCGCCTCTTCTACTCGCTGGGCGGAGCGGTGGAGAAGAACCACCTCTACGGCATCGCCGGGACACCTCGCATCGGACTGGCGTATGTTCCCGTCCGGCCCAGCGCGCGATTCTTCCATGGCACCCGCCTTCGTGCCAGCGTCGCCACCGGCGTCCAGGAGCCCTCGCTCTCCAGCGAGTTCACCAGCCTCTACGGCCAACTCCTCACGGCGGGTAACACGGCTGCTATTGCCGACTACAACGTCAAACCTATCCAGGCTCTCCGCTCTCGCACGTACGACGTCGGCGTCGAACAGAACATCCTCAACCAGAAGCTCATCTTCAAGGCTGGCTACTTCCACAACCAGTTCGATCACCAGCTCGACTTCATCGACAAAGGCACGCTCGAGACTGTCTTTGGCATCCAGAGCAGCGTTGCCCAGATCTACGGAGCGTTGCTCAACACGCTCGCGTTCCGCGCTCAGGGCCTCGAGGCCGAACTGCAGTACCAACCTCTGAACCATCTCTTCCTGCGTGGCGGCTATACCTACCTCGCGTCCGTCGTCACACAGTCCTTCTCGAGCGATGCCGCTGCGAATGGAACGTCCGCTACTAATCCAAATCTTCCTGGCATTCCCATCGGCTCCAGCTATCCTCTTGTGGGCGCCCGTCCGTTTCGGCGTCCGCCGCACACTGGCTACTTCGTCGCGGAGTACACCGGAACCAAATTCAGCGCCGCCTTCAAGGGAGCGCTTGCCAGCCGCAGCGACGATTCGACCTTCCAGTCTTATAACGACTTCAACGGGGGCAATACTCTCCTGCTCCCTAACAAAGATCTCGACTTCGGTTATGCCAAGCTCGACATCAATGGGACCTACGCCATCAACCGGCACCTGAGCGCCTTCACCGAGCTTGGCAATCTACTTTCTCAGCAGCACATCGGGCCGATCGGCTACCCGGGCCTGCCCTTCACCGTGCGTGCCGGGCTCAAGGTAAGAATCGGCGGCGATTGATAGATCCTGCGAAAGAAGCATCGGGCTTGCGCGATAAACGAAACGACCATCCCTTGGCTTCCGTTGAATTAGGGTCGTTTTGTCAGTTCCAAGCGTCTAATCAACGAAGGGAAGACAATGACTCGCTACCTCCTCGCTTTAGCCCTCCTCACCGCAACCTTCGCTCCCGCCCAACAGGAAGGCCCCACACCAACCCAAACACTTGTAATCCTCGAATCCAACTCTCACCAGAACCCCACACCGCAAAACCTGACTCTCAAGCTCAATGGCCGGGATAGTACGCTCACGAGCGTCACTCCAATTCCACCTGCCGGGGTGCAGATCGCCTTGCTCATCGACGACGGACTCCGCACCAGCGTAGGCCGGCAGATTAGCGACATACGCAACTTCGTCACGACGCTTCCGCAGGGAACCGAGATTTTTATCGGCTACATGCAGAATGGTCGCGTGGTTTCAGCGCAGGACTTCACGACTGACTATGCCGCCGCAGCTAAAACCGTCCGCATCCCCCTCGGTACAGGTGGAGTCAGCGCCAGCCCTTACTTCTGTCTCTCCGACTTCGCCAAGAGATGGCCGTCGTCATCGAGTGAGGAGCAAACTCACAAGGCGCGCTTCGTTCTCATGATCACCAACGGCGTCGATCCTTATAACGGTAGTGTCAGTCCCATGAATCAGAACAGTCCTTATGTCGACTCGGCTATCAGGGACAGCCAGCGTGCCGGCATCGCTGTCTACTCGATTTACTACACGGACGCCGGCATCCGGGGCGGTGCCGCCAGCTTCAGTGGTCAAAACTATCTCGCCCAGGTCTCCGAGGCCACCGGAGGTCGCGCCTACTTCCAGGGCACGGGCAATCCCGTCTCCATGGGCCCCTTCCTTAACCAGTTCAAAGGCTCGATCGCCGAGAGCTACGCCGCCACCTTCACCGCTCCCGGGAACGCCGACCTGGTCCGCATCAAATTCTCCACCAACCTTCCGAAGACTAGAGTTCATGCCCCCGCAGAGGTCCGTCCCGGAACCCGCATCACACCGTAGATAACAGGGTTTCTCTTGTAGAGAGCCTGCGTTCTCCGCTGCTGAGTTGACCTCGAAAGCACAACGTCTTAGCCTTCAGCCGAAACTGATCCCCGCAGCCCGATAGATCGACTGAATGTGTTGCATATCCCGAAGACCCTCCTCACCGGGGGTCTTCGGCGTTTTGTTCTGCAGAATGCATTGCGTAAAGTGGTCCGCCTGCCGCTCGAACTGCTTCGGGTCCGGCTCAGGATTCGTCTCATCCACAGTTGTGGCCGGAGTGCCTTTGCCTCCCGGCGTATAGTTTGCTCGCAGCCGAAGATTTTGATACCCGAACGAATCCACCTCGAGCCATCCCTTCGATCCAAACACCTTGTAGTACCCCGGCATCGCCGCACCATACGTCGTGCTGCAACTCGCCAGTACACCCGATGGAAACCGCATCGTCCACGACGTATTTTCTTCTGTCGTGCCAAACCGCCCGTCCTGGTCGATCGTCGAAGCCACAGCCGTAAACTTATCCGGCTCCTCGCCTGTAAGATATCGCGTGGCATTCAACGAATAGATCCCCATATCCATCAGCGGTCCACCACCGCCCAATTCCTTCGTCGACCGCCACTCTCCAGGAGCAATGTTGAAGCCATTCGCGCTATCGATGGCCTGTATCTTTCCCAGCATCCCATCCTGAATCATCTTGATGGCCTTCAGGGTAATCGGCTCATAGTGCAGCCGGTAAGCGATCATCAGCTTCACATTGGCTGCCTTACACGCTGCAATCATCGCCTCCGCCTCGCTCACCGAGACGCACATCGGCTTCTCGCAGAGAACATGTTTGCCCGCCTTGGCCGACCGTATGGTGTACTCCGCATGCATGCTGTTCGGCAACGCGACATACACCGCGTCGATTGACTTGTTCTCGTGCATCCGATCCATGTCTTCGTAGCTATAGATCGAACTCGTCGCCACGCCATATTGCTTTGCGATCCGCTCCGCCTTGTCACGATGACCGCTGACCAACCCCGTAATCTGAGAGGTCGATCCCTGCTTCACGCCTCGCATGAAGTGGTCTGCGATGCGTCCCAGTCCGATTACGCAGTAGCCCACCTTGCGCTCGCCGCTCTGCGCCGATGCCCGCACCTCCGGTACGAGCCGCGCCGCTAACCCCAAAGCCCCAAGTTTCGAAAACTCCCGCCGTGTCAGTCCCATACCCGTCTCCTCCACCAGACAGAATCCTACCCTGCCCTGCAACAGGGAATCAATTTTTACTAGCAACTCAAGACATGCGTAGATGAAAACGTCGGTCCGAGCGGATCCAAGTCTATTACAGTACCGATCCGCACGCGGTCAGCAGAGATTACTTGGACTACTCTATTCTCTATTGCCTCACTTCAGGCAGAGAAAGCCGCGCAAGCGGTCCGTTCGTCCGGATGCAGGGCGGTGTACTTCGTAATGCCGACCATCGTAAAGACCTTCTGAAAGTGCGGCTTGAGACCAAAGGTCTGGATCGTCTGGCCATTTTTGCTGGCGCTGATCATCATCTGAATGATCAGCGCGATGCCGCTGGAGTTGAGATAGTCGACACCGGAGAAGTCCAGAAGGATACGTTTGATGCTCTCCGGGATTCCCTGATAGGTGCCGAGTACGGCGGCTGTCGAGGCGCTGGTTATATCGCCTGCAAAGCGGAGTACAGTCACAGGGGCTCCAGAGTCGCATTGCAGCTCTTCCATCTTCACTTGGGTCACTTTCTCCTGCATCATTTCCTCCCTTACTGTTTTGCTGGATGAAGGCGGATCACCATGCGGGCATAGCTGCCGGCGGGCGGCGAACTGACCCATTCGACCTCATCGACCAAAGACTCAATGAGAAACATGCCCATGCCGCGCGCTTCCTCCTGCTCATGCATCTTCTTATCGATATCAGGAGCTGCCATGTGACTCTGCGGTCCATTACCGGTATCGAGAACTTTGACTTCGAGAGTGTCTGGCCCCATAGAGAGTATTACCCCGACGGATAGTGTGTCGTCGAACTTGTTGCCGTGTTCCATCGCGTTAATGCACGCTTCGGCGACTGCAGTCTTCAGATCTTCGATGCGTTCGCTACTGAACCCCATCAGGTTGGCTACGCTGGCTGCAGTATTCATGGCTACCTTTTCAAAGCCAAGGCGTGACGGAAGTCGAAGTTCGATGCTGCTTCTGTGCTCATCCATCAATGGTGTCTCCATTATGGGTTTCTGAACAATACGAGCGCAGTCATATCATCGGACTGGTCGTGTCCGTCTGAGAATGCCTCTAAAGTGTGCCAGAGAACCTCCAGCGTTCGATCCGCTGTTGGCTCTCCGCAGTTTAGAAACGCTTCCAGGAGGCGGCTCTCGCCGAACTCCTCCTCGCCGCAGAAGACCTCGGTCATGCCGTCAGTGTAGACCAAAAGGCGCGAGCCTGGGTCAAGTATGAATGTCTCTGGTATATAGCTCGAGAAGGGCAGGATTCCGATAGGTGTCCCGGAGGCAGTGATCTTGCGGAGAGAACCCTCAGCTGATAGGAGAAAGGCTGGGTTATGGCCGGCGTTGAGGACCTGGAGGCTGTGGGTAGACGGGTCAAGAAGAAGGAGAATGGCCGTGACATAACGTCGCCGGGACTCAGCGCCTTCGCCGTAGTGAAGCAGATTCATCTGAGTAGCGATGTCGAGGAGACTGAGGTTTGCCTGGGCCATGGCGCGCAGCGCGGAGCGGAACGAGGTGCCGATGAGTGCTGAGGCAAGCCCCTTGCCGGCGACGTCACCCACGACGATCACCATCTCACCGGAGGGCATGGTGACGATGTCGAGGTAGTCTCCGCCAACCTCGTAACAGGTAACGGAGCGGGCAGCGATGCCGTAGTTCGGTATCTCCGGCATCTGCTGGGGTATCAGGCTGAGTTGAACCTGGCGGGCGGCGGCCAGGTCGCTTTCAACGCGCTGCCACTGAAGAGCACGCTCGTGGAACCGGGCATTCTCAATGGCGACGGCGGCCTGCATCGAGAGGGCCTCGAGGAAGTCGGTCTCGTCGAGATCGAGGATGCGGTCAGAGGGCAGGAGGACGATCAACTCGGTGAAGGAGACGCCGGTCTTGTCACAGAGCGGAAAGCGAAGCGCGGATTGAAAGGACAAAGCGCTGATGGACTCAGCTGATCCGGCGCTAAGAGTGCTCTGAAGGGAAGGGGAGACGTCGCCGTAGATCTGGGGGAAGGTTGTGAAGAAGGCGCCCGTAAGCTCAAGCTCACGTACGACGATCTCAAGAGTGATGCGGAGAACCTCGTTGAGCTCAATGGTCGAGTGGAGCTGGCGGCTCGCTTCGAGAAGGGCTTGCAGGCGAACAACCTGTTGCTGGGCCAAGAGTGCTTCACTGATTTCCATTTGGCGCATTCCTCAAGTGGCGAAGACAGAGTGTGCACGAGTATATGCCACACGAAGCGGAGAACACCCCTCTACGCCACACAGCCACGAATCAGTCTTCCCAAAGAAGTGCAATTTCCTGCACAGTCACCACAGGTGAAGCGGTGAAAATCGATCAATTAGGTCCTTCTATTTCGGCATGAAACGTGCATATAATGTGTCGCACCACTAGCTCTCCGCGTCTCAGGGCCCCAGGTTCTTTAAAGATTTGCTGCATTTGATTCACGATGAGCGGCACTAAATACCCACTAGAAGTCCACCCCCTAAGGAGAATGCAGAGATGAAAATGCTTCGTTGTTTGGTCGCGATTGCCCTGGTCTGCGGGCTGACTGGTGCGGCGAAGGCCGACCAGTTAGACTTCCACATGGTTGTGCTGGATCCTTTTGCCACAACCCCAATCTTCACCACCCCTTTTCAATTTTCGTTTTCCCCCTGCGTCGAGGGTCAGTTGCCGACAAATGTCAATAGTTCCTATGTGGGCTGCTTTTCCGGTGTCAACAGGACTGGAAATGATTGGGCTGGGATGGAGTTGGTCTTCAGCAATACCGCCTCCCTCGGCAGTCAGCCGGCAGGATGCGCGCTTGATGGGAGCACGGACTTCTATCAAAGTGCGATATGCAGTCTCTCGCCGGACGGGTCACAGTACCTCCTCGACTTCACGATAGGATCTATTCCGAACAATGGTAGTTTCGTAATCGCTGAGGATGGTGTAAATCCAGGTGATTTTCCGATGGTAAGTGTCACTATCATAAAAGATGTTGTCCCTGAACCAGGTTCGATCTGGCTTATGTCTACCGGCACACTGATAGTCGGGTTTTTCTTCGCTAACCGACGTAATCTGGCTATTCGAGCCTCGCGCTCTTAGTTGATGCACGATGAGCCTGGGAATCTACCTGTGTTTTACCGTGGTGGCTTTGGGACGTAGTGGAGCTACAATTCTCTCCCGCGGAGTTATTGGCGGTTCGACCACACCCCGTCTAGTCCAAAGCCATCCCGGCGGATGAGGATATCGTGAGGGACGAGGCTGTCATTGCTGCTAAGATTCGCGAAATCTATTGCAGAAAGAGTCGCTATGCCTCGTGTCGCACTGATGTTCCTGTTGCTGCTGTGCGCCATGCCGCATCATGCGCACGCTGATTCATCGACGATTGCCATCGGGAAAGACAAGGCTGCGCCGTCCAACGCGGTTATCCAGGTAAATCTTGGCTTATCTTCGGCGGAGTTGGCAGGGCCGTGGAAGTTCCACACGGGCGATGACATGACATGGGCGCAGACGGAGTTCGACGACTCACGTTGGGACACGATGGATCTGACGCCGCCGCCCGGCTCTGCAGATGCGACTCTCGGAATAAGCGGATATATTCCCGGATGGACTGCGCGTGGCTACAAAGGTCATTCGGGGTATGCCTGGTACAGGCTCCTAGTCGACGTGACCGGAGCAAATCGCAGACTGGCGCTGAAGATGCCGGAAGGCGCCGACGATGCGTACCAGGTTTATGTGAACGGACAAAAGATCGGTGAGTTCGGTAAGTTCACCGAGCATCATGTAACGGCATATAGCACACTGCCGCAGGCGTTTCGGCTGCCAAAGGGACTGCAGGACGGCAGGATCACGATCGCCATTCGGATGTGGATGGACAGCGCGACTCCTTTCAACAGCCCGGATGCCGGAGGACTTCATGAACCTCCTGTGCTGGGGTATGCCTCGGTAATTGGAGCGCTGATTCGGCTGGACTATGACGATATCGCCCACTATATCGGCAGCGGCTTTCTGGAGATGCTCATCCTGATCATGGCTCTGGTGATGGCGCTTGCCCTGTTCTGGCTGGATCGGCAAGAGATGGCCTATCTGTGGCTGGCGCTGGTGTGCCTCGTGACGCTGCTTGGAAACGCGGTCGTGCTGTCGGTGAACTTCACGACGTGGATCCCACAGACGGCGGGGGTAGTTCTGAACAACGTGATCCTCGCACCACTGCGAATCGGGCTGTGGGTGCTTTTCTGGGGCTACTGGTTCCGGCTACGGAGAATGGGCTGGCTGCATCGTCTGGTCTGGCCGCTGGTGACGGTTCTTATCGTGGGGACGGCCATGCTTCGTCCGCCTTTATATGGACAGGATATCCCTGTCCACTTCGCGCGTTACATCGTGCCTGTGCTGCTGTCGGTGAAGCTTGGTCTGGGAGTGATGCTGTTCGTGGTGGCATACCGCGGCTTCACCAGGCAGAAGACAGAAGGATGGCTGGCGGCTGCCGCAGTACTGCTTGTAGTCGTTGCGAACTATCAGCATGAGCTACGTCTGATCCACGTCAGGACGGCCTTCTCTTTCCTCGGATTCAACATCTCATTGGGGACTTTGTCGACAGTACTTTCGCTTCTGACTATTACGGTGATGCTGCTCAGAAGATTCGTGGAGGCCCAGCGACTGAAGGAACAGTGGAAGATGGAGATTCAGCAGGCGCGCCATGTGCAGCAGGTGTTGATCCCCAACAGATTGCCGAAGGTACAGGGCCTCAAGATTGAGAGCGAATATAGGCCGGCGCGCGAGGTGGGTGGAGATTTCTTCCAGATTCTGCCTGGGGAGACTGCAGGAACGGTCCTGATTGTTGTTGGAGACGTTACCGGCAAAGGATTGCAGGCTGGAATGCTTGTTGCCTTGATTGTCGGCGCGATCCGGGCAGCAATACAGCATAGCTCCGACCCGGCGCAGATACTCAACGAAGTAAATGAACAGTTGTGTGAACGTCAGCACGCGAGTGCAACCTGCCTGATTCTGAGAATCGATCCAGATGGGAGGGTGGTCTTGGCAAATGCAGGCCAGCTTCCTCCGTACCTCAACGGCAAAGAGATCGACATGGAAGGCGCTTTACCGATCGGCATTATCTCCGGTGCGGAGTTTTCTATTGCGTCGTTCACTTTGAAGCAAGGCGATTCGTTGATCCTTATGTCAGACGGTATTGTCGAGGCACAGGATCCACGCGGAACATTATTCGGTTTTGAACGGCTCAACGAGATGCTGAGTCAGAAGGCGACTCCTGAAGAGATTGCTGATTCGGCGCAACGGTTCGGCCAGGAGGACGACATCCTGGTGCTTCAGGTACGGAGGGACACCGAACAGCAGGTCGTACTGCATGTGGAACCACAACTCGCAACACAGTGAGTGCTGTGTATGTAGCGCTCGTCTCAAGGGTGGGAGCCGGCTTTATGGCTCTCCATGTTTTTCATGCTCTGTCAGTCTCTATGGCCTGTTTTAGAGGTGCGGATCACGATTCGAAGTTACCGCTATTCCCGTTTTACTTGCACTACGAAACCAAAGTCTGAAACTCCCGATTCGCCCAGGAGGCCCGAGCAAACATCAACTCCTGGAAATGGAATGAGGGAAAACTGAACGACATTTACCTTGACATTTTGTCACGAATAGGATCGAAATCTTCTGGTTCGTCCGAAAGTTCCGATTCCTTTTTTTTCGGGGTGTTTTCGATGGGTGCAATTCTCCCCCGGTTGGCTTGATCGACCATTCGATTCTCGTATTTCGACGAAATCGCGGCATGATCCGCAGCAACCCAAATCCTGTTCGGGTAAATAGACAAAGCGCCATGAGTGTGCTCATGTGCTGCTGTCTCTCCTGAGTGAGCCATTCGCCCTGCCCGAACCCTAGCAACTCAAGGTTAAGGGAGGGTATTTATGAGACAAACAACAAGCAGCAGAAGCAGACCGCGAAAGAAGTAATCGCGGACAACGTGCAAGCACTGATCGAGCAGTTGGAGCAGGGGCACTCCGAAGCCCTCACCGCCTACCTCACCGCAATGGGCAGGTTTCACAATTACAGCTTTGGCAACATTCTGGAGATTGCCCGACAGAGACTGGTGACATAGTGCTATACCTCGCTGGAGTCAATAGAAATAACGCTTTGCGCGCTGCTCGTTGCGATCAATGGAGTGCCGGCTTGTGCATCGGGAATACGGGTCTCCTTGCGGTGGCAATATGCTGCCGATGCTTCATACGGAGCGTTGCCGATTCCGACGATAGGCCAACCGCCTCACGATAGAACTATGGCACTTCTCCAGAACCTAAAGCGAGTGCACGAATCCGAATCGTTAACTGATATTGAGGTGCACGAAAAACGGGGTCATCAGCAACTTCGTCCTACGAGTGCTGGATCCTCGAAGTTGCCGAAAGCTGACTTTGCAGGCATAGCAAGATCCAACTTGACGTCTCGGCGTCACTTCCCCGTCAGCCATTGAGCCAAAGAATTATACTTTTGGCGGTATGAACCCACGTCTCAGAATTGCCTTGAAGTCGCTGCTGGTGTTGCCTGTGCTGGTGGTCAGCATGTTTGCGGCAATGGTGACGATGGAATTCTCTACATTGCTTGACCGTTCACTGATCGCAACGGTCTCCGCACTCGGCTTGCCTCGCTTGCTGATCCCGAGGAGCCTCGCTTTACCGCCGGTTGAATGCTGTCGCGGAACCAGACCCAGCCAAGCTGCCAGATCGCGGCTCTTGCGGAAGGCTGTACCGTTTCCGATCGCGGCAGTTAGCGCCGTCGCTGTGAGTGGTCCAATGCCAGGGATGGTGAGCAGCCTCTGACAACGGTCGTCCTTCTTTGCTGACTGGGCGAGTTCTCGATTCGTCGCTTCAATCTGCTCTTCCAACTTCTCCCACTCCTCGCGTAGTTCCATCAGCAGCGTTCTCATTCGTGTCGACAGGAGGTTCCCTGCATCTTCCAGTATGGAGGGAAGCTGCCACTTGAGATGAGCGGGGCCTGCAGTGATCGTAATACCGTGCTCCAGAAGGAACCCGCGCAGTTGGTTGATTACGGCAGTTCTGCGGCCAATCCAACGATCACGCACGCGATGCAGCGCCTGTAGATCCAACTGCGCCTCGTTCTTGATCGGGACAAATCGCATCGTCGGTCTCTGCACGGCTTCAGCAATCGCTTCCGCATCGACGTAGTCATTCTTGTTGGACTTGACGAACGGCCGGACATACTCCGCTGGCATGAGCTTTACATCGTGTCCTTGCGTTACAAGGGAACGGGCGAGAAAGTGGGCGCCGGCACAAGCTTATATACCGATCAGACATGCCGGCAGGTTCACCGTATACGTAAGCAACTGCTTGCGATTGAAGCGCTTTTTGACGATTATTTGCGGGGGCTTCGATGCTAACTGGCGGTCTGTTTGGCTTTCTGTTTGGAATCCCTAGGACTCTTCAGGGGCAAAGGGATGAAGTGGCTGCTCCCGAAAAGGAGCCTGCACCAGAGAAGGCGTCCAGTTACGCGCCAAATACGAATTTAGAGCAGATCTCCGATTGGCTAACAAAAATTCTAGTAGGTGCGGGTCTTATACAACTGAATAAGCTCTCGCAGTTATTGTCAAACGTCGCAACGAGCCTAGGCCCCGGGTTCGGCGGCGGCGATTCCGGACCGGTGTTCGCTCTTGCAACGGTGCTTTCATATCTGCTTCTTGGATTCCTGATTAGTTACCTCTGGACCCGGCTGTACTTTTGACTGGCATTCTCTTCGATCAGCAGGAGTGGCAGCAGGAACACCTGGTAGCTTGGCTCTTCGCATCATTCGCGGTATTAGCTCTCAGTCTTGCGGCAGTCGGACTTTACAGCGCAGTGTCGTACTCGGTCGAACAGCGAACCAACGAGTTCGGGATACGCATAGCTCTGGCTGCGCAACGCGGGCATGTGCTTCGGATCGTCTTTGCTTCAATCGCGGTGAGCGTCGGCGTCGGTGTGTTGGCTGGCATAGGACTCACCCTGGCCCTGAACACTCTTCTCTCAAGCTTGGTCGGCGGCAATTTGCGCGACCCGCACTTGCTACCGACAGGAGCTGTTCTGATGAGCCTGGTGTCTGCAATTGCCTGCTTTTTGCCGGCCCGACGGGCCGATCCCATGACCGCATTGCGCTGTGACTAAGTGTGGTTCATCCTCTGACCTGTTGAGAGTCATTGCGTTCGGATCGGCAAAAATCGATGGGACTTGTAGAGAGCAGGTGTCGCGCGGTACTCAAATCCCGGACCGAAACTGATGCATGCAAAGAGCATGGTGGCATCTTTGTACTTATATCCCGGACAAACTTCAGCATGAACTTCGTCCGGGCTTTATGTGCAACAGTCCGGGATTTCAGTGTAGCGACAATGCAGTGAAAGCCCGGGAAAGGATTGAAAACAAACGAGCGTGATTCCGGGATTTGAGTGCAGCGTGACAGCACCAGAGCCGAATGTAAGTCAAAGTGCCAGTTCGGTTGCC
>Ga0193743_1001942_pt1 | contig 14970 bp, 10 predicted proteins | sample L2c2metaG_FD_143038 | JGI IMG/M metagenome (GOLD analysis project Ga0193743, IMG submission 143038) | Soil microbial communities from a riparian zone of the East river system, Colorado, United States - L2c2 | ecosystem: Environmental > Terrestrial > Soil > Riparian zone | place: USA: East River...
TGCGTCTGGCTCTCGAGAGGGATCCCGCTGCCGTCATCGGCGATCTGAATGCAGAGATCGGTGCGCTGATCGTTGGAAGGAGATTGTTCCGCCCAGGTCTTTACGCTGATCTTGCCATGCTGTCCTACAGCGTCGATCGAGTTGTCGAGAAGATTGGTCCAGATCTGATTCAGGCCAGTGCAATCACTCTGCAGAGGGGGAAGGTTGGGACCGAAGTCCTTCTCGACCGTAATCTCTTTCTCTCGCATCTTGTGGCTCAGAATGACCAGCGTCGCATGGATGCTGCTGTTGATATCGACCGACTGCTTCATTCCCTTGCCTTCGTAGGCGTACGATTTCACCGCCATTACCAGGTCCGAGACCCGGCCGATGCTCTCTTCGATCGTCCCCACCAGCTGCATGCTCGACGCCATGGCCTCGATCCAGTTCAGCGCATCTGAAAGCGTCGAGCCGGGAAACTCCGTGCGTGCGCACTCCAGGTCCTCGGCCTTCAGGCCAATCGCCACCAGCGTGGGAGCCATCTTCCACGCATTCTCGATGTTGGCCCCCTCCATCCACTCTGCCAGGGTCTCTTCCGCATCGCTCTGTTCGAGCGAGCCCATCACGATCGGATGCTTCGCCGAAAGTGTATGGTCCTGCAGATCGTGCAGGCACTCCTTCTGCTCCTGGCTCAGCTCCGTCTTGCTGAACTTCGCCGAAAGCTCATGCATTCGCATCAGGTTCGTGCGTAGCTGCGAGGCCGACCTCTTGGCTGCCGTGCCAGGGTTGTTCAGCTCATGCATCAGTCCCGCTGCCAACGTCCCCAGCGAGGCCATCTTCTCCTGCTGGACGGTGATGCTCTGCATCTTTTGAATCCGTTTCGTCATGTTCGACAGAATGGCATTGCGGACATCCGGGCAGCTCGACATCAGGTTCCAGAAATGATCTTCGCTAAGCCGCGCCAGATGGCAATCACTGGAGGCGACCAGGTTGCCGGGATGGGGGAGATTGGCCAGTAGCGGAAGCTCTCCCAGAGCCGTGCCGGCAGGAATGGCTGTAATCTCCATGTCACGTTGACCCTGCGTCGTCTGTGTGACGACAAGCTCTCCCTCCAGCAGAATCCAGAAACTGTGGGCAATTTCACCCTGGCGAGCGAGAACGTCGCCTTTCTTGAAAACAACCTCCTCCAGCCCGTTCAGGCAGCGCAACTCCTGGTCTTTCAGGCAGGAGAAGATCGGTGTCGTCCTCAGCTGTTCGAAGAGAGCATCGCTGATCGGTACGGAAACGGGCTGTTGGTCGACCTGGGTTTGTTGGCTCATGGTTATGGTGGAATCAACCTTTCACAGTGTTGCTAAATATTGGTGAACGAACTGGATCGCAATCGAGCCTTCGCCGACGGCCGAGGCACACCGCTTGACGGAGTTGTACCGCACATCGCCGGCCACAAAAATACCCGGCACGCTCGTCTCCAGTAGATAGGGCTCGCGGCCCAGCTTCCAGCTTCCCGGCGCCTTGGCCTTCAGGTCAGGACCCGCAAGGATGAACCCCTTGTTGTCGCAGGCGATCTGCTTGGGAAGCCAGTCGGTCTTGGGAGCCGCGCCGATGAAGATGAACAGCGAACTCGTCTCCCGCCCCTCTTCGCCCCGCGGTGTCCGCAGCGTCAGGTACTCCAGGTGGCCGTTCCCCGACATCCCCCGAACCTCGGTGTTGGTCTCGACGATGATGTTCGGGGTCCCCTCGATCTGGTCGATCAGGTACTTCGACATGCTCTTGCCTAGAGAATCGCCGCGAACCAGCATGTGCACCTTCTCCGCATAGCGGGAAAAGTACATCGCGGCCTGTCCGGCGGAGTTGGCTCCCCCGACGATGTATACGGTCTCGTTTGCGCAGCCCATCGCCTCACTCAACGCCGCGCCATAATACACACCCACGCCGCTGTACTGTTCGGCGCCGGGAACATCCAGCAGGCAGTAGTCCACGCCGGTCGCGACCAGACACACATGACAGGTGATCTCCTGCCCGTCGTTCATCACTACGATCTGGTAGTTGCTCTCCGAGCGGATGCAGGTAACCCGCTGCAGAAGGAATTCGGCCCCCAGCCGTGTCGCCTGCAGGTAGGCGCGCTTGGCCAGCTCCTCGCCGCTCAGTCCCGAGGGAAACCCCAGGTAGTTCTCGATCTTCGAGCTCGAGCCCGCCTGCCCGCCCGGAGCGTTCGGCTCCACAACCAGCGTGCGCAGCCCCTCAGAGGCCCCGTAGACGCCTGCGGCCAGCCCAGCCGGCCCCGCGCCCACCACCACGATGTCGTAGAACTTCTGCTGCGCCTGCGTCGGCATCCCCAGCTTCGCTGCCAGATCGGTCGAGGATGGCTGCACCAGCGCCGTGCCGTCTCCAAACAAAACCACCGGAAGCTTTGCGTCGTCCGCGCCCTTCTCCTTCAGAAGGTCCAGCGCCTCCGGGTTCTGCTCCGGATTCAGCCATTGGTAGGGAATGCGGTTGCGCGACAGGAAGTCCCGCAGCGCGTGATCTTTCGCCGACCACCGCATGCCCACCACGCGGATTCCTTCGAACGGCGGCCTGTAGCCCTGCTTCCAGGCCTCCAGCAGGTCGTCGAGCACCGGATAGAGCTTCTCCTCCGGGGGGTCCCAGGGCTTGTTGAGGTAGTAGTGAATCTTGGCGGAGTTGATGGCCCGGATCGCCGCCTCGGTATCGGCGTAGGCGGTCAGAAGAACACGCTTGGCATCGGGGTAGATGCACAGCGCCTGTTGCAGGAAGTCGACTCCGGTCATCCCGGGCATGCGCTGGTCCGAGAGGAACAGGGCGACCGTATCGTTGCGCTCCTTCAACTGGCGGCAGATGTCCAGGGCCGCTCCGCCAGAGGCTGCGCGGACGATGCGGTAGTCCTGGCCGTAGTGGCGGCGCAGGTCCTGTACCACCGCCTCCAGCACGCTGGTGTCATCGTCTATGGCTAGCAAAATAGGCTTCGGCATACCCTTGTTATACTTCGCGGACCGGTGCCTATGCACACCGCACCTCTGATTTGATTGTGTCGGATACTATGGAGATTCAGAAAACCGACATCTGTATCTGAAATTTGAGGAAGGAACGACCACAGCCATGGCCGCCACGGACCAGCAGAGCACTTTGTCCGAATTGAAGACACAGCGGTTACGCCGACCGGGAAGCGCCGATGAGAAGAGCGCGGGGCACAAGACCCCACCGCAGGAGAAGTCCATGAACCGTATTATTCTTGCCGACAACCAGGTCATCTTCCGAGCCGGGGCGGCGCGCGTCCTCGCCCTCGAGGAAGATATGCGCATCGTCGCCCAGTGCGAAGATCTACCCAGGCTCTGGAGCGCCCTCGAGAGCCTGCGCGGCGCCATCCTCCTGGTCGCCTCCAGTATGCACCCCGAACTTCCCGCCCTCACCGAGAGGTCCAGGACCATGGGAAGTCACGTCATTCTCGTCGCCGAAAACTCCGAGCAGGTCCCCGATGAGATCGTCTCCCTGGTCGACGGCGTCATCTGCCGCAACATCTCCGGGACCGACCTGGTCGACGGCGTGCGCCGCATAGCGCGAGGCCAGCGTTACATCCAGCGGGCCAACGTGACCGCCATCCACTCCACCGACAGCGTAGGCACCCGCGTCCGCGACCGCCTCACCCCCAAGGAGATGCAGATCGTCGCCCTGATCGTGCAGGGTTGCAAGAACAAGGAGATCGCCCTGCAGCTCAGAACCAAGGAGCAGGTCATCAAGAACTACCTGCGCGGAATCTACGACAAGACCGGCGTCTCCGACCGGCTGGAGCTGGCCCTGTTCACCATCCATCACCGCGTCCTCGCCGAAGCCGCAGCCAAAGCCGGGAACCTGATCGAGATGAAATCCGCCTAAGCTTTATCCCTATTTAGAGGAAACAGGGTGCCCACGTCTCATCTCTGAGACGTGGGTTTGCAGGACACCAAATGGAGCCCTACCCGAGTTTCTCCCCAATGCTCTTAGCCTGCGTAAACAGCAGCAGATAATCCGGGCCGCCGGCCTTGGAGTCGGTTCCGCTCATGTTGAAGCCGCCAAAGGGATGCGCTCCCACCATCGCGCCCGTTGACTTGCGGTTGAAGTACAGGTTGCCGACATGAAACTCTTCGCGAGCACGATCCAGCTTCTCCCGTGAGGAGGAGTAGACCGATCCGGTCAGTCCATACTCGGTGTTGTTGGCGATGGCCAGCGCCTCGTCAAAGCTCGTCGACTTGATGATGGCCAGCACGGGCCCGAAGATCTCCTCTTGTGCGATCCGCCCCGTGGGGCTGATGTCTGCGATCACGGTTGGCTCGATGTAATATCCGCCCTCGGGCGTCTCGACCGCCTTGCCTCCGTTCAGCACGCGGCCTTCCCCTTTGCCGATCTCGATGTACTCAAGCACCTTCTTGTACGACTTCGGGCTGATCACCGGCCCGGTGTAGACGTTCTTCACCGGATCGCCGGTCTTGATCTGGGCGACGCGGGCCTGCAGGCGCTCGCAGAAGGTGTCGTAGATGCTAGCGTCCACAATGGCGCGAGAGCAGGCCGAGCACTTCTGCCCGTTGAATCCGAAGGCGCTGGCAACGACGCCCTCGACTGCCTGATCCAGGTTGGCGTCGCCATCGACGATGATCGCGTCCTTGCCGCCCATCTCGAGGATGGTGCGCTTGATGAACCTCTGCCCGGGCTGGGTGCGCGCGGCGCTCTCATGAATCTCCAGGCCCACGGCCTTCGATCCCGTGAAGGCAATGAAGCGGACCTGAGGGTGGGCGACGACCGCCGAGCCGAAGCCCGGACCCTCGCCCTGGCACAGGTTCACCACGCCATCCGGAAGGCCGGTTTCCTCCAGCAGGCTCACGAAGCGGGCCGCGATGGTGGGGGCGTCGACCGAGGGTTTCAGGACGACGGTGTTGCCGCACACAATCGCTGCCGCGGTCATCCCGGCCATGATGGCGAAGGGGAAGTTCCACGGCGGAATCACGGCTCCTACGCCCAGCGGGATGTAGCGGAGCTGGTTGTGCTCGCCGGGGAACTGGATCGGCGTGGTTGCCGCGTCCAGCTTCAGAGCCTCGCGGCCGTAGAACTCCAGAAAATCGATGGTCTCGCCCACGTCGGCGTCGGCCTCAGCCCAGTTCTTGCCTACCTCGAAGGTCAGCCAGGCGCAGAACTCGAAGTGGCGCTGCCGGATGAGCTCGGCGGCGCGGAAGAGCAGGGCTGCGCGCTCGGCAACCGGGGTCCGGCTCCAGGCAGGGAAGGCGGCCAGGGCGGCTTCGACGGCGGTCTCGGCTAGGTCCGCCTCGGCGCGCTGGTGAATCCCGATGACCTGCGCGGGCCGTGCGGGATTGACCGAGACGATCTTGCCCTCCATCTTCAGGCGGCGCCCGCCGATGACGATGTCGTACTCCTGTCCGAGCTGACTTTCGACGCTGGCAAGAGCGGCCTCCATGGCGCGTTTATTCTCCACGGTGGAGAAGTCCTTGAAGGGCTCGTTCGCAAAGGGAGTATCCGCGGCGCGGACAGGAGGGGCGGCGATATCAGCGGTAGCCATAACAGCTTATTTTACCGCTTTTCGCGTCAATGGACGGAGACTTCCCGTCCCGTATTCATCAGCCTGTAACGACCGTGCACTTGTTGAGGAAGGCCGGATCGATCTCGACGCCGAAGCCCGGCCCTGACGGAATCTTGATGACTCCATTGCTGTCGCTGCGAAGACTCGACGTGGGGCAGTGATACGGCAGTTCGTTGTTGAACTCTTTGAACTCGTGATACGGGCCGGAGTTTGGAATGGCCGAGATGAAGTGCATCATGTACACGTATCCCAGCCCGGTGGCGGATATATGCGGGATGCACTGCTTGCTCAGGGCGTTCGCCATCCGTGCAACCTGCATGCAGCGAATCATGCCGCCGAAGTAGAACATGTCCTGCTGAACGATGGAGAGTGCGCCGTTGGCGATCAACCAGCGGAAGTTATGCGTGCTGGGCTCCTGCTCACCCCCTGCGATCGGAATCTCCAGCGCATCGGCTACCTGACGAGTCTCTTCGTACCAGTCGAAGGGAACGGGCTCTTCGTAGAAGGCATACTTGTACTCCTGCATCAGCTTGCCGATGGGAATGGCCTGTTCGGGCGTGTACGATCCGTTGGCGTCAGCGGAGAGGATCATCTGGTCGCCGAAGGTCTTGCGGACGAGCGGGATCAGTTTTTCGCTGCGGCCCTTGGGAGTCTCTTCGTGGCTCATGCGGCCGCCGAGCTTGAGCTTGATGGCCTTGGCGTGGGAGATCGCAACATCGCGCTTGAGATGTTCAATCGTCTCTTCGGCGGAGATGCCGCGCTCGCCATTGGCCTGATAGACGGAGATGCTGCGGTTATAAATCTTGTCGCTGATCAGAAGGCCGATAGGCCGGTTCGACATCTTGCCGAACATGTCAAGCAGGGCGAACTCGATAGTGGCGATCGGAACCCAGATGGCGAGCCCCTGCGCCTTGTAGTTGTTCTCGTAGACAGTAGATTCGGGAATGAGGAACTCCAGATCCCGCGCATCCTTGCCGATATAAAACGGAGCGATGTGCTTCACGAAGATGGGATAAAGAATCTCCATCTGGGCTGAATTGGAGACGGAGATCCCTTCGTGGCCGTCTTTCGAACGGACACGGCAGAGATACTCCTTTTTATTGCGAAGCAGCTCGATGCTTTCGATGATGACAGGCTCTTTGAACAGCTCGCGCTTGAAGACAGGCTCCTTCAGAATCACGTCAAGCCGCGCGTAACGCTCCTGGAGCGTACCCGGGAGCCCGTGTCGCGGCGCATTCAGAAACTGCGCGCGTGCTGAACGGGGAAGCGCGGCTGCTGCGGCGCTGGAGAGAGCGGCAGTGAGGAACGAGCGTCGAGTAGGCGTCACGGAGTCTCCTGAACGTTGGGATTCAGTATCGATGACGTTTGAGGTTGGGGTGAAGTCTCGATCGTTCTGATTTTGTTCCGTGGGTGGGCGAGCCTCAGCGCGAGCAGTTATATGACATTGTCTTTGAACCATCCGAAGATGGCCGCTCCAGCGGAGAGACCGATGAGAATCCACGTCCCGGTTGAAACGCATCGCAGCCCGGAACACGCCTGGGCAGAAGACGCACTGTGTTGCGCGGCATTGATGGAGGCCCAGGCGGCCAGAGCTACGGAAAAAAAGAGGGCAACTAAGGATGCGCGGGCTTTTCGCGATCCAAGGGCCTTGGAAAGGCGGTAACGAGTCTCCGAGATGCGCCGGTATCTTCCGGTCTCGGACTGAATTGTTCCGTGGAGGATAACGTTGTCCCGATTGGCCAGATCGGTGATCTCTGTCCTCTTTGCGACGAGCAGATAGTAGCTTTTGCTTCCAACCTGAACCAGGATCTTGGAATTTACTTCCGCCTCGATCGTATTCTTCTCGGTGACAACTGCTTCGCCATCGGCGACGTCGGCCCGAAACGAGATGCGACACGCGCGTCCAGGGAAGAGAGTGATAGGCATGGCTGGCATGGCTTAATGTTGGCCGGCAAGTTCGCGCGTTGCGTTGCGAACCCGAATGCGGAACTCTGCCACGCCTGACGCGGCTTCATAGGCAGCAGCGGCTACCTCTCGAGCTTCGCGGTTCATCCGATCGGGTCCAGGATTATCGCGGAAGTACTCCAGCAGCTTCTTTTTGACCTCTTCGCGGATTTCGATTCGCAGGTCACTATAGGCATTAATGAACTCATCGCTCGTTGGTCCCGGATCGGTGGGTTGCTGAGGATCGTCTCCTCCCGGACCCGGTTTTCTTATTCCCGTACCAACACACAGCGCGCATTGATACTCATCGGGAGTTTCGTTACGACGTCCATGACCGGTGCAGACGGCTATAGAACAAAGTTTGCACAGTCCCCAACATGCGTTTGTGGGGGACAGGCGGTCAACGATGAACTCCATCTTGGGCCCTGGTCCATCACAGATATAGCATGCGAGGTTCATGGCTGCGGATCATACGCGTGGCCTGAAGAGAAGAACAGGAAAAATTTTCTTTACTGATGTTCCGCCAGCGCCTCGGTCTGTTTCGACATCTTCGCGGTGCGTTCGAGCTTGTCCCAGCTGAAGGGCTTGCCGTCGATGGCGCGCTTGATGGTCTTGAACAGCACGATGGAGAAGACCTGCCGGTAAGTGAAGCGCTGAATCCAGATATGGACCAGCAGCCATGCATCGCCGCGGCTTGCCGGGTGTTTGCGTTCGAGCGCGAAGGCCAGAGCCGAGGTGAAGAAGTCGATGATCAGGAAGGCCAGGAAGAACAGCAGCAGTTTGTGGAAGCTGGCCGCCGAAGCAGTGTCCGGATGAAAGTGTTTGTCGATGAAGTAGTGGATGACCCCGGCGACGAACATCAGGTCGATCAGCGGAGAGACCAGCGGAAGCAGGATCTGGAAGATAAGAATGTTGGGCAGCGCGAACAACCCCATGGCACGGTGCTTCGAGATGGCTCCGCGGTGCTTGAAGATGGCCTGCAGGATCCCGAACGACCAGCGGAAGCGCTGGCGCATCAACCCGTTCATGTTCACTGGGGCTTCGGTGAAGGCGAGCGCCTGATCCTCGTAGATGACCGAGTATCCCTGCTCGAGGACATTCATGGTAAGGTCGGCGTCTTCGGCGACGGTGTCGGGATGATAGCCGTTGCCATCGCGCACGGCCTGGGTGCGCCACGCCCCGATGGCTCCGGGAACGACCATGACCACATCGAAAAGATCCAGCGCGCGGCGTTCGAAGTTCTGCGAGGTGATGTACTCAAGGGCCTGCCAGCGCGTCCACAGGTTCACACGGTTGCCCACCTTGGCGTTGCCGGCGACGGCCCCGATCTTCGGATTGGCGAAGTGAGAGACGAGGCGCGTGATGGCGTCGTGCGCGATGACGCCGTCGGCATCGATGCCGATGTAGATCTCCTCGTCGGTATGGTTCAGGGCGAAGTTCAGCGCCTCGGCCTTGCCGCCGTTGGGCTTGGTCAGCACGGTCAGCCGGCCCGAAGCGATGTCGGCAGGGTAGGCCTCGCGGGCCGCGTCAAAGGTGCCGTCGGTCGAGCCGTCGTCGATCACGATGACGCGGATGTTCTTGTAGTTCGACATCATCACCGAGCGGATGGTGCGGACGATGACCTTCTCTTCGTTATAGGCCGGAATCAGCACGGCGACGTGCGGAGCGTAGTCAGCCGTGGCATAGCTCTTGCGCGTGCGCAGCCGGTCGATCAGGGCGAAGATGCCGATGATGATCAGGCGCGCGCTCATCAGGATGTCGCCGACGAAGAAGACGCCCACCACGAAGTTGTTGAAGAAGCCGAAGAGGAAGAAGGCGATGGAGTCGGCCCGGGCCTGCCATTGCTGATGCGACGTCAACGGTGGCATTACCTCGGCGCGCGTCTTGCCGATCAGCTCGGAGACCGGGACGATCTCGTAGCCGCGCTCGCGCAGCGTGGTGATCAGCATGGGCAATGCGGCCACCGTAGCCGAGCGGTCACCTCCACCGTCGTGCATCAGAATGATGGAACCGCGCGTCCACGGCTTCTTGTCCATGTCGGCAATCTGCTCGAAGACGCCGTCGGTGATCTCCTTCGGTGTCTTGCGCGGGTTCTCGTCCCAGTCGTTGGTATCGATCTTGTTGCCAAGAACGACGTAGCCGAGCTCCTGGATCCGTTCGACCGGCGCGGCCTGATCGTTGGTGTCCGGCTCCTGGTCGATCGAGTAGGGCGGCCGGAAGTAGAGCGGCTGCACACCGAGCTTCGAGGCGAAGAGCCGCTCAGTGAGGTTCAGCTCCAGGTCGACCTGCCCCTTGGAGATCTCGGCGATATCGGGATGCGTAAAGCTGTGGTTGCCGATCTCATGTCCCTCGCGATAGACGCGCTGCATGATCCCGACATTCTTTTCGGCCTCTTCGCCAATCAGCAGAAAGACGCCCTTGACGTTGTACTTCTTCAGCACGTCCAGAATCTTCGGCGTCCACTCGGAGTCAGGACCGTCGTCGAAGGAGATCGCCACCTTCTTCGGCTGGTAGCCGTACTGCGTGATGGTGTAGGAGAGAGGGAACGACTCCATGGACTCCTGCAGGACCATGCGATAGTGCGGAGGCACGGTCTTGTCGTCGTCCACCGTCAGGTCGCGGGAACCGTCCTGCGGCTTGCGCGTGACGCGAAGGACATCGCCTTCGCCTTCGGTGTCGACGTCGTAGCCCGGCGGAACCTGCGCGAGGTCTTTGGCTGGGTCGGCGCGAAGCGGATTGTCCCACACCTTCCACAGGGAGTTGTCCTCCTGGCCCAGCCTCCACATCGCATAGGTCTGGATGCCCAGCTCGCGGGCGGCGCGCATCTCGTTGAGCGCGGTCACCGCGTCGAAGAACCAGATGTAGTGGCGCACATGCGCGTCGTCGTCGTCGTAGGCGAAGTGGACGTTAAGCGAGTCGTCGTCGAGGTCGATCTTCGAGCCGGAGTCATAGGCCTGCTGCCACGCCTGCTGGGTAGAGATGCTGACCGCCGAGAGAACTTTTTCAGGAGCGGCCTTCTGGCCTTTTCTATGGGCCGACGGAAGCGTCGTCGTCCAGTCGTAGCCGTAGCTCCCGATGGCGCAGATCAGCTTCTCCTTGGGGACCATCGTGAGGGCCCACTTGAGGTTATCGACGAACCAGTCCTGCGAGGCGATGGGGCCCGGACCGCTGCCGGTCTCATGCTCGTCATAGTTCATCAGCAAAAGGCCGTCCGAGTGATCGGCCAGGAACTTCATGTCGAAATCGTCGTCGTGCGCGGGAACGTTGACGAAGACGCGGAGATTTCTCGGATGAAAATCTGCGTACAAAGCGGCGATCAGAGCCTTGAAGCCGGGCTGAGCCTCCAGTGGAATCTCTTCAAGGTCAATCGAAAGGCCGCGATAGGTGGGGTTGGCGGCCAGAAACACATCCGCCTGGTGAATGAAGTTGGCCCGCGCAGTCTCGTTGTTGAGGAACTGCCCGATCTCGGGCATGAAGACGCCCTTGTTGGGGTCGTAGTTATTTACCAGCGGGAAGACGTCCACGTTGACGTGGCTGTTCGTAATGACGTCGCCGACCTTCCCATTGCGGTCCACCGGCCGCACGGTGTTACGGTCGACAATCTTGTAGGGCCGGTTGTCGACCGAAAAGCCCGTCAGAGCTCCGTCGGGGGAGACCACGTGGACCCACTCCGGGAAGAGCAGGTCGATCTGCGAGATGTGTTGCCGCAGTGAGGAGAAGCTCGCCGGGTCGTCTTCGACGTAATAGGCCGCCCGCAGGCCTTCGCCCGAGTTCAGGGGAACGTCGCCAGGTTTGGCGTCGGTCTTGCGGTGGGCCGAGCGGTGGAACTTCGGTGACTTCAACGACTGCTGGCTGGCAAGCGTGCGGTAGTTCCGCTTGTGCGAGTACAGCAACAGCTCAGGCAGCGGCTTCATGGTGATCAGGCCGATAAGAAATACGGTGCCGATCAGAAGTCCTGCCAGTGCGAGGGAGTCAAGAAGGATCCGGAGACGCTTCCAGCGTTTGCGTTGCGGATCGTAGAAAATCTGTTTGGCCATCTGGGGTTGAGATGCGAACCGCGGCGGGGTTTGCTCTCGCTCCATCCTATTGAGGGGCATGGAGAGAGTCAACGCACGGCCGCCGGCGGAAGCAACACACGCAGTATGATGCAGTTGCATGCTAACGAATCGGCGGAGAGAGGTGTTGCTGTTCTGGCTGGCGCTCGGCCTCGGGCTCGCGCTGCGGCTGGTCTTTGTCCTGCACGCCCCCCGTATCGCCGGAGATACGTTAATTTACGGCGACATCGCGAAGAACTGGATGCACCACGGAGTCTATGGATTCGCCGACTCTCCCCAGGGTCCGGTCCCCACCCTGATCCGCCTTCCCGGCTATCCGCTCTTTCTCGCGGCGTGCTTCCGCATCTTCGGCGACGATCAGTACACCGCGGTGATGCTGGTCCAATGCCTGATCGATCTGGGGACGTGCGTTCTGCTGGCCGCCCTCGCCCGCCGCGTCTTCGGACGGCGTGCCGGCATGGTGGTGCTTTGGCTGGCGGCGCTGTGCCCGTTTACCGCAAACTATGTCGCCTCTCCGCTCACCGAGACCCTGACGCTGGCCTCGATCGTGCTCGCCTTCTATGCACTCGAGCGCTGGCGGCTCGAGGCCGACCCCGGAAAGGGCTGGAACCGCTGGCTATGGTGGATTGCTGCCGCGCTCGCCTATTCCGTGCTGCTGCGCCCCGAGCAGGGACTGCTGGCCGCCGCTATTGTTCCCGCAATGGTATGGGTGGCGGCCGACGAGCGCGGAAGAATCGGCTACGTCGCTGCGCCCATCGCCGCGGTCCTGCTGTGCATCGTCCTGCCGCTCCTCCCCTGGACCGTGAGGAACTGGCGCACCTTCCATGTCATCCAGCCGCTGGTTCCGCGCAGCGCCACCGATCCCGGCGAGCTGGTCTCGGTCGGCTTCAACCGCTGGTATCGCACCTGGGCTGTCGACTTCGCCTCCACCGAAGAGATCTATTGGAACTGGAACACGACGACCATCGACATCCGCGATATCCCCACACGCGCCTTTGACACCGAGGAGCAGTACCTCCGTGTGGAGACACTGCTGAACCAGTACAACGAGGACTCCAACGCGACCCCCGGCCTCGACGTAGCCTTCGCTTCGCTGGCCGACGAGCGCATCTCCGACGACCCGGCGCGATACTATCTCGCCCTGCCCTTCGCCCGCCTGGCCAACATGATGTTTCGTCCGCGCGTCGAGATGATGGAGATCGACCTCGAATGGTGGAGATGGAGCCATCACCGTATGAAGACTGCGTTTGCCGCAATCTACGGTTTGGTGAACGTCGCCTACTTTGTTATGGGAGGCCTGGGTCTGGTGCGATGGTGGCGCAAAGGGTGGACGAGCCACGCCGCGCTGGGGTGGTCCCTGCTCGTCTTCTTCCTTCTGCGCTGCGCCCTGCTGCTGACGCTCGACAACTCCGAGCCGCGCTACACGCTCGAACTCTTCCCCTTGCTGACGTTCTGGGCCGGAGCTCTCTTCCGCCGCAGCGAGCCGGAGCCTGCAGCACCGATGCAGAGTTCAGTCCTGTCCTGATGGAAGCGGCTACTGCAAAGGCTTCAGATCCCCCAGCATCGTAGGGATCAGCTCCGACACCGTGGGATGAATGTGCACGGCGCGCTGGATCGTCGTGTAAGGCGCCCTCGCATACATCACATCGGTGATGCAGTGGATCGCCTCGTCGCCGCCAACCCCGAGGATCGACGCTCCCAGAATCAGCTTGCTCTCCGCATCGACCAGCACTTTCATGAAGCCTTCGCTCTCGCCCTTTTCGACGGCGCGATTCACCTTGGTCATCGGTCGTGTGCCGATCAGCGCGGGCTTGCCGGACTCGCGCACCTCATGCTCCGTCATACCCACACGCCCCAGCGGAGGATCCATGAAGAGCCCATAGGTCGTAATGCGGTCGCTCACGCGGCGGGGATCGTTGTCCAGCAGGTTGGCCGCGACGATCTCGAAGTCGTTATAGGCCGTGTGCGTGAAGGCCCCCCTGCCGTTGCAGTCTCCCATCGCCCATATGCCGGGAACGCTGGTGCGAAGCTGATCGTCGACCTCAATGTATCCATGCTTATCGACGACGACTCCCGCCTTCTCCAGCCCCAGGTCATCGGTGTTAGGAACGCGCCCCACTGCAAGCAGAACATGCGACGCCTCTGTAGGCTTGCCGTCTTCCGCGCAGGAGACGCCCACCGACACTCCCTCCGGGGCGTTATGCAGGCTGATACACTCCGCGTTCAGCCGCACATGAATTCCTTCCTTCTCCAGAATCTCCTTGATCGCCGCCGAGACGTCCTCATCTTCCTTCTGCGCCAGACGCGGCCCCATCTCGACAAGGGTGACCTCGCTGCCCAGGCGGCGAAACGCCTGAGCAAACTCGATACCGATATAACTTCCGCCCACAACGGCCAGATGCCGAGGAAGCGTATCGAGTTCGAGCACGCTCGTATTCGTGAGGAAGGGAATCTCCTTCACCCCGGGCATCTCGGGCACGCGGGCCCGTCCCCCCACATTCAGAAAGATCTGCGGAGCGCTCAGCAGATCCTCGCCCACGCGCATCTCCGTCGGAGACTCGAACTGCGCCTGCCCGGTAAAGACCGTGCAGTTCTCCATTCCGCGCAGCCACGTCTCGATGTTGTTGCGCGACTTCAGCAGCACGGCATCCTTGCGCGCCTTCACAGCCTTCATATCGGTAAGCACCGGGCCGGCCACATCGATGCCGTAGCTCTTCGCCGTGCGCGCCTTGTGCGCAACGTAAGCGCTGGCAATCAGCGTCTTGGTGGGAGTGCAGCCGGTGTTGACGCAGGTTCCCCCGAAGAGCTTGCGCTCCACGATCGCGACCCTGCGTCCAGCCTGCGCGAGCCGTCCCACGAGCGAAGGACCGGCCTGACCGGCCCCGACGACAATGGCATCGAAGCGTTGCTGTGTCATAGATGGGAGACTATCAGCAGCCCGCCGACGATGGCGATGGCGTCTTCAAGAAGAGCAGCCGGAAGGTCGTTGCCCACCGTGCGCGAGAGCCAGCCGCGAAACTCCGCTCCCCCCAGCGTTCCTGCGACCGCCCCGATGGCCCCGGCAATCAGGCCGCCGATCCACGACTGCTGGGTGGCACCGATAGCAGCGCCCGACAACGCTCCGGTCACGACGCGCGTAATGAACTGCGGAGGTATCTTGCGGCTTGGGGTTTTAGGAAGCTTGTCGTTGGCCAGCTCGCCCAGAGCGCCAACCGTGAAGATCCAGCGTGCAATGGCCGAGCTGAAAAAATGAAAGGACGTGCCTTCGAGATTGATCCAGCCTAATCCAGCGGCCCAGCTGACCACTGCAGGAGCCATAACGGCGCGAAGTCCAGCGATAACGCCGATGAGAAATGCAGAAACAAGGATATCCATTCGTAACCCTCGTCTACAGTGAAGTGGATGTTCCGG
>Ga0193743_1001943_pt1 | contig 14969 bp, 10 predicted proteins | sample L2c2metaG_FD_143038 | JGI IMG/M metagenome (GOLD analysis project Ga0193743, IMG submission 143038) | Soil microbial communities from a riparian zone of the East river system, Colorado, United States - L2c2 | ecosystem: Environmental > Terrestrial > Soil > Riparian zone | place: USA: East River...
GCTTCCGCGTTGAAGGGCGCGCTGCGGACTGGACTGGTCTTCTCTCGCTGGTCGGCCGGCACGATTGACCGTGCGGCAGCGTCACTTGAGGGTGACCGGGCACCCCGCCGCTTGGGCGAAAGCGCGGAAGCCAGCGCCGACGCTTCCCGCATGCGGGTGTTGGCAGTAGCCGACAGCGATCCGGTGCCGGCGTCAACATTTAAGATCTTTCTGAGCCGGACAGCTTCGCTCGATATGCGTCAGGCGGACAAACCCCAGCTGGTCTGGAAAGTCGCTGGCAGGGGTAGTGTTTCGCCGCAGCGTGTCTCCGATGCCACGCCTGTCTTCGCTGAAATGGCCGTGCCGGGAACCGAGTTCGCGGGTACCTGGGAAGAACGTAAGTTTCTGAAAAACCCGGACTTCTCCCGATCGCTCGGGTGGCGTTCCACTCCGGATCTCGCAGTCATCGCAGCGGCGGCCAACCAGTACGCGGCGGCTCAACTGGACCTTCACGCCGACTACGCGAAGGTGACAGGGCTACCGGCGCTCCAGCAGACCGTGGAGCAGCTTCGGGCCGAACTGGCCTCAGCTCAAGAAGATCCCCTGAGTTGCATGCTCTGTTTAGGTTGGGGCGGCGGGTTCATCAGCAAAATGGCTTTTCATGACACCGGCCTGGAATCTTATCGAAAAATCCTTCGGTCGGTGCCGGCAATTGGCCGGTCCGTGCGGGAGAATATCGTCTTTCCAAAGACACGGCGCATCGTTTTTACGGGGGGGCAGCCGGCCACTCTTCCCGGATGGGTTAAGCTCCAACTCGGGCTGGAATGAGGGATTAAGGTATTTGGTTCAGCCAATTACCTATAGTTCCGGACGCATAAAATGCCGATGGGTATGAGTATGATGGGGTGTGACAAATTCCCGGCCCAGACCTTAGTTGGGCGTGATCAGGGGCCAACTTAGATGCAGAGTGCGATCTACAATCCGTACTTCGGTTTTACGGAAAACCCGTTCAACATCAGTCCCGACCCCGAATTTCTCTATCGCAGTCCGCAACATGAAGAGGCTCTGGCTAACCTGATTTATGGGGTAGGCAGCCGCAAAGGTTTTATCGTTTTAACCGGCGAAGTGGGTACGGGAAAAACCACAATGCTGGAATGTTTACGCGACCATTTGGATAGTAAACGCATAGAATTTGCATTTATTTTCAATTCACGTCTTAGTCCCGACCAGTTTTTTGAAATGATGGCTTACGACTTCGGCCTGGAATGCAATCGCAAGTCGAAGACGGAAGTTCTATTTGCTTTGAACGCGCTGTTGCTGCGCCAAGCCGAAAAGAACCGCACCTGCGTCCTGCTGGTGGACGAAGCCCACAATCTCGAGTGGGACGTGCTGGAAGAAATTCGCCTGCTGGGAAATCTGGAAAACCGGCAGGGCAAACTCCTGCAGATCATACTCGCCGGGCAACCAGAGCTGGACAGAAAACTGGATGCACCGAACCTACGCCAGTTGAAGCAGCGAATCGTGTTGCGTTGTTCGCTGAATCCCCTGGAGCCTGATGAGGCAGCCGCCTATATCGAAACCAGGCTGGCTAGGGCGGGTATGCCCAATCAGACTGTATTTTCCCCGGAGATTCTGGAAGAGACCTACAAGCGCGCCCGCGGCATCCCGCGCGTCATGAACCTAATTTGCGATAACTTGCTGGTCACCGCGTTCGCGATGGAGCAAAAAACCACCACGATGCCCATGCTGGACGAAGTCTGCCAGGATCTGCGCCTGGAGTGGCCAGGCAGCAATCGCGACCGGCGCGGACGTTCACGTTATGACCGTGAAGAAGAACGGGTTCCCCAGACCCCCGGTTAAGGCTGCTAGTGGCTAGGTGCTCTCTGGAGCCGCCGCCTCAAACAACCCCGCCGCGCCCTGGCCACCTCCGATGCACATCGTGACTACCCCATAACGCGCTTTTGGCCGTCGCGCGAGTTCGCTAGCCAAAGTCCCCACCATACGCGAGCCAGTCATACCGAACGGATGTCCGATTGAAATCGACCCGCCGTTCACATTTAGCTTTTCCATCGGGATGCCGAGCCGGTCGCGGCAGTAAATCACTTGCACGGCGAACGCTTCATTTAATTCCCAAAGGTCAATGTCGCCAGTGGAGAGCCCATGCCGCCCAAGCAGTTTCGGCACGGCGAAAACCGGTCCAATCCCCATCTCGTCCGGCTCGCAACCGGCTATCGCCAAGCCGCGGAAGATCAGCCTGTACGGAATATTGAGCTCGTCCGCGCGCTGGCGTGACATAAGTAATGTCGCTGACGCTCCGTCAGAAAGCTGCGAAGCGTTGCCCGCTGTCACTGATCCTTTCCCGCTGTTCGGATCGAAAACCGGTTTCAGCGCCATGAGTCCTTCCAGCGTCGTATCCGGCCGGTTACATTCATCGCGGTCGCAGACCACTTCCTTCGTCCCGCTGGGCTGTCCGGTCTTCTTGTCGAGAACCGCGGCAGTTACCTGCATCGGCGCAATCTCGCCGCTGAAAAAGCCTTCGTTTTGAGCTCGCGCGGTTCGCTGCTGGCTCTGCAGCGAATACTCATCCTGCGCTTCGCGGCTGATGCCGTAGCGTTGCGCGACGACCTCCGCCGTCACGCCCATTTCCATGTATAGTCCGGGCTCTTTCTTCAACAGCACGGGATGCGGGTCTACATTGCGCTCCACCAGGCTGATGCTCTCTACCCCACCGCCGATGGACGCGCTCGCTCCCTCATGGATAATCTGGTGGGCTGCCATGGCAATAGCCTGCAAACCCGATGAGCAGAACCGATTCACCGTTACGCCTGCCACGGAAACGGGCAAGCCGGCCAGTATGGCCGCCCGGCGCGCCACGTTCAAACCCTGCGAGCCGTGCGGTTGGGCGCAACCGAGAATCACGTCCTCGATTTCCGCCGGGTCGAGGTGCGGAGTTTTGCGCAGTACATCTTTCAAGCAGTGTGCTGCTAAATCCTCCGGGCGCGTCATATTAAACGAGCCGCGATATGATTTCGCAAGACCCGTTCGCGAACTGGCGACAATGACAGCTTCTCTCATATGTTCGATCCACGATCCGATTTCTGGGCCAAGTATATACCGGCAGGAGGGCGTACATGGCTGAACTTGTGAAACTGACCAGGCAGGGCGACATTGCTGTTATTGTGATCGATAATCCGCCGATCAACGCGCTTGGCCCAGGCGTCCTGGAGGGGATAGGGGCTCTGCTAAACGAGGCCATCAAAGATCCTTTGGCGCGGGCGGTAGTCGTCATGGGCGCCGGTCAAACCTTTATCGGAGGAGCGGATATTCGCGAATTCGGCAAGATTGTTTCCGGTGAGCGCCCGCGTTTGACTCTGCTGCCCTTCCTGGAAGCCATTGAAGACTCGCCGAAACCCGTCGTCATGGCAATTCAGGGTGTGGCATTCGGCGGTGGTTTGGAAACGGCGATGGCCGGGCATTACCGTGTAATCACGAAAGACGCGCAGGTTGGTCAGCCGGAGGTGAAACTGGGCCTGATTCCCGGCGCCGGCGGAACGCAGCGGTTGCCCCGGCTGGCCGGTGTTGCGAAAGCCGTGGAGATGTGTGCGGGTGGAGAACCGGTCGGGGCGCCGGAAGCCATTTTGCTCGGCATTGCCGACCGGCTCATTGAGGGAGATCTACTGGCCGGTGCCATTGCGTTTGCTCGTGAGATTACGGACAAGCCTATTCCGAAAACGCGCGAGCGCAATGAGAAACTGCGCGATTCGAATCCATTGATCTTCAGCTTCGCCCGCGAGCAGGCACGCAGGCTGGGCCGCGGGTTGAAAGCGCCCCTGGCCGCAATAGACGCCGTGGAGGCAGCCACCAAGCTGGATTTCTTCGCCGGCTGCCAGAGAGAAGCCGAACTGTTCGATGAATGCCTCTTTTCTCCGCAGGCCAAGGCCCTGATTCACGCTTTCTTTGGCGAGCGCGCCGTGGCGAAGATCCCCGGCCTGGGCAAAGATGTTCGGCCATGTAACATCCGGCGCGCGGCAGTGGTAGGGGCCGGCACCATGGGCGGCGGCATCGCCATGAACTTCGCCAACGCCGGCATTCCGGTCATCGTAAAAGAGGCTGTCCAGGAGGCGCTTGACCGCGGCATGAACACGATTCGCGGCAACTATGCAAAAACGGTCTCCAAAGGCCGCTTGACGCAAGCAGCCATGGAGGAAAGGTTGGCCCTGATCACGCCGCAGTTAACCTATAGCGGATTCGAGCACGCCGACATCATCGTGGAAGCGGTGTTTGAAAACATGGCCGTGAAAAAGCAGGTGTTCGCCGAGCTTGACCAAATTGCCAAGCCAAGCTGCATTCTGGCCTCAAACACGTCCGGCCTGGATATAGACGAGATCGCCGCCGCCACCAGCCGTCCGCAAATGGTGATCGGCACGCACTTCTTTAGTCCCGCGAATGTGATGAAATTGCTGGAAGTGGTGCGCGGCAAAGCAGCCAGTGCGGAAACCGTCGCATCCGCCATGGCGCTGGGCAAGAAGCTGAAAAAAGTGGCCGTGCTCGCGGGGAATTGCCGCGGCTTCATCGGCAATCGCATGATAGCGCCGTATCTTCGCGAAGCGCAGTTTCTGGTGGAGGAAGGCGCCACCGTGGAGCAACTCAACCAGGCGCTGTTCGACTTCGGCATGGCAATGGGTCCTCTGGCCATGGACGACTTAGCGGGGTTGGACGTGGGTTGGGCCATCCGCAAAGAGTTTGCGCGCTTTGAGAAACCCGGTGTGCGTGTTCCCCTGGTGGCAGACCAGCTTTATCAGTTGGGCCGGTTCGGACAGAAGACGGGTAGAGGCTGGTCCCTCTATGATGAGAGCCGCAAACAGTCGCCCGATCCGGAGACAGCAGCGTTGATTGAGAAAGCGGCGCGCAATGCCGGCATCGAGCGCCGGCAAATTCTGCCTGAGGAGATTGTGGATCGCTGCATTTACGCCCTGGTCAATGAAGGCGCCCGAATTCTGGAAGAAGGATTTGCTTTGCGCGCGGTGGATATCGATATCACCTATTTGTACGGTTATGGCTTTCCCGCCTGGCGCGGAGGTCCGATGTTCTATGCGGATACAGTAGGGCTATCCAACGTTCTCATGCGAGTGGAAGAGTTTGAAAGAAAGCACGGTTCGGATCTGTGGGCTCCCGCGCCGCTCCTGAAGCAGTTGGCCGAAACGGGCCAAACCTTTGGCAGTTGGGACAAGCAAAGGGAACAGCCGCCCGCGCCCGAACCTAGGGCTGTAGCCTAACCTCCCTGCACACGGCGCTCCATGCCCTCCCAAAACGCTTCGCGCAGCTCGCGTTTTAGAATTTTGCCGGTCCCCGTTTTCGGCAGCGGCTCTTTTTCGAAGAGCACCAGGCGCGGCAGTTTGAACTTCGCTACGGTCCTTTCGAGGAACGCGATGAGCTCCGCCTGACACAACTGGCCCCCAGGCTTGAGTACAACGATGGCAACCGGGATCTCGCCCCACTTCGGATCCGGAGCTCCCACCACGGCGCACTCTAAAACTGCCGGATGAGCGAAGATCGCCCTCTCTATCTCAATGGAAGAAATATTCTCCCCGCCGCTAACAATAATGTCCTTTTTGCGGTCGACAATATGGATGTAGCTCTCGTCGTCCCAAACGGCCATGTCGCCGGTATGAAGCCAATCATCTTGCATCACTGCGGCTGTTGCTTTAGCGTCCCGGAAATAGCCATCCATCACGTTATCGCTGCGAATTAACACTTCACCAACTGTTTGCATGTCGCGCGGAACGTCGTCTCCGTGTATGTCGACCACCTTGATCTCAGTTCCTAAAATGGCCCAGCCTGCCCGCGCCAAATGGTGCAGCCGGTCTTCTTCACTCTCATACTGAACACCGGTTTTGTAATGCGCCGAAGAAACCACCGGGCTGGTTTCCGTTAGTCCATAACCGCCCATCACTACACAGTGAAACGCCTTCTCCATGCGAGCAATCAGTTCGACGGATGCAGCCGCGCCGCCGATACTGATCTCCTCCAAGCTCGAGGTATCGAACTCTCCCAGCCGCGGACAGTTCAGCAGCGCATTCGCCATCACCGGAACCACCGACATGCTGGTGGCTCTTTCGTCTTGAATCAGCCGCATGACGCTCACTGGTTCGAAGCGCCGCACCATCACCTGCTTGCAGCCATTCATCGTGGCCGTCTGCGGACGCCCCCAGCCATTGGCATGAAACAGCGGAATGGTATGCAACTCCACCACTCGATCGGACTGCTGCATACTCCCGGTTACCCCCAGTGCGTGCAGGTACAGGGTCCGGTGTGAAAGCATAACCCCTTTGGGCGAACCGGTACTCCCGCTGGTATAGAACAGCTCGGCAATTTCGTCTTCATTGAAGGAACGAAGCCCGGGCCGCTCAAGCCTGCCGGGAGACAGAAGTTCCTCGTAGCTGAGGTCTGCCTGCGGAATGGCGCCGCCAACGTTCACGTAACGGCGGATGCTCGGACAGGCCTTGCGGAAACCGTCCACCAGCGGCGCGAAATCATTTTCAAAGATCAACACGCTCGCTTCCGCATGGTTCAGAATCTCCATCAACTCCGTGGGCGTTAGCCGCACATTCAGCGGCATGGCAATGGCGCGAATCAGCAGCGGACCATAGTAGCCTTCCAGAAGCTGATGCGTGTTGAAGCTGAGAAACGCGACGCGGTCACCCGGATCGACACCTTCGGCGCGCAACCCAGCCGCCAGGCGCTCACAGCGTTCTCCGAACTGCGCGTAGGTAAAACGCAAGTCGCCGCAGATGATCCCCTCTCGCCTTCCGTAAAGATCCACAGCCCGGTAGAGACAGCGAATGGGAGTAAGTGGAAGGTTCATAGGGCGTACCGTTCCTTTGCCAGCAGGCGCGCGGCCACGACGCGCCGCAGAGCAACGCTATCCACCGGATCATAGACCGCGAAACGCCGCAGTACGGACATATTCTTGCGCAGCGCGTCACCATCGGAACAAGCGCCGAGTACATTCCGTGCCGCCTGTTCGATTCGCGCCATGGCATCGCGCAAAAAGACCGCGCACATCTGGACAGCGATGGTTGCTTTGCCCGAAGCGGTCGCTTTGCGAGCCCGCAGCAAGCTCGATTCCATGGCGAACGTGTCCATGACGATATCCGCCAGATTCATGAGGATTTCCTGCTGAGCCTCAATGGCCGCCTGGTGTTTTTGAAAGGCCAGGCCAAGTGTCAACAGCGCGATGTTCTTCGCATTGCCAACCAGGCGCATTTCTTCATCCGCGTTAAGAGAGCCGATCTTACCGCTTTGAATGTCTTGCAGAAGCGTCATTACGGCAGGCATCAGGCCTAGCTGCCCGCGCGACGCGCACTTAATCAGCCTCCCGCTAATCAACAGGCGGTTGATTTCATTGGTACCCTCGAAGATCCGGTTGATGCGGGAATCGCGGTAAACCTTCTCCACCAGATAGTCTTGGTGAAAGCCATATCCGCCATGAATTTGCACGCCTTCATCGGCGGCATAATCCAGCACTTCCGACCCAAACACCTTGATGATGGAGCACTCCACGGCATATTCTTCCAGCGCTTTGAGTATCGTCTTGGAAGCGTCGGGCCCGTCCCACGAAAAGCCTTCGAGCTGGCTTTGGATCAGTCCGGCAACGCGCCACGCAACCGATTCGGCCGCGTAAATACGGACTGCCATCTCGGCAAGCTTATGCTGAATCGCGCCAAAGCCGGCTATAGGCTGCCCGAACGCTTTGCGCTCCTTCGCGTATTTCAAGCTAACCGCCAGAACACGCTTGGCGCCGCCCACCGCCAGGGCGCCCAGCTTTAGCCGTCCGATGTTCAGAATATTAAATGCAATGATGTGGCCGCGCCCGATTTCGCCCAGTAAGTTCTCTACGGGCACTTTGACGTTTTCCAAATAAATGGCAGTGGTGGAGCTGCCCTTAATGCCCATCTTCTTCTCTTCTTTGCCGCTGCTGACACCGGGAAAACTGCGCTCCACCAGGAAACAAGTGAACTTCTCCCCGCCCACCTTGGCGAACACCGTAAAGAGGTCCGCGGCAGCACCGTTGGTAATCCACATCTTTTGGCCATTCAACACGTAGTGCGTGCCGTCCGGGCTTAGATCGGCGCGTGTGCGAGCTGCTTGCGCGTCGGAACCGGCCTGCGGCTCCGTCAAAGCATACGCCGCAATCATTTCCGCGCTCGCGAGCTTCGGCAGATATTTTTGCTTCTGCTGCTCGGTACCGAAATAGAGAAGCGGCAGCGTACCGATTCCGGTATGTGCGCCGTGCCATGCCGAATACGATGCGTCTTGCCCCAGTTGCTCGGCCGCAACCAGCATGGAAGCCAGATCCAGCTCCAAGCCGCCAAATTTTTCGGGAATCGCTATGGCGGTCAGGCCCAGCGCCGCTGATTTCCTCAGTAGCCCGGGAGCAACACCCGGCTCCTGGCGCAGTATCGCCTCCAGGTTTGGCTCTACTTCGTTGACGAAAAACTCGTCCGCTGTTTTTCCGATGGCGATATGCTCGTCACTTAAATCTTCGGCGGTGAAGATACGCTCGGGAGCCGTCTCTTCTATCAAAAACGAGCCGCCAACCGTGGTGGGCAGAACTGCTCCAGCCGATACCATGCTTTATCTCCTGGCTCATCCCCTAGGTAACTCCTGTAGGGAAGGAACCCTTGCTTGCGCGAACTTCGTGCGCAGCTCTTTCGGTATGCCGATGGCGCGTTGCGTTTCGATATCCATACAGACAATCACCACCGCGCCGCTGGCAGCCAATTGACCGTCTTTGTAAGTCTGAAATTCCAGGCGCACGGAAGAGCCCCCGAGCTGAGTCAAGCATACTTCAATTGCAATCAGGTCATCATGCACCAAAGCGAGGCGATAGTCGCATTCCACGTGGACGCGGGGGAAAGCGAACGTACGGCCCTGGTACGAAACACCCAGAGTCCGCATGAATTCGATTTCGGCCGCCTCGAAATAGCGGAACATCGCGGTGTAATGAATGCGTCCGCTGGCGTCGGTATCAATGAAGCGGATGCGGGTTTCAAAGCGAAACGGCGGCGGCATCACAATTAGCATGCCACCGAGCGCCCGGCCATTCCGGTAAACTCAAGGGCGTGGCGAAAATCTTAGTAACCGGGGGAGCCGGCTACATCGGCTCCCATACTCGATACTTTCTGGAAAAAAGCGGCCATTCCGTTGTGGTGGCCGATAATCTGTCGCGAGGCTATCGCGAAGCGGTTCCTGAACATCTGTTACGGCAACTGGATCTCAAGGAGACCCAAAAACTCGCGGCCTTGCTGCGCGAAGAGCACGTCGATGCTGTCATCCACTTCGCGGCGTACATATCCGTAGGCGAATCGTCGGAGCGCCCGGAATTGTATTTTTCCAACAACGTCAGCGGCTCTCTATCGCTATTTGAGGCAATGCTCGAGACCGGAGTAAAGAACCTGGTATTCTCTTCCACCGCCGCTGCCTACGGCATTCCGGCCAAGGTCCCTATTACCGAAGACCAGCCCTATGCCCCTATCAACCCGTATGGGGAATCGAAGGTCATGGTAGAGAAAATACTCGAATGGCTCGACCGCTACCGCGAGTTCCGCAGTGTGCGCCTGCGCTACTTCAACGCCTGCGGGGCTGAACCGGAGAGCGGCTTGGGCGAACGCCACGACCCTGAAACACATTTAATTCCATTGATCCTGCGCGCGGTTCAGACCGGCAAACCCGTCACTCTATTTGGCGACGATTACCCCACCCCCGACGGCACATGCATCCGCGACTACATCCACGTGAGCGATCTGGCCGAAGCGCACGTCTTCGCCTTGGATTATCTGCTCAAGGGCGGTACGAGCGACGTGTTCAACGTGGGAACAGGCACCGGAAGTTCCGTAAAGGAGGTACTATCCGCTGTTGAAACGGTAACCGGGAAAAAGGCGCCCTTCACCATGGGTCCTCGCCGCGAAGGAGACCCGCCCAGCCTGGTTGCCGACTCTCAAAAGCTGCAGCGGAAACTGGGCTGGCGGCCCAAACGCGCCGAGCTCACGCGCATAGTAGCGGACGCCTGGGCGTTCGCCGAACAGCAGCGCCAGATTCTGGTTTAAGCCGTTGCGCCAGTACCGGCAGCGCCTTGCGTCTGCCGGTAGATGGCATCCAGCACGCCGTTGATGAACGACAGCGATTCATCGCCGGAGAATTGCCTGGCCAGTTCCAGCGCCTCATCGATAATCACCGGAGCGGGCAGCACCCGTTGCTCCATCTCGTAAATCGCCAAACGAAGAATGTTGCGGTCTACCACCGCCATGCGCGCCAGCCGCCAGTGTTGCGCCTTCGCTTCAATCTTCTGGTCTATCACTTTGGCATCCGCTACCGTACCCCGGACCAGCTCTTCCATGAACTTGTCCGGCTTTAGCTGGGCTTCGCTCTCGGTCTCTTCCGAATGCAGCGTGTCGTAATAATGGGCAATAGCGCGGTCTACCGGTTCGCCGCCGCGCATGTCCCACTCAAACAAAACCTGCAGTGCGCGCTTCCGGGACCGGTGCCTTGCCGCCATGGTTTAACCCTGTTCCTTTGCTAGCGGCGTTTGCAGCCGCTGGACCAGGTTCGCCAGCTCAATGGCTACTTCCGCGGCTTCGGAACCCTTGTTGCCGCTCTTGCCGCCGGCGCGGTCCATCGCTTGCTGCATATCGTCGGTAGTCAGAACGCCGAATGCAATAGGCACGCCTGTCTCCAGACTCACCCGGTTCAAGCCGTCCGCGGCTCCCCCGGCTACAAACTCGAAATGCGGCGTATCCCCGCGCACCACCGCCCCCAGCGCGATGATCGCGTCACAGTGCGGAGCCAGATGCTTGGCGGCCACCGCCAGTTCCCACGCTCCCGGGACTTTCACAAAGTGGATATTTTCCTGCGGACAACCATGCTTTTCGAGCACCTCTAAAGCGCCTTTCGCAAGCTGCTCCGTAATGAATTCATTGAAGCGACTGACCACTACGCCTATGCGCAGGCCGCTGGCATCTAGAGAACCTTGAAACGTTCGATAAGACATTGAAAAGAACTGGGCGCGCAGGGCGCAATACTCGCTATGGGATGATTGAACTTTACCCCTCAGTCTAGCGCAACATGGATCCCCGCTTCATCCGGAACTTTTCTATCATTGCGCACATCGACCACGGAAAATCCACGCTGGCTGACCGCTTGCTGGAATTCACGGGCGCGCTGTCGCAGCGCGAAATGATGGCGCAGGTCCTCGACAGTATGGACCTCGAACGCGAACGTGGCATCACGATCAAGGCTCACGCCGTCCGCCTCAATTACCAGGCCGACGACGGCAATCTTTATGAGCTCAACCTGATCGACACACCCGGTCATGTGGATTTTACTTACGAAGTCTCGCGCAGCCTGCAGGCCTGCGAGGGCACCCTGCTGGTTGTGGACGCCTCGCAAGGCGTAGAGGCTCAGACGCTGGCGAACACCTACCTGGCGCTGAGTCACGATCTCGAAATCATACCTGTAATCAATAAGATCGATCTGCCCTCGGCCGAACCTGAGCGTATCCGCGAACAGATTGAACAGTTGATCGGATTGGACGCAACCGACGCCGTGCTGGCAAGCGCCAAGAACGGCATCGGCATCAAGGAAATTCTGGAAGCCGTAGTGCGGCGGGTGCCTCCGCCCAAGGGCGATCCGGCGGCTCCTTTACGGGCGTTGATTTTCGATTCCTGGTTCGATCCTTACCGCGGCGTCATCATCCTTACCCGTATCGTTGACGGCGTCCTACGAAAAGGCCAGAAGATCCGCCTATGGTCAAATGGCGCGACGTACGAAGTGGATGGAGTTGGCTATCAATCGCCCAAGCCTGTTCCCTGCGACGAACTCTCCGCGGGGGAGGCCGGCTTTGTCTTTGCCAACATCAAGACCGTCTCAGACGCGAAGATCGGCGACACCATCTTCGACGACGCAAATCCGGCCAGCGACGGGCTTCCCGGCTTTCAGGAAATCAAACCGATGGTGTTCGCGGGCCTTTACCCCATCGAATCGCACGAGCATGGGTTGCTCCGCGACGCGCTGGAAAAGCTTCGCCTGAACGACAGCGCGTTCAATTTCGAGCCGGAGAATTCGGTCGCGCTCGGCTTTGGCTTTCGCTGCGGATTCTTGGGCCTGCTGCATCTGGAAATCATTCAAGAGCGGCTGGAGCGCGAATTCAACATTGACCTGATCACCACCGCCCCCGGCGTACGCTACCGCGTGACCAACACGGCCGGTGAATTGCTTGAAATCAGCAACCCGCAGAAATTCCCAGACCCTTCCTCCATTCAACTCATCGAAGAGCCGATCATTGACGCAACGGTCATCACGCACGAAGAATATATTGGCGAGATCCTGAAGCTGCTCGAAGAGAAGCGTGGAAACCAGAAGAAGTTCGAATACATCGGCGGTGGACGCGTGCTGTTGCTGTATGAGATGCCGCTCAATGAGATCGTGCTCGATTTCTACGACAGGTTGAAGTCGGCCTCGCGCGGGTACGCGTCGCTCGACTATCAACTGGCCGGCTATCGTGTGTCCCCCATGGTGAAACTCGACGTGCTCGTCGCGGGAGAGCCCGTCGACGCGCTCTGCATGATCGTCCACCGCGATTATGCGCAGGAACGCGGAAGAGGTCTGATCGAACGGCTGCGCAAGCTGATCCCCAGGCAGATGTTCGAAGTGCCCCTGCAGGCGGCCATTGGAGCAAAGGTCATCGCCCGCGAAACCATTTCCGCGATCCGCAAAAACGTGCTCGCTAAATGCTATGGCGGCGATATCTCCCGCAAGCGCAAGCTACTGGAGAAGCAGAAGGAAGGGAAGCGCCGCATGAAGCGCGTCGGCCGTGTGGAAATTCCGCAGGAAGCCTTCTTAGCAGTGCTGAAGGTAGGTACCGAGTCGGGTGAGTAAGAGCCCGTCAGAAGATTAGCTTCAGCCCGACCTGAATTTGCCTGGGAGTTGTGGCTAGCGTGGTGATCAGCCCCGCGGACGGACTAATGGACGTTCCCGAGAAAACGGTTGCATTCGGCGTGCCCAGATTCGTCCGGTTCAGTAGATTGAAAACTTCCCCTCTGAACTGCAACTTCGCATGCTCAGAAACGGGAATGTCCTTGAACAGCGACATGTCTACCGCCGCAAGGCCGGGCCCGCTATACACTCCGCGGCCCAGATCTCCAAAAGTACCGGGGGCCGGCAGGGTAAAGGCGTTGGGATCGAACCACCGCGCCTGCGTCCCAAGCACTACCGGTCCGGAAAAGGAAGGATTCAGCGAAGGCCGGTCCGGGTTTCTTGTATCGCCATTTCCGGATCGATTCGAGCCCACCTGGGGCGTAAAAGGAAAACCCGTCAACAGCGTAGCAATTCCATTCAGCTGCCAACCGTTGATCACTTTACTCTCTAACCAGCCGCCATTATTCAGCCAGTGCCGGCCCTTTCCGAAAGGCAGTTCGTAGCTGGCCGAAAGGCTCGCTCTACCGGTTACGTTGAGTGCGGAAGGCCCCCAGTCCCGGGATAGGTCATTCCGGTCCAATACCATTTGCGCCTGATTTTGCGCTTGCGCGCCGGTCAACCCGGAGTTCATATCCAGATTCTTGGACCAGGTATAGTTAGCGCGGAATTGCAAGCCCCGGCTCAAGCGCCGTTCGAGATCGATCTGAAGCGCGTTGTAGCTGCTGTTTCCTTCGCTGTACCAGAAGAAACCCGCCGACAGATAGGGGTTGGGCCGGGTTCCGGCCGGAACGTAGCGCCCTCCCTGCGGTACAGCGCCTCCGGCACATCCGCTTGGCGAGGTGCAGGTCTGAGCCGGGATCGTGTTGGGGTCAACACTGAGGAACCCGTGATAACCGTGTGAGCCCACGTATGCGAGACGAAGTACCGTACTGGGGCTGAGTTGCTGCTCCACGGTGAAATTCCATTCCTCCACCGTTGGCGTCTGGGCGTTAGCCTGAACCCCCTGGGGCGCGTACGTTGTACACGGCGTTGGCACACCAGGACCGCAAGAGGCAGGCACGGGCACGTTTGGAGTAATCGGCAGCAATGCGGGCAGCGAGCCGGTAAACGTAGTGGAACCGTTCGCCGGGGGAAGCGCGTTCAGCAAAAAGCTCAGAGAATCGATCAGAGAGTAATAGGTCCCGAATCCCGCGCGAACGGCTGTCTTTCCGTTTCCGAAAGGATCCCATGCCAGGCCAACCCTGGGGCCCAGGAGCCATTTCGCATTATTTTGCGTAAACACTGAATTGCCCACGCGCGGCGCGGTCAACAGCACGCCTGAAGCGTCCGAAATGTAGTTGCTCGCCCTTCCGGAGAGTTCATTCCAGCCAGTGGAGAATTCATGCCGCAAGCCAAGCTGGAGGGTGAGATTCCGCCTCAGCTTCATGGAGTCTTGCACGTACCAAGCCCCGAACAAACTCCTCCAGCCCAACTCGTTGTGGTTAGGCACCACCTGAAAATTCGTCAGCGTCCCTTGCAGGAAGGAAGTTAAAGTGGAAAATGTCGCTACTCCCAGGCGGCGGGAAGCGGTATCGTCATTGTCCTGAAGCCGCTGAAACCACACTCCCGCGGTAATCTGATGAATTCCCTTCGATATTTGCACGCTGTCGGAGTAGGTAAACAGATTCCGGCGATTCCATACGCCGGCATTGACGTTCCCTCCTGCCGTAGTGATCGCGGTCGCAACGGAACCGCCTCCTATGGCGATGCCTCCCGGATCGGAGCCCTTGACAAACGAGAGGCTTGGGGGAAAGGTGGCGAATGTAGCGGAATCGTAGTTGAACGCCGCTCGTGAAAATCCCGCGCGGAACGTGTTCAGAATTCCGGGCGAGACCACGTGGGTTTCTTCAAGGCTGGCGACCTGAGCGCCCAGAGTTAATCCCGAGGCGAACAGCGGGTCCGCAAGGGGAATCACGCTATGGCCGGTATCGATGGTATAGGCGCCTGAAAGCCGGTCAGCACCGCTCAGATTGTAA
>Ga0193743_1001944_pt1 | contig 14968 bp, 17 predicted proteins | sample L2c2metaG_FD_143038 | JGI IMG/M metagenome (GOLD analysis project Ga0193743, IMG submission 143038) | Soil microbial communities from a riparian zone of the East river system, Colorado, United States - L2c2 | ecosystem: Environmental > Terrestrial > Soil > Riparian zone | place: USA: East River...
GATGATGACTTGTTCTCAGATTTCACATATATTCATTGAGCTTCTAGGGGTGTTTTATTTCATGAAGAAGGCAAGAAGTGTGGCGGCATCTTGACAGAATCAGATGAATACATCTTCAATCGAAGAAACAGGAAGCGGAAATATACTTTCTTTTGCTATTCACAGAGCTTCTAGAGCTGTCTGCTGCATGTGACGAAGAAGTCAGAAGAAGTGTGGCGGCATCAGGTGAAGACACCTCCTGACAATAAGGCGGAGCAAATATCTTTAACATCGAACCTCTGTCACGGTTTCTGCATATAAACCATGTAATTCGTACCGTCTCGCCGCCTTATGAACTACACCATACCCAGTGAACACCTGTTCTTGCGTGGATCTCAGGCACTCCGTCAGTTTATGACGGACCTTGCTCTTCAACCAGAACTCCGTCGACGGTACAAAGAAGACCCCGCCTCGGTGGTTAATGCCACACCGGGCATGTCGACCGAGGAGAAGTTTGCGCTTACTTTGAACCATCCCTCACCCATATACAGGATCATGAGTGGCACTCAACAGGCCATTGCAAACGGCGAGGGGCTCACGCCAGAAGAGATTGCGGGATCAGTTACTCAAGGGGCGAGGACCGCCGCTCCATTCGTGGTGTCCGTCATCGTATTAATCTGAGCGGCGGTATCAGCACTTAACGGCTGCGTTACTTTTCCCTCCTCAATGATGTCTGATCTATTCACCTATACATTTGAAAGCCAAGTTTTCCGTCGTGTATTATCTCGAGCCCTAGGCTGCTACAGTGTTTCTGCAATTTAATTTTCTGGACTTGTGCGAGCGTTGGCAAGCGAGAGCAACCGGCTACCGGAACAAGCGCCACAAGTCTGATCACATTTTCTACAAAGATAGTTGTTTGATAATGAGGGACCCCAACTGGACAACTCTTACCTGTAAAATGTATCCCATCACCTCAGATTTGCGCATTGTGCCCTATGAGGTTGGAATTACTTATTTCTTAAGATCTTATTTAAATCAATGATAATTTTTGTGTGCCCGAATCTGGGCTTCATCAAACGTTTAATTTTTTTCCTCTACAGATTTTGCCACCGTAGGTGTATAGATAGGTCTGTTTCACACATACTTTGCTGCCATACTCTCGGACGTACGATGGGCGGTTTTTTTCTCAAAAAATTATCGGTAGGTCAAATACCGAAACGAATTGTTGAAAGTAGAGTAGATCCAACACAAATAGACGAACCAGTAAATTCTGAAAAAAAGACTTTTTTCAAAGCAGAGCCGTCCCTTTGTTTTTTTTTGTTTTTTTTTTTCGGCCTGGGCTTCAGGCATACATTACAATGTAGTTAGCACTCTGGAAAAAATGAAAAACGGGTCTCCGGAGAGGATTGATCCAAATTGGCTCTGTTTTTTCAAGATGAAGCAGTTGAAAATAATACGGCGCATGACCTCTCCTCTCGATTGGCCGAATGAGTCAGATCACTTTTAGTGTGCGGCCAATGTGATGATGGGTCGTATGATGGCAGATTGAAAAATCAATCCCAAGATGCAAGATGGCCGTCGGATCATTAGTCGTTGGGTAGTTCGAGACATTGAAATGTTGAAAAAACCGTGATCAAGAACCATAAATTGATAAAAGATCACGTACGCGTTGGACGCGTGGATTTATGAACACTTTCCATTCTCATACCACTGGATCCCTTTTTTCGCTCAGAGCAGCAGGTGGTTAGATTGGTGTTTCAAGTATACATATACGATGACAAAAAAAATAAATATAATAGCAATGTGAGAGAGTCACATACTTTTTTACAATAAAACGCTTTTTTTTTCCTCCTCCCTGATATTTTTAATCGGTGCTTCGAAAATCAAACAGACAACTCGACCTTGACGCTCTTCCCGATCGCGTCAGCTATTTCCTTATCTTCCAACGCCGGCTGAACCCAATTTTTCAAAAACGTGTCCACCTGTTCAGGAGCCCGTCCAACGAAACTAGAAGGATCAAGGAGGGTGTCCAGGTCTTGTTTGATAGAATCGAAATAGGGATCATCGCGAATTCTTTCAATAAGGTCGTTCTCCAAACCAAGATGTTTGACTTGATGCCCGGCTTCGTGGGATAGGACCTTTTTTTTTTGGCGGGGGGACTTTGAATGACAAGGGATTGAAGACGAAGGAAAAAAAAACTCACCCTTATCTTTTCATGAGCTTCTTGCCTGTCTCCACCCTTTTTAACAATAGCCATTATGATATTCTCTGTGGCCATGAAAGGTAACTCTTGTGAGATACGGCGAGCGATAACCTTGGGATAAACGACAAGTCCCTCAGAAATATTTTGCATAGTTGATAGGACGATGTCGGCGGTCAAGAACGCTTCTGGGAGAGTGATCCTACGATTGGCGCTGTATATATTACGATAAATTCTCAGCACCGGTTATCGAGAATTCAAGAAAAACAAACCTATCGTCCAGAGTACGTTCCAACCATTGCACGCCTGCAGTCATGAGGGCATTCTGGTGAAGGACCATCAAATGCCTTGACAAACTGCATACCCGTTCCGAACGCATTGGGTTTCGCTTGTACGCCATGGCCGACGATCCGATCTGGGTTGACTCGAAAGGCTCTTCGATTTCCTAGTGGTCCATTGTAAATTAAAAATAAATAAATTAATTAAACGGGAGATGTGTGGGGAACATACTTTAAGGTTAGCCAATAAACGAATATCAGTAGCTAGTTTATGAGCGGTAGCTCCAAGGGAAGCAAGTGGTGCCAAGACATCGGCATCGATTTTACGAGAATAAGTTTGGGATGTCACTGGGTAGGCATACTCGAACCCAGAAAGTTGGGTGACAAGATTATCAAGTTCTTCAACCTTGGTACGAGAATTTTTTAAATGTTATTGAAAAAACTGTGAATGAAGCCTGGCTTGCCTTCTCGTGATTGCCATCGAATAAAGCTAAGAAGCTCGCTTGAGTCCCGGTAGTACCTTTCACACCACGGAAACCGATGTCATCCCTTACGCGCTTAAGGTTCCTCAAGTCCCAAAGTAGTTCCTATAAAAAGTGTATTTAATATATCGTCATTTGAGGATAAAGCACAAACAAACCTGGATCCAAAGTGTGGCGCGTTTACCAACAGTCGTCAGCTGTGCCGGTTGGAAGTGGGTGAACCCCAACGTAGGGAGATCGCGGTATTGTGCGGCAAATGCGGAGAGGCGCGAGATGAGAATACCAAGGGAACGAATGAGGTATGTGAGGCCTTCGCGCAAGAAGATCAAGTCGGCGTTACTATAATACATACCCAAATGAATGATTGAAAAATTGTCGATAATGGAGACCATACTCAGTGACATAACACGACGTTGCACCCAAGCTATGAATTCCAGTTCATTTTGGTAAAATATATGGACGAAAGAAAACAGATGAACGAACTGGATGATCCCGGCAGCGGCAGGTGCAACCTGTCCGAAGGTGTGCACATGAGCCATAACATCATGACGGCGCTTCTTCTCTTCTATCGCAGCTATCTCGAATAAGGGAACGAATGAGGTATGTGAGGCCTTCGCGCAAGAAGATCAAGTCGGCGTTACTATAATACATACCCAAATGAATGGTTGGAAACTGCCGATAATGGAGACCATACTCAGTGACATAACACGACGTTGCACCCAAACTATGAATTCCAGTTTATTTTGGTAAGATATATAATATATGGGCGAAAGAAAACAGATGAACGAACTGGATGATCCCGGCAGCGGCAGGTGCAACCTGTCCGAAGGTGTGCACATGAGCCATAACATCATGACGGCGCTTCTTCTCTTCTATCGCAGCTATCTCGAATTGCGCTGGAGTGAGGTTCTATCAGCGCATTTGATCATAAAATCAGAGCAGTTGTCATGTTTTTAGAAATGAAGGTTATTTAAAATGTGATCCAATCCGGTCAAGAAGAAGAAAACAGGCGTACGAGGTTGTTCGACATCTGGATGATAGCTTCTTCTGAGATAGGAAGCCCAAGCTGTTTCTCCGCGATGGCAAGATTCAACCACAACTTCCTCCATGTGAAAAACCTGTTCTGCAACGATCCTGAGCTTCCCACCCACCTGACAAATATTTTCAAACAGAAAACGAAACACTTACAGCGGGCGAGAACAGATGTGCCATTTCCTTGCTGGCATATCGACTGCAAAGCAATGTCGTTTTCCTCTCTGATTTTTCGAAAATTCGCTACGTACCTTGAGAGAGGTGTTTGGTATGCGTCAAAAGCCTCCATATCGCTCTGAATGATTCGGTACAAAGCCGTTCAGGTTTCGATTGGTTATCGATTTTGTTTTGATAAACTACTGAACTTTTTAACAGAGATAGGAAGCGTGCGTGTTTATCTAATCTCAGATGTATCGTGCCGACCCGAACGGTCCGTCATGACGTCATCTAGGAACTATCGCAGCCGATTGCAAAAATGAAGACAGTCACACTTTGAGAAAATATAAATGGGAAGGAAGAATGGTGACAGTAATAGTCTGCCATATATGCGCCGAAATTAACCCATCTTATCAAGTTCATGATTATTTATTATTTTGAAGTCCATTCAACCAAGTATGTACTGTCATATATATACTGTTCATTATTTTTGCAATCGGCTGTACGTACGATATAAAGTTGAAGAAAGCTGAAGGTTACAGTCTATCTAGAGAATAATGGGCTACAATATTATTGACTCCAAATTAATTGTCCCCCTTTCTTTTCTCAACGGAACATAAACTCCCAAATATTACAAGACAAAACAACCACGAAAGACAACTTGTACAAGAGATAACCTAAACGACAGAACTAACAATCACTTACCTTTTTGACTCTGAGAAAGAGAGATCATCTGGAATAATATCCCTATTATCTTCCGTTGATCCTGAAATCAATAGAAAAAAATGAAATCCCTTGCCAACGAAAACTCCTTCACTCTCCCACCGATTGATTGGATGTATGACATCAGATAAAAGAGCTCAGGAAAAAGATCCGTGAATAAGGGCATCCCAGGCACTGTTTGACTGTAAGGTCTGCAAAAATTTTGACCTGGGTGTAACTGCGCGCGCAGCATGGTCAGCGCTGTCCGCTGAGGGAAGGTCAGTGGGAATCGGCGGATTACCACCGGCGGCATTATTACTGCTTGGGTGGAAGGGAGTGTTAGGGGCTCGAACGGGTGGTGTAGTGGAGTTCCCCGCCGGCGTGACACCATTTGTGATCTGAGCTGGCGGGAGGGGCTCCATTTCGGGTGGGACAGGTAGATTGTTAGAAACTGGGGACAGTGGGGAAGGCTGGGACGAGTTAGATGTTGTATTCTCTCCGCTTCCAGAAGGGGAATTGGAGCTTGAGTGCTGCGGAGGGTATATTCTCATCGTCAAGGTACAGTATTCTGTTATGATATAAAACACAACGTACCGAACGTCCTAATCTCGAAGGAGTGTGTGGGTGTGGATGATAGAGGTGTGGATGATGCGAGTGTAGATACTCCGAAGAATTTGGACCATGTGCTAAAGGATAATAAGGTGGAGGTGTCCCTGCCGGCGTGTGTGGTCCAGAAGACATTGAAAACGGATACGAAGGAGTAGTAGATCCCGATGACGAGCGCGAATGGGTCATGGGCGGACGTTTCTTGCCAGGGGCACACCGCCCTCGTTCAGCGGCTACGATACCAAGATGAATATTCTGTACTTACGGGGGATAGTATACTTCCGAGGGCCAGTCTCAAGGCCTCTCTATGCTGCTGTTGCTGTTGCGTCACTTTGTGGGCCGCTGTCCTTGAGTCATGTTCTGGGTACTTGTCAGTCCCACGTGGAAGGGGTTCGAAGGGCCTGGTTTTTACTTCAGCCGGCTGCAAACTGATCAGCCAGGATCCAATGGCGATAATGGATGTGGAAGGAGTAACGATACATAGCATGAAGAGCACAACCAAAACGAGCTGCGATCTGAGGAGAGAAATGGAAAACCTACCATAACGATTTAATCGATAACTGTTGATCTCTGTTGGTTGGCTGTGCAACAGTGCAAGGTTTATAACGTTTAAGACTCTTTCGGGGGAGGGGTCTAGACAAGATGTGTATGAAGAGGAGAGATGGTTGGCGTGCACTCAATGTTACAACGCCTGGAGTTGAAACCACTGCATGCAACAGTCGGAAGTGCGTATCTAAAACGATGAACTCTCGTGTTTGGGCTGTGTGTCACCACCTCAAACCCAGATTTGGAAACAGATTTTTAGATCACCTGGCTAATCGCCTTTACTCCATCTGAAAGAAAGGGTTTTTTTAGAATAGCTTTTTAAATTCTCGCTTTTTGCAGTGCTTTAGAAGGTATCTTTTTTTTTTGACCATTTCTTCTCATTGTCAAAATGTTATTTTGTTATTTTTACACTGCCGAGCCACTGCCGACGTGAGTTCCCTTGATCGTTCCTAAGTTACTTTGTTCTTCTCTTTTTTGAAGGCTCTCCCCTGAACTCTCGCATGGGTCTTTGATCTTGTCGCAGTATAGCCACTACCTTCAGCCCCGAAGAACGCTAAATTTGCGCCCCGATGTTCACCGAACTCTGCTCCTCCAATTACGCCTGTCATCTCTTGATCAAAAGGGGGAATCCAAAGGCGGGTCATTGATGATGCGACCATCATGGGAGTCACTTTACTTTACTTGAGTGCCACGGTCACTTGAGCTCTCGGCTGGATCCTCAAACGCTCAAGCCCCCACACCCATCTACATGGACCTTGTGGAATTGGCAGGGCCATAATAACTCTAAAGTCGCTAAAACATTGACCCCCCCCACCCATGTGATTCACTTCGGAAAAGAAGAGATTTTAAACCGAAATGATTCCTCGAGGAGAGTCTAGTCTTCATCGAGCAGCATGCCAATTCCGCCTATCTTGCGAACAAATGATACTCCTTCGACATTGCACCGCAAGGAATACAAAAGGACTACAATTGGCTCCAGCCTCCAGCTTCCCAAATGCATCTGACATGACATGACTCAACTTCTTCAGCTTGTATGAATCATCTCCCTGATTCCAAGTAGAGGTCCGCTCGTGTAAGCCCCTGCTGGTCAACCAGATATCAGAAGAAAGCCAAGCCGAACACAAGACAAGGATCCTGCATTTGCTCGGATATCTCTTTCTAGAAAGCGGCCCGAATGTCGCTCTTATGGGAAATATGCTTTTTTTGGACACCGGAATATGGGCGTATATGGACGTTCTCAGAAAGTTTGGAGGCAATACGTGTCGCGGTCGGAACTCAGGTATTATAATAGTCCGGCTCCAACGAGGTAGATGAGGGCCTTTTGCGCCGTCAACCCTTCCAGCACCTCATATAAAATCAAGCAGATAGAATGCTAGAATCTGGCAAAGTTGATCCTGCATTTCCAAACCATACACCATGAGTCACATCCAAGTTCCACTGTGAGTAATATCTAGCACTCGAGTAGCATTTCAGTTTTATATCTGACACCCACATCTCTACTTTAACAGATCCAGCAATATAAACGATCAAGAGGGTCACGAATTCAGACAGCGACAATCTTCTGATAGTCGCTCTCCTTGTCCCGCTTTGAATGCCCTCGCAAACCACAATTATCTGTGAGTCATCTAGTACGACTGAAAAATATATTTCCTAGCTTGACGGCGGGATTCTACTTCCTTTTTAGTCCACACAATGGAAAAGATTTCACTTCTTTCCAGTTACTCAAGGCTATGGTTCTGGTATACAACCTTTCGTATCCTCTTGCATTTCTTTTGACCTCTGCCTATTTCACCTATGGAAAACTGTCATTTGTCTCGTATAATGGCCTGGAAATAGGGTCTTCTAATCAAGACAACCAAGTCAGGCGTTCATGGCCCACGGGTCTTTTCTCGCGTTTCATCAGCTGTGCGAGATCACTCGCGGCTTGTATATTTCGTCATCCATCATGGACTTTGGATCTCCAGTCGCTCTGTCAGCGAGGATCCCTTAGTATCGCACATGACGGTTCCTTTGTCCACCCCGATGGATTCCCATCAACTTCTCCTGATCCCAGCCGTGTGGCCAGTCTACTCCAGCGAGCTTCAATGGCTCGCGACGCCAACGGAGTTCTCAAAGGTGGTTTGGGTTTCAACGATATTGTAAGCATACGCACTGAGAATGCACTTTCGGTTCACCCAATGCTCAACCGGTACCACGAGCAAATCTCATTTGGGGAGTGTGGCTTACTATGGGAAGTGTTTCGAGAGCGGTTGGAGGAGCCACGCGGGCAGCCTGTCACCCTATTAGGAGAGGTGATTCCCAGTTGTAGGTTACAACAGTGGTTGGGTGATGAGAAGTTACCCGATGGGTGGTGGGATCATATCAGACCCAAGAAACCTGTCGGGTTGTTGCAGGTAAGGAAGACGGCGAATGAATGCGCTAGATTGTCCAAGCAGATGGTGAAAGATGCTCATATTCGAAAACCGAGTATACACATACACGATGTGATCCCAATGGACGGATGAAACGATTTATCAGTCGGACTACCTTACTTGATATGACCCCTAATTTTTGGACAACTAGCTTGGTAACAATTTAATACAAAGGTTCTATTTCAAAAAAAAATAAACAGCAATGGTAATAATTATATTGGCCGAAACTCCATTACATAATAATAACCCGGGTCAAAGACGCAATGCCCTCGCCAGCTTCGAAGAGGTACGAAATGAAAAGTACGGAGGAAAATACAAGTGAATGAATGAATTGATGGATGAAAGTTATTGAAAGGAAATGGAAGTGTTTCAAAAGATGGATATATGCGCGGATGGTATATAACCATCATTTGAAAATGTTGAAAGGTATAACGAAATTGTATTTTTTCGGTCGTAAATAATGTCACAGGCCGTTATGCCGACGGCTATAACCCTCATCACTAATTTCTTGCAATGACGTCAAAGTTTGCTTCTGTATAAACCAATAGTTTCCCCCCCCCCTTAACACAGGTATCAGGCCACTGGTAAAAATAATAGTTATGCTTATAACACTCCCAAGTTTTGGAAGCTTGAATTTTTTTTTTTTTGAAAGCTTGAGAGAAATCTGATCAGCCAGTTTTTTGCCAGGTTCCGAATCCATCCTCCGGAGTCCAAGAAAGCTGAACTTCCCCCGCGGGGCCTTAGCAGGCCCAGCCGCGTAGTGCGGAACTCAACGAAAACCGAGTAGTTGGATCACTGCTTGTTGGACTTGGACACAACTCCAGAAGCCTTTTACGCCGCTTCCAACGGAAGGGCGATTATTACCAAAAATACAAATATGCAGAGAGAGAGAGAGGTATATATATATATATAAACCTCTACATAGCGCACCGGGGGTGAGGGAGGGAGGGTTAAAAACACCAAGGCATCCTACTCATATTCCCACTTCTTCTTTCACTGGAGGCTAAACCAAAAAAAAATGTCGTCCAATGCGAACATCGTTCTTCCCTCTCTTTCTCAATGGACCCAAGATCACATCACTGCCCTAATCAAAGCCACCTCTCAAAGTGACCTCACCCATGCCCTCGACAACTTTTTGTCCCAAGACGCCGTCATCACAGTCAACGGCGAGAAGCTTTCTCGCGACGACTTTGCAAAGCAGATCCAATCCGAGACATTCAGTGAAACGAATGCCACCGTAACGTTCCTTGGCACAGTGGAAGTCCCTACTAATAAAGACCAGCGCGTTGAGGTGATTGACCCCACCCACCCCTACACAACATTTTCATTCCAAAAAATAATAATTAAAAATTTATGGTTTGGTCATTTTTCTTTTTTATAGGCTGGGTCGGTCGGAGTGTTTTATACCGCCACCATTCAAAAGTCTATCAGAATCAGGGTTGCGCCTCTGAGCAACAAAGTCACCGCGTCTGTCAATGTGGTGTACGTTTTTCAGACCTATCTGTTAACCTCCTCACTGACATCCGAGTGGGACTCCCCTATTTCACCAGCATTGAACAGGACCCTGATATTCCCATCCCGCCACCGTCGCCCATTCATGGCTTCTCCGACCGAAGAAGGGTTAAAATGTTGAACCAAGTGGTTACTAATGAACGGGTATCCTTCAACATTTTTTGAAAAAAAAAAGTTGACTTTTGACAATAGCGGGGGGTAACACAGAGACTACTAGATCGATGCATGTTATAATAATAGGTTTACAAACGGCGCGAAATGAATCATAAAAATTTAGCAACATTGAAAAAAATCAGCGTGAGATCATTAATTTTCAAAAAAAAAGCATGCAAAGATTAGAAAGCTCGGCTTGAAATATCTATTTCGGCTCATCACCCTCCACTACCAGCTCATTGGGTAGTAGAACCGCCCGGTCAATTGTAACCGGCAAACCTCTATGTCTACCCCGAACCCTGTGGCATATTATTATTATTATGATTAGCATGAGGTTTCCACAATTCGTTCACCAAGATAGATATATCACGCACATGATGACAATAACCACCAGCTTCGACAGCGGTGACATCACTCCCACGAATGAATAATTGTCCTTGGAAATCACATCACACGTTTGTAAGATGAATCAAAAGCCATAATACATACCGATGGAAACCCAAGACTAAGCCCGATGCCTCCAAAAGCAGATACGAGTTCAAATATGATGCGAAACAGATCAAACCACCTCTTGGATTCATCGAGAAGGTTCTTTCGCTCAATGATAGCAATGATAAACACGGCCCACACTAGCCACCAAATATCTAACCCCGTATTGGAGCGGACTGTTAGGAGTACTACCCGGACTTTGCATCAAGAGGGAGCAAAGGACGTACCGATAGACATTTGCCGGCGTAGGTGCCAGCCAAGGTACCGACCTACACGCTCTCTTCGGGAGGGTAGTTTGGTTATGTCATCAGGCTCTTCATCTTCAGCATCAGGCGGAGGTTCGAAAATGCCGAGAGAGCGTTCCTCGTAGCTAAATTTACATATAGGCCACAGTCAAAGCAAAAAAAAAGAGACTGTGACTCACACGTTCGTGGATCGAATGCTCAAAGCGACCTGGTGCCAAGAAAAACAATCGGTAAGAGAGAAATGAACAATGGGCAACACCATCAGTTACTTACAGGGTAAATCTGGAATTTGGATAGGTGATAAACAGGTGAACTGAGACATCTACAAAGGACCTTACCGCAATGTACATCATCACAACGTAAAGAAATCTGTTTATGATAAGTGGATTGTTCAACGGGAGCATGAAAGGAGGCTCACTGCAATGCAGGCGCGAATGAAGCGAGAGGAAAGATCGCAAATCCAGATGCTCGAGCAGCCAACCCCTGAAATACGCTTCCGACTACTCGTTGGCCTTTTGGAATAGATTGATATGCAGGTAATCCAATGTCTGTGAGCTTGATATCATGCCTAATTCAAAATCAAAGAGTGAAAAAAATAAGGGTACTTAGAACCAGAGACGCAATCCATTCGGTAGAACTGTGGTTTAAATTATTTATTATTGGAACGAAGACAACAACAGACGGTCGAACTCACGTGAACAAGACGAGACAAATCACAAGAAACCATGTCTGATGAGAAGGGAATCTATGATAATCTGTCAGCAATCATGTCCGTGCAAGGATTCTGTGGTTTAAACCAACAAGTATAAAAAGCATCTGGAAAGAAACATCTGATAAGCCATCTCAATTGTCAGCGGACCTGGATTAGCCGCCTACCTGCGAGGGTGATCAAGAAGGAATGAAAGGGTTTCGTGTGTTTCGCAGTCTTCGGGATATATCTTCAAAAGAATCCAACTGGAAAAGAATATGATGTCCATCTTCCATACAAGGAGAAGAGAATAGTACGTACATGATAAAACGTAGGCTAAAAAATGCAATTTTTTTGGTTGTTTTGAGTATGACTTGACTAACCAAGGTAGAAATATGGTACGACGCACAAGATAGGCTTTGGTGTAGACAGAAAGAATGTCAACATGCGGATGAAGGAAGAATATTCATACATACTAGAGCTTGGTTTCCAGCTAGCATAGCGAATATCAATGCGACTGAAAGAAGGATATGAGGTTGGCATGCTATCGACAATGTTATTTATCGGCTTACACAACATAAGATACGCAGATTGGAAAGGTAGCATCCCCCTAGAAAATTTGTTAATCACTCTCTGTAAACGAACGACTATGGCATACAGGTCGACGAGCGACAATCCACCTCCTGTATATGAGGCCATGACTTGAAACAAAGAGAACCTTGGTAAGTACAAGCATATGTATCAGCTCAGAAGTTATGCGGAATCAAAGCAGAGTCACCAAGATTTTGTCACGAAACGAGGTTGAGCCTCAAAGGCGCTGTTATATGTACTGACGGAACACAGCCATGGCAAGAAAAGCAGAAGCGCAGCTATCTGAGACAAAACAAAGTACTAACCAGTTGGAAAATGGGGATCATGAGTCCCCGCGCACGATTGAAAATAGAGAAAAGACAATACATACGGCAGGCACCAGATAACTTAATAGTCGCAGTGCACGGTATTCCGTGCCTCCAATTTGTTCCAATTGTTCGACAGTCAACGACTCCGTGTGGAAATGAGAATTACGGCCAACCACCAAGCCACTGAATTTGAGCCAAGGGACGGAGGATGCTTCCAATGTCGTCACGGTGGGCATCGTCATCTTTCTTTCCAGCTTACGGTACGTACGTGGAGCAACATGTTTGATAGCGCGGTGAAGGAGGTCCGAGGGTCCGGTGGACCCATCAAGTCCATTGTACTCCTGTGCTCTGCTTCCAGAAGAGCCTGGAACATCTGAAATCGTGTTGTTCTCGAACATTGTCGTGTTTTTTTTTCGAGGTGCTATTCGACTATTTGGTGAGCGAAGCTGGCAATAGCGAGTGATGGAAAGGTGACCTACCGCGTGTGTTCAACTTTGCGTTATAATAAGGATGACCTACCGCGTGTGTTCAACTTTGCGTTATAATAAGGAACTGGCATTCTTGATGAGACACTGGTCGTCATCGCAAATTCGACAGTAGGAGGTTGCTGTGCATGCACTTCAGTTTCGTCAGGGAGCTGGGTGCTGGGTGCTCGAGGAGAGGAAGAAAATGTCTGCACGTCCGTTAAGATATGGGTCTCGTACGGTGATTTTTCCGATTCGAAAGATTGTCCGAGTGTAGCCATCGGTGTTGGACCAATGACTTGAACTCCAGGGCTATCATCTTCCCTAGAATTTCCTTCAGGTTGACGTGTGGCTGGCTCTCGTTGTTTGAAGGTTGCTATTGGAGAAGAAATATTTTTGAGGAAAAATGATTGTGACCGGTCTAAGCGAGGACGCGGATGTTTTTTTTGTGCCGCAATATATTCGCAGCGTGTTCGAAAAAACCTCCTATGGAACCATAAGCAACTCGAGGGTTGATTCAGAGATAAGGAAAAGTTACACACTTCCTGACAAGCACCATAGTCCAAGAGACGAAAGTAAAATCCCCCTAATCCAACTGCTTTTAGCATACTTCGACAAATGTCGAAACGAGTCAGAAACTCACAATGATCATGAGGAAATACAAGATAATCTGCTGAGATACTGTTAATGTAGACAGATTCACGGTAGATAGTCCGGTGACAGTCATAGCAGAATAGCAAAGAAACACGGAATCCAGAAAATTGATATGAAATCGACCGTTTGAAGCGTAAAAGATTCCAGAAAATATGAGAGGTATCAAGGTGAATGCGAAGAGATGAAGTCGAAAGAAAGTTGCCTCTTTAACGATATAATTAGCGAACCTGAGAAGCGCTGGTCGAGGTTGAGGAGACGGAATTTCGCCAGCCTCGTTGATGTCCCTGTGGATATAGGAATGGAGGGCAACCATTTGGGTAGTCTGGCTAACGTTCAGTGGTCTGAGAACGACGAAATTGCTGGAGTACGAAGCTTGCTAGATAAGCATGATATGGAAGGTGCCAGTCGCGGGTATCGGTGCGGCTGAGGAAGGTTCTCCAAACACAAACTTGCCCAAATGACTAAGATATTTGAGATAGAACACCCGAGCCTAGGGAGTAGTACTAGTATTAGAACCCCGGTCTACTAGTACTTTTGTGCAGCCAAAATAACTCACCCAAAAAACCTTTTCTTTATCCCTCTAGTAATAGCCAAGGAAAAAAAATGTTGTAAGCACTTATTAATTCTGATGATCTGTCTCAACCCTGATTGGTTGCTGCCGTGATTTGATCTGCCCCGAACGAGCCCGCAGTTGCAGCATTGAGATATCGCCTTGGCGTTTTGGAGACCACGAGTCGTGGAAAATGTGACATCGAAAGTAACTTCAGAATTAATCTCGCTGGAACCACTGTCCCAAACTAACATCGACTATCGCCCCACCATGGTCACGCCGGCACGATTGAACCTCATATCATTACATAGAAACCCTCACTTCTCTCAAAGCATTTGGCCGAAAAAAAAAACCACCTAGAATATGTTCATAAGTATACGCATAAAATGTTTTAGACACAATTAACAGAGATATTACAACTGGACAGAAGGTGGGACAATGTGTAACAGCGAAGACGGGGGTTTGTCCGGATTGTACCCTAACCTCAAATTGTGTAACAGCGAAGACGGGGGTTTGTCCGGATTGTACCAGGCCTAACCTCAAATTTTGAATCTTGTCCCCTGCTGGATCTAGCTATTCCTGAGGCTGGAGAATGGGTAGAGAGCACAAAAGAGATGCGAGGATGCGAGAAGATATTATTTAGATAAGAAATAAGTTTCAACTATATTTAATCTACTCTTCGAGATCTAAATTTTCGCCTAGTACGCTGCCACATTTTTTTCGAGAGAGTTTTAGCACTGCTGCAATTCAATGAAAGATGCCGCCAACTATGTAGCAGACAGCTTGGTGTCAATATGAGGTAAAGAAATTGGAGCGATGATAGCAGAAGGAGTTATCGACCATAAGTAACAAAAAAAAGGAGAGGATATGAACAAGTCTTAAGTGGAGTGATTTGAACATCCGACCTCGTGAATCCATTAGA
>Ga0193743_1001945_pt1 | contig 14965 bp, 14 predicted proteins | sample L2c2metaG_FD_143038 | JGI IMG/M metagenome (GOLD analysis project Ga0193743, IMG submission 143038) | Soil microbial communities from a riparian zone of the East river system, Colorado, United States - L2c2 | ecosystem: Environmental > Terrestrial > Soil > Riparian zone | place: USA: East River...
CCAGCTGCTCTGCTTCATTCCACCTTCCCTGGTTATGGTATATGATTGCTAGATCTCCCATGCTTGTGAGGGTATGTGGATGGTCTGCACCAAACAGCTTCTTCCTCATGCCCATGACTTGAACCTCCAACTGCTCTGCTTCATTCCACCTTCCCTGGTTACAGTATGTGCTTGCCAAGTTTCCCATGGTTGTGAGGGTTTGTGGATGTTCTGCACCAAGTAGCTTCTTTCTCATCTCCATGACTTTGACCTCCAGCTGCTCTGCTTCATTCCACCTTCCCTGGTCATGGTATGTGCTTGCCATATTTCCCATGCTTGTGAGGGTTTGTGGATGCTCTGCACCAAGCACCTTTTGCATCATCTCCATGACTTTAACCTCCAGCTGCTCTGCTTCATTCCACCTTCCCTGGTTATGGTATGTGCTTGCCAGATTTCCCATGATTGTGAGGGTTTGTGGATGCTCTGCACCAAGCACCTTCTGCATCATGTCCATGACTTGAACCTCCAGCTGCTCTGCTTCATTCCACCTTCCCTGGCCATGGTATGTGCTTGCCAGATTTCCCATGCTTGTGAGGGTTTGTGGATGCTCTGCACCAAGCACCTTCTGCATCATCTTCATGACTTTAACCTCCAGCTGCTCTGCATTTTTCCAGTCTCCATTCTCCTTCATTACTACTGCAAATTTTCTATATGACTTATCATGGTACTGCTTAATAAGTTGCATCTGGCTTCTATATAGCTCATTTGCCTTGATATGTGGAAAGATCAACTGTCGCAACGTATAATCCTGACTTGTAAATCTCCATGGGATTGCATGAGACAAGATTATACTTCCCATCTCATATATTCTTTGTTGATTGGATTTTGACATTTGCTCCCGACTCCAGCAGTGCACCAAAGGATGAATAGAAAAAAAATCAACCAATTGCCCTTTTTTTATCAAGGAGAAGGAGAGAAGAACAGCAAGCCCTTGTCCAAAGATGAAGTCATCCCAGTCACCATTGTTGTCCAAGGCAAGCAGATTATGATCCAGTAAAGTGATTGCATGAGGTAACTTTCTAGCTACCTCACTATCAACAACTTTCCCAGACTTCTCAGCAGCAGATTGAAATATCTCTTTCGAAATATTACTATGATGATAGAAAGCACATATTTGAAAGATTAGAATGGCAGCCTTGGCAGCTTGTGCATTTCCAGCAGTAGATTGTCCACTAGCTCTCTTTTCTATTTCTTTGAAAGATAAATCCCAAGTCCCATACACTGTTTGATTATAGTTTGATGCTCCTTTGAATGTAGCATCTGACATAAGAGTCTGACGATGCAAGGAGAATTGTCTCAGATATTTATTGATATCACAGTTCCCAGCTTGAATATAAGCACCAGCATGATCAACAGCAAGAGGAATACAGCCAAGCTCAATAACAATCTTCTCAGCAGCTTGTAGGTGCTCAGGTAAAGCATCCAAACAGCTAGCCTTGAGAAGTAGAGCTATAGCATCCACCTCTTCCATTTCCTTGACCTCAATTGTGTTCTCAAATGATATGACCCTTCCCATAGAAGGGTTTCGACTAGTAATCAGAATATTACCTCTGTTACCTGGGGGAATGAAATTGGCCACCACCTCTGGAGGAGGATCATCAGCGTTATCAAATACAATCAACCATTCCTCTTGAATGCAGGATATCCACTGGAGGGCAGACTCAACTGAGCCACCCACCCCAGAAGCATGTGCAGCAGGAATCCTTTGGAGAGACATTGTAATACTCTCATGAGAGGAGGCATCAACCCAGAAGACATATGAAAAACTAGAACAAAAAATGAATCCAGTATTGTGAATGGCAATGTGAAGACACCCACCTGCCAGACATTTCTTCTGTGAACTTGAGACAGATCTGGGTCTTTCCAACCCCTCCCATTCCCCAGAGGAGACAAAAGCGCCTTGGCATTAGCCTACTTTTAGCACGATGAACAAAAATCTTGCCAAGTTTCTCAAGTACATCTTTCCGTCCAGTAAATAATGGACTGGAGTTCGGTTTTTGAGGTACAGGGAGCTTCATCTGCGTTTCACCAGTATTGGCAGGGAGGATATTGACAATATTGTTCTGGTAGATAAAGGATGTATAAATTATTTACACAACGTACGAGAAAGACTTACAACAAAAGTGCCGCCGGTGAAGAGTAAATTCTGGGCATTGGCAAATTGACCCGAGCCAGAACCTGGAGTCTACTAATCGTAAGCAAAAGCCGCGAATACGTGGTGTAAGCAACTCACCAAGGGATTTGGTTCTGACTCCGTGAGTCCCAAGTCGGCTTGCATTATGGCATTAGGCAAAGAGGGCAATTTTTTGTCCAGATGGGCCACAGGAGCAGGATCGTTGATCGCCAAAACGGAAACCGAAGCGGTGACTTGTTCATGGGCGGTCTGATCGAAGACAATGATTGAGTCATTATTATCGATATGATGGGCCACATTGAACGCCCTACAGTAACGCCAGCGGCTTGAACACTTACAGGAGCAAGATCATTGATCGACGAAGCGGAGACTTGGAGTTCATGGGCGGTCTAATCGACCACCATGATTACGCCACTATTATCGATGTGATGAGCCAGGTTGAACACTCACAGTAACGCCAGCAGCTTGAACAAATTGGGCGCTTGCAGTCGCAACACTAGCAGGAACGGATAGCATGGGATCAGCGGTGCTTGTTACGATCGCGGATTCCGCAACCGCTGGTCCAGGATCAAGAACATCGGTGGTCAGAAATTTTGGATCCTTGAACTTCCTCAAAAGGCGCTTCATATCGTTGAACAGTTGGTTGAGGTGTAGAGATCAAGGTGGGAAGTGAGCTCTTGATTACATAAGTCCAAGCTTTAGCACCTTCGTCTTCCCCCCAAGTTGTTTGCTCAGTCATGATCGGGTGCCCTAATTTTTCATTGTAGTATACTCAGTGAAGCCTCTCAAACTGGTGAATCCATTGCGAGAAGCTTTATCCATGGGTCAGTGTTTGTTGCACTGCCGGATGTCAAAGCTCTGTACTCAGCGGCAAGATAAATTCGACGCCAGATGGGTGACGCAAAGGATTGTACGGAGACCGGATGCGTACGTGCGACTAGTGAGGTTCCAATTCATATGAAAGGTTTAGTGTGCTTTACGGTCTTATACGCATGGACTTACCTCCTACCCAGTGCCGTCACTGTCCCTCAACACACATCAATGTTCAACCTCAGTACTATCGGGCTCATACTGCGTGAGCAGTTTCAAGAGGCCTTTTCGACTGACCTTGTGGATCCAAGCCTCCAGCTCCAGGTATTCTCATCCAGTCTCGGGTGGTGTCGGTGTGCTCAAAGGTTACAATTACAAATGACATGAACTCATGTTCCCCTTCATCGACATTGCTTCTCAGCCGTCTGCCTTCAGACAACGAGAGCTACGAGCTAGGTCAAACCCCCGACCCTCATCTTTGGCCCTCCATTGGCCCCGATGTTGTTTCTGGTATTGACATCTAGTGAGCAAGAATTTGGTGTGTTGGCGCGATGATCTTATCCACGGTACGCACATCTACTGCTATGGAAACATCTCCTATGAACTTACTTTTCCTTTCATACAGTTCCACGTCACCACCACCGCTACTCATGCACGGGTATCAGCATCAACGTTGAAACCAGCTACGGGACGACAAGACCTATGTACCAGACCTTTTTTTTTTTCTCGTTTCCCGACTCGTTGCGCTGGCAGGTTCGTTTACTACCGATACCAATTTTATGTTCTCATTTTTGGCTTTTTGCAGTCACGACCGTCATATTCTGTGAGTCCTTAGGCATCGGTGTCAATGATTAACCTATAAAATTTAATCAACTCTGAATTCAGCAGTGAAAATAAGGAATGCTGCTTTAAGTTTCAGAGCCAACATGGGGTTCATAGTGAAGAAATGGGCACTGGTATTAGATTTCTCACACCTTACTGTGGAGAACTCAACACTGAGGTGAAACAGCATATTCGGCCAGGGGGGCAACCACAAGTTGTGGTCATGTCATTGACATTCCGGAGCGCTATGGAATGATATAGTGCTGTAGCATAGGGCCCTCGAAATCAAGATTTAAAGTGCTCTGGAGGCCCTGAGAATATGAATACGAAGCTTGCACTGCAAGTAAGATGTCAAGATATGTACACGAAAGGAACAAAATCCTGATGATTATTCATCGCAATGGGAATAGTCATCGTAAGGCCAAAGTAAATCACTCTCGTCCGTAATCCGATCCTCTCCATAGAGTATCTCCCATTCGGTTGGCTGTCGAGCGTCAACTAAATCAAGCATTCAACGTTCAACGTCAATGCGACAAGTATGGAGGAATCACACTCACCATCAAACGGTGATCTATACACAATGGAGTGTTCCCCCTCCATCATCCATCCATGCTGCGTTCTTGTTTGACAACGAAAAGTCGCCATCCATATATCATACGACGCCTTTGCCCGATTCATAATATGATATTTTTCATCTTTGGGAATGAGATTAGATGGTACAAGAGTAAGATCGTGTAGAGTGCGGACCGCCGCTAGCTACAGGTTGAAATTTGAGTAAGTTGATATGTGAAACGGAAGAAGCTCACGGTCAACGGAGTCCTATCCGTCATATCACATTTTTCGAAATTTTTGACAAGGGAATTCAGGGTATACCCTTGTATCTCTCCCTTCATGGATCTGAAAAGTCTCGGGCTTTTTTTCTTGGTCCGCAGTGATTTCAAAGTTGAAGCCAGTTGATCTGTTAAATCATCTATTTCCGTTCTCTGAATCCCAAGTTCAACAGAAGCTTTGAGGCGCTCCTCCTTTTCTGTGAAAACCAGTCTTGCCAGAGACAATCCGCGAAAATGGACACCGAAGGAAACAAGCAGCGTTTGAATCAGCGTCGCCGAAGGGTTAGAGCGAGATTCAACCATTTCTACTATGTCTGTTATAGACGTGGGGTTGTGGAGAGTAAGTTTTAGTAATCGAGGGACGAGAGGGTTCCTTTCTGGAGAAACACGAAGATGGTATAGATCTAGGAACGGAATATCATTGCACTCCAGCTCAACCAGCATAGGAATCAACTTTAGTAGCGATACTAGTTCACCAGAATTTATGGCCTTGGTATGGAAAGAAAGGCTAGTCAAGCGCAAGCCGCAGGCAGAGCGAGTGATCAATCCGACTATATCGTCGACCAGCGTATTACCGTGATCGCGGACGCGAATGGACTCCAGAGCTGGCATGGTGAGTCTACCCAGGATTCGTACTGGATAATCGTGATATATTCTGATATCGCAATGTTTGAGATGGGGAAGAGAGGCTGAAGGGATAAGTTCGGCAATAAATCTTTGCGACGGTATCATCACGTTTATGTATTCAAGGTGTTCGATGGGAGATTTGTCGCGCAAAACGAACGTGACTCCGATCGCATTCACTCCGCGCTCTCTGTATTTCGTCAATTGAAGCCAAGGAAGTCTGATGAAGATTGGAGAAAGGCAATCGATCTCGACCTCTTTCAATTGCGGAGCCTCTTCAAAGGAAGTCAAAGAGCAAGCATGGTTTGCTCGAGGATCCGGAAGGTAAATATGAAGACTGCGTAGACTTGAAAATTTGTGTGGCATTAATCTCGCCATCGCCATTGGCCTGAGAGCAGAAGATTTTATCGTCAAGGAAACGTCTCTCCACCGATTTGACTGTTCACATAAGACCTTAATAACTGGATGATCCCACGTAGATATTGGCTCTGTTATAGTGAATGAGAGCGGTGAATACGATGGAACTTTTCTCAAAAAAGTCTTCAAAGAATTTGATTTGGTCAAAGGCAGTGGAGGTAGTGTTGAAAGAAGTTTTGGAATGGAGAGGACAAGAAATCTCCACGAACGACAGACATATCCGAGAGTGTAAGGAGGGGTAGTGGGTACGTCGCCATCATAGCCCAGAGCCACATTCCAAAATATTGTTGATAATATTTCGGAAGAAATACGACGTACGGGGGATAGTATGGCCTTATGCCTTGTCAAAAACGTCAGTAATGCGGCATAACGAGCTGGTCCGCCAATCCATGATTCCAGTCCCATAAAATTGTGGTATTCGATCTCCTTTTCTACCAAGCGTATGGCTTCGTGGATCGCCTTAACTTGCTGAGAGGTCGGCTCTTTGTTGGATTTCAAGAGATCTGGCACTGGAGAAATAAGAGGATACAGAGAGTCAGCCTGCTGCATCTCTTCGTAACTAGAGTGGCTCCGTCTGCAGTATTATACGGTCGGTTTTTCTTCTACTCGAACCTGAGTTCGACTTTGACAATAGCAAGGGGCTTAGTACTTAGGCCTTAGGACTCGAGGTCAACTCGAGGTTCGCGGTCACCTATAGCGTGGTCACTGAACGTTGAAAACTATTGACCAGTATTGACCCCAGTAGGTTATTCTGGAAACTTCCGATCATTTTCCCATTTAAATACATGCTAACATCGACCCACATCGACCCATAAACGTCAGCAACCGAACTTGTAATCAAGATGAACAGCAGTCACCTCGCCAGCTCAGCAAATAAGGGTATAATAAAAAAAAGAATAAAAGTAGAAGAAATTTGTAATCGCGAGGAAGAAGAGTGGATGTAGGAAAGGTGGCAACTTGCAAGGCAATTCAAAAAAAAATTTGGAGTATGATTCCGAGAGTACTTACTTTTTTGAAGTTTTATCCAGTCGAACCCCTTATATTGTGCGCAAAACCTCGGGTTGTACATGTGTGGGCCTTAACCATGGTCACGGTCAAAGCATGGTACTTGTGTGGTTTTTTCTTACAGATGTCATCTTTATACTACAGAGATTTAGATACATCGTACTTAGAGGCTGCAGAAAGGAAACCAGCGAGCGTTTTCCGAACGCAGATTCGGCTAGGTTTTGATTTTTGGCAGGAAAACCGAACCCAATCGATGTCCTAACGGTAGTATCTGGAAAGTTCCTAGTACTTGATATAGGTTGACGAGAGTTAAAAGCGTAATGGAAGGAGAATGAGTTCAAGTTGGTAGATTCTAGAAGCAATCTACAACGACAACGTCACCGTTATCCACTTGGTCCACCCCTTCTTGCGCCTCCCTCGAGACTAAAACTGACAAAAAAATCTGCATCAACGCCGGAGTGAAGGAGAGATAGGACCATATGAGTTTCCTGTAAGACAAGGGTACGGGGGGATATTTTGGCTGTTAACACTGAATAAACTAGAATAAAAAGGGCTTACCAGACTCGATAGGTGGACCGTCCAAAAACAATACAGCCGGTGTGGTCTTATATAACCCCGGTCGCTTAACAACTGTCTTGCTGCTGGATTGGTTCACCTCCGAAACAGATTTGTAGAGGCTTTCTTGCGGCAGATCAGATGGTACCTCTAATATGACAACTTGACAAAGGTTGGAGTATAAGGGAACTTTGGATGCTGCCGTTCCTGGGCTGAGTCCCTTGAACCAAGAAAACCAGCCCGAGGTTGTATAATTCTCGTCAGGGGAAATCAATGACCAGCATGATGTAACCAGGACCTCAAAACGCTCAGGTGGGGGTGGCGGAGGCCCAACATCCTCTGCGCCACAGAATTCAAAATCGACACTTGGAAGGGAACGGTGCCTCCCAAATCCAATCCCTGCCTGTCGCTCGTTGACATCGTCAACAGAGAATCCCCATGAAACGACGCCATCAGAATACTCCTCCGTAATCCTTGAATGATGTTTTTTAGATTCAGTACTAGAAGATGCTTCCTTCGACCTGGTACCTGAAAATGACACTGTTGGTGTAGGTTGAAAGCTTGAGCCCAATCCTATTGAACCCGCAACAGTCCCGCCTATTGCCACCTTATTGGCTGTAATCTCTTTCGTCTCTTGATCGAATGCAGGGGTTTTCAAAGGCTGGAGTACATCAATTTTAGTGTTCTCATCCTTAGTATCGATCTCTACCCCCACGTAAACTTGATTGTAAGCCAGCCCCGTTGATTTCCTAGCTTGAAAGTTGAGCTTTCTGAATTCCACATGAGATTTGGATTTAAGCCGTTTTGGTTTCCACCGACCAGGAGCCGTCTGGAAATTTGGTGTAAGATTTGTTGGGTGTGCGCACAAAAAAAACAAGGCTTGCATGCAATTGTGAGATACTTACCTGGATCACTAATGTACCATTGATTTCCAACACCTGGAAAGGTTTGGAGGAAGACGAGTTGCCTGTACCTTTGAAAAGCTTGGCTTGAACATCAAAGGAGATACTAGGCGCCGATGGACCTCTCTTTCCAGCATGGTCTGGATCATCTGAAGCAGGTTTGCTATCATCCGGCTTGTTATTTCTTTCACAATCATCGTTATGATCATCAGAGCGACCGCGACCTTTGTCCCCTCCAGTACCACTACGATTGGCATTTCCACCCCCTTCCGAACGACCTGACGCGGTAACAGAAATGCTTGGCTGACTTTCAGCCAAACTTGTAAAGGCGTTCAAGTCAGAGTGTAGAATTTCTTTAGCCCGAATGGTGGAATGTGTTTTGGCACGATGCAAGCTCAGGTCTTCGTAGTCCCAGATTGTTCCATCGTCTTTGAAAACAGGTGTTTTATACCCAGATGATGGCGTAAAAATGATACCAGGATATGGAGTTAATATCTTGCCGAGTTTGCTGAGAAAATTTGGAGAATGTGGAATTTCAACGCAGCAGAACACATGAATCTCCTCCAGGTATCCAAATCCTGATCGAATCAGAGCTTCATTAAATCCTGCAAGAACGGCGTACTTAGATTCCACAATTTGTAGCCTAAGGAAAGCTGCTGTGATTTCGGCTTTCCTCCCCGAGTCGCATATATGTTTCAAAGCGCCTTCAGCTGCAATCAAAAGTTGCGTTGTGACTGTATAATTCAGTGCTCTGTAGGCACAAAATATCGACGAGACACATACTGATCCCGCGATTTCGATCCCTCTTATCATCAGGTTCATCAAATGAGCGGAATTCTTGAAGAAGTTGATGACGATCAGAAAGGGTTTTCGCCCTACTGTTCTCTCTCCCGTGGTCATCCGCATTCTTGGCGCTTCTTGTCTTTTTTGGCGTGGATGGCGCGAGACCCTCGTTTCTCGGAAACGACAACGTACGAATTTCACGGACGGGTGCACGGATCGCGGGTTCCACATATTGTGAAGACCAGCCTCCTTGCTTCTCTGACCAAGATGGAATGGGCATCAGAGACCTCATTGAATTCACAACACACGAACCTTCCACAGGTGGTGCGGCGGGTGGGGTGGCAGAAACCGTCACAACCCCTTTGGGGACTCAAATTGCGCTCAGGCGAAGGGTTTCTTATCAGTCCTAAGTAGCGAGATACTCACCTGTCTGCGATGATCGACGATCTGCGTTAGATCTATCAGGGATGATTACTATGAAGGGTAGTCCGTCTCTCGTACCTCGCTCGTGTTTCGCTGATTTGTTATCTGAATAAGCTTTCACCTCATCTAAGACTTCATGGTCAGATCTTACGTCCAATCCTGCAAAAACTTGGGTGAGACGTTACCATGAAGGGGACCCTTCTTCAGAATAGACTTCAACGCAGGTTTCGAGGAACTAGATCTCTTCATAGCAGACTTGAGAGGCATCTGCGCCCGCGCTGACGAATTTGGCCTCAGACGACGAGCAAAAAAGTACAGAGAATGTCGGGTCACCTGATCTTTGTTCTTCCTGCTCTTCCAGATACGCCTTCGATGGTACCGCAGATTTCAAGGAACTAGATCTCTTCATAGCAGACTTGAGAGGCATCTGCGCCCGCACTGATGAATTTGGCCTCAGACGACGAGCAAAAAAGTACAGAGAATGTCGAGTCACCTGATCTTTGTTCTACCTGCTCTTCCAGATACGCCTTCGATGGTACTGATTTTTTCACAAACCATGAGAAACTGTAGATTATGTGAACCATCACCATTACCTTGTCGTATATGGAATAACATATCCTCTGAGACTTCTCGCTCGCCAAGGTCTTCAATTTGACATTTTGAAGGTGTCACTTGGGCCGGGGAAATCGAGTCAATATTTACTATGAAGAGAGCGCGATCCAACTCACTTGTGGAGATCGGCGTGAAATCTTCATATGATTGATGTTTTTGTCTTTTGGCTAGCTCCCTTTCTGCCCGCATCTCAGGGAAAGCCGAAGGAATTACGCGGGATTTTCCATCAAATTGTACCTTTTTATCCTTTTTTTTTGCAAAGGTCTCGGCCCTCAGGGTATCTTTGTCCACAAAAGAGTTGGCTGCACACGAACATTGGATCATCTCTTCAAGAAATGTGGCGCGCATGCTTACTGCGTTGGGGATCAGGGATCGGTATATCACCCAGTGACACTTTCCTCTGAGCCATATCTTCCAAGAAGGCCGCCGACGGTACTAGAAGGATGCTATTGAATCATCAAAATAAAAGCCAAAAAGCAAGTACATACCACCCACTGGTGTGAGATGTGCTTGAGTGGAATTGGCCCTCGACATCCTATTCGAATGTTCCAGATTAGAAATGCGGCCTTGTGAAGGATGAAACCAAATCGGCGTCGGCGCTTCACATATAGGTCAACAAAGTCCACGGAAGAGGTGGCCCATCCAACATACCTTTCACCTGACTGGGAGTTGTTGATGGGGGCTCGTGGAGGTTGTACCATGGATCGCCCACCGATGTCATCGCAGGAGCAGCCTGATAGTTCGAATGTGAATTTGGAATATATTGCTGCTGATGATACGGTATAAAAGCATTTTGTGAATCTGGGAGATGGATGGTCGGCAACTTGGGCGTTTTCGGCTCTTCAGTCTTGCTGCTCCTACGCCACTTGAACATGGTGGTAGAGAAACAAGTGGCCGGAATGATGGGGGGCGTAAGAATTCGTGGCGTTAAAAGACCTCAGCGATGGCCACGAGGTGAGAGATCAAGATGAGCGCCCCTTCTTTGAACCGCACGCTTGAAAGAAACGATAATACCTGGCCCAAGGTTGTTGCCAACAGCCTTTGACGCCCAATTTGCGGTGAACACCCCAAGAAGGACAAGAGCGGGCCTGACCACCACGAGGCGAAGGGGAGTTGCATCTGGGCCGCTCCCACGGACCCTGTAGATAACCGTAGGTAGTAAAGATGTGACGTGTGAACGTTTGAAGTTGAAGTTTTGAACGTTTGAACTGGCGGACGGTCCACAACAAAAGTTGTTGGGGCCCGGAAACCCTGGGAGAGCAAGGACACTTGTGAGAGGCATATCCAGTCAATGTTGCACTGTCGAATATCGACCCTACCAACACCGAGCCTCTCATCCCATCCATCGTCCTTGTAGAACTCTTGATGATGGTATGCCGTCAAATGAAGCCGATGGACTTGTACCCAAGCGTCAAGTTCGACGCCAGATGGGTCACGCAAAGGATTGTACGGAGATGGGTGCGTATGTGCTGCTAGTGAGGTTCCAATTCACATGAAAGGTTAGTGTGCTTTATGGTCTTATTCGCATGGACTTACCTACCCAGTGCCGTCACTGTCCCTCAACATGCACCAACGTTCATCGTTCAACCTCAGCACTATCAGGCTCATACTGCGTGACCAGCTTCAAGAGGCCGACTTTTTGCATCCTACCTCTACAATACCACCCAAAATCGTATGACTCAACCGCCTCACGAACTCTTCCAAATATTATGTGGAAATGGGTTTGCTCGAGTGCTATTGGTGACGACAATGTGGGAGAAATTAAGGAATTGGGATGATGGGATGAGGAGGGAGAAGTACTTGAAAGTACATTGGAGCGAGGTGATTGATAAAGAGTCCGCGGTCGTTCGTCATTGAGGAACGAAAATGAATACGTGCATGTCGTTGAGACTTTGGTGGGACTCCCTTTGGTGGAACCCTCTTTAATGGGATTTGGTGGGACCGCCTTTGGTGGAACCCCGGAACCAGATGATGCATCCCTCGTCTGACTCTTTTCCGTAACTTGCATGCCTTATGTTGCCTTCGCCATATCATACTGGCCAACTCAACTACCAACTCTTATTCGTGGTCGGCTCAAACGTCAACGTTAACTACAGTTGCCACACAGTACTCGACCACAGCCGCCATGAGACCAATAGCAATTCCGGAAATACACACAACAAGCTGATTGATCCATACAACTACGCTGGACCTCCGCCTCGTAACCGTGCTCTTATTGTGTTTGATATTTGCGCCGTGAGATTGATCTTACAATTTTTTCGATTTGGAGCAGGAAACCGAGAAACGAAGGTCTCTCGAGCCATTCACACCAAAATGACAAGAAAGGACGAGAGTGTGGACGATCACAGGAGAGAGAACAATAGGGCGAAGGCCCTCTGACATTCATCAACTTCTTGAAGCATCCTGCTCATTTGATGAACCTTGGGATCGAAATATTTGATTGTAGCGGAAGGCGCTTTGAGTGAGACGTGTGTACGACTCGGGAAGGCCAAAATCAGGCTACAAATTGCGGAATCTCAGTATGCTGTTCTTGCAGGATTTAATGAAGCTTTGATTCGATCAGGATTTGGATACCTGGAGGAGATTCATGTGTTATGCTGCGTTGAAATTCCACATTCTCCAGAGTTCCTTAGCAAACTCGGCGAGGTTTCTAACTCCATAACCTGGTATTATCTTTATGCCATCATCTGGGTATAAAACACCTGTTTCCAAAGACGAAGTAACAGATGACGGTGCGTCGTCGTGTACATTGCTTTCTAGGAGCTGCCAACTTTAACTCTTGCTCCTTCCACTGCGCTTTCACCCTCCTCAACCTATACCAAGTAGGAGCAGTATACCTTCTATCTGTATTAACTCCACCATGATCAGAACAGGCCGCTATAACGCTAGCATTACTGTTAATGGTCTATACCTATCTCTGTACCCAACTCCCACAAAAGATGCTACCGTTAGGACATTGGTTAGTTTTGGTTTCCTTCATTGCAGCCTCTGCAATATTTAGAAGATGTCCTGTAGTATTCTGAATACAAAAATGGCAACTGTAGGACAAACCCCAGAAGTACCATGCTTTGACCGTAACCATGCTTATGGCCTACACATGTACAATCGAGATTTTACGCATGCCGGGCACACTGGATAAAACTTTCAATCTCGAAATTATACTCCAAAAGTAGTCAGTGAATATATCTTTATCTTGATTGCAAGATCGATTTCTGACGTTTCTAGGCCTGCTATGAGCAAACCCACAAGACATTTCAAGGACAGCTATGGCGAAGATTTTTTGGCCATGACTCACACTTATGCGCCTTGTTCAGGCTGCAGCAGCGGTAGGATATTTATGACTCCGTTTTGGATGGCCAAAGGTAGAAACCACTTATCCAACTCAGCTGAAAATTTCATTATGTTTTGCATGAAGCAAGCCCCTTCTGAGAAGGAGCCGCATGCGGCCGGGGTGCATTGCGGCCGATGTGTGGGTATTTAAATGGGAAATTGATAAAATCAGTACTCAGCGCCCAGCAGGAGATATAACACAAACTTGATCATTGTACAATGAGACCCATTGAAAAAATCCGTGACGACCGAAACTGCTGTCTCGGCTTTCTCCCTCTGCCTCTGTTCCCTCGTCTCTCTAGGCATCTTAGTCGCACTCGAGCTAGGACCAACAGCGGGCTTTTTATCCGCAAACCAAGGTTCCAACGCCCCATCTTGAACAACACGGCTTCTGGGATTTTAGACAAACCTTCAACGAAACTGGCTTCCTTTCTGAAACCACCATGCCAAATCCAGCCCAACGCCAACATCTCATCTCCACTAATAACACATCAACTGGACACTTGACTGTTCGACGACTGGAACCAACGCCAGTAGCGCCGCCACTGCTTGCGATGCCAGTGTGCTACATATGATCATGGATTCAGTGCTGGTACTCAATGCCAGGCTTGGTTTTGGTTAGGCTTTTGGTGGTGCTGAGCCAGCTTCCATAGCTGGTGTTGATATTGACGCTGATGCCTAAGGGCTCGCAGAATATGATGATCGTGACTGAAAACGGCCCAAAATGAGAACATTAGATTTGTATCGGTAGTAGACGAATCTTTAAAAGCGAAAAATGATTAGGGTCGGGTGCGTAAGTCCTGTCATCCCGTAGCTGGTTTTGACGTTGATGACCATATGAGAGTGGACCTTGAGTTGATGTGACTTGTAATTGCATATAAAACAAACCTTTGAGCACACTGATACATTCATTGTTGTACCCCAAAAACAATAAAATAGTTGTTTTTATCCACACATAGTAGTACCTACCTACACTTCTGCAAGGTATACAACCTTTGACTGTGTTTAATCTGATGTTCAGCCAATAATAGGGATGCTGAAGTTCAGTTTGGTTTGGTTCAGCACCCATCTTGTCAGAACTGGAACCAGAACCACTTAGGGTATGGCGGGCCGTTTGCACAAAAAATATTTTGTCTCCCCTAATATAGAAGGTGGTGTCAGATAATTTGTGGGAAGTGTCAGACAAATGATGAAACAGCATCAGATAATTTATGTATTGCAACATTTGTCAGTAGAAGAAACCATACTGTATGTCAGATAATTGAAGGTTTTTCCCTGTACAAAAGAGGTGATCACCAGTAAAATAGGGATATGGTATCCCTCCATTGCTGTTAAGCTCGGAGTTCGGACGGAGATGTCGGGTCCGAAGTCGTGCGAGGCGTTGGCTTCAACTTGTAGGTTGCGCCGCTCTCTTGATGGATGCCTCAAATTTCGGAGTTCCGGACGGAGTAGGAGAGTCCGGAGTCGAGCCGAGAAGAAGCTTAAGAAGACGAGAGCGAGTTAAGGAGAAGTAGGTTGCTAAGTTGATATTCGAACTAGCGAAATACATACAACAAACTGGAGTATTTATACTGAAGCAAAACATAAACATATAAGGGGTTATCGTGAAGAGCATATGGTAGAAGAATGAACATATAGCAAGGGGACTCGTATTCCGGATGGTGCCGAAGGATGCCGAC
>Ga0193743_1001946_pt1 | contig 14961 bp, 16 predicted proteins | sample L2c2metaG_FD_143038 | JGI IMG/M metagenome (GOLD analysis project Ga0193743, IMG submission 143038) | Soil microbial communities from a riparian zone of the East river system, Colorado, United States - L2c2 | ecosystem: Environmental > Terrestrial > Soil > Riparian zone | place: USA: East River...
GACTGTAAGTGGAAAGTGACCAAGTCTATAACGTTGCCTGACGTCTTACGAAGCGGCGCGTACGCCATGCGCTTACGCGCAGGTAACGGGACCGGGTTGAGTGAGGAATACATCCCGTTCTTTGTCCGGCCGAAGGTACCGACCGGACGTATCGCTTTCCTCATCCCCACCGCGAGCTATCTCGCCTACGCCAACGAGCATCTTAGTTTCGATACGCCGATCATTGAGCCGGTCACGGGTATGACGCCTATCCTGTCCGAGATCGATATCGAGATGTACCAGAGCGAGGAATTCGGTCTTTCCACTTATGATCGTTGGGCGGATGGTCAGGGCGTCTGCTACAGCTCGTATCACCGACCGATTGTAAACATGCGCCCGAAATATCGAATCTCGAGTATGGCGGTTGCAGGAGGATTGTCGGCTGACCTGTCGATCATCGCCTGGCTTGAGCACCAGAAGTACGACTACGATGTGTTGACGGACGAGGATCTGGACCGCGAGCAGGGCGCTGCACTGGCGCCGTACAAATGTGTGATCTCCGGAACCCGCCCGGAATACTATTCCGAACGAATGTTGGATGCGAGCGAGGACTACATCTCAGGCGGTGGCCGGTACATCTACCTGGGCGCCAACGGCTTTCACTGCAGCGTGGCTTTCCGCGATGATGAGCCTTCGGTGATGGAATGCCGCAAGTTCGGTCCGGCCTGGAAGACCTGGCAGGCGCGTCCCGGTGAACTGTATATGGCGACGACGGGACAGAAGGGTGGTGCCTGGAGGGAACAAGGTCGACCGCCGCAGAAGCTCGTGGGAGTTGGGCTCATCTCTGAGGGCTTCGGAAAGAGCCAGTTTTATCGCCGCATGCCTGACAGCAGCCACCGCACAGTGTCCTGGATTTCGAAAGGAGTCGATGGAGAGATCATAGGTGATTCCGGTTTGGCCTACGACGGTGCCGCCGGCCTGGCTCTCGACCGATGCGATCTCACTCTCGGAACTCCTCCGCACACCAAACTGATCGCTTCGTCGGGCGGCCATACCGACAACTACCTAGTGAACCCTCAGGTAATCCATTATGCCTTTGAAGGCCTCGCCGGCTCATACGACCACCGGGTGCGCGCCGACATGACGTATTTCACGGCGCCAAATAAGGGTGCGGTTTTTTCGACCGGATCAATCGCTTTCGGACAGGCGCTGCCGACTAATAACTTTGACAACAATTGTTCTCGCGTTCTGGCCAATGTCGTCAATGCATTCGTCAAGCCGGGAGCTTTGCCAGGCTCGTTGTGGGTGAATGAGGAAAAGCAATGGAGGTAGATAATCTTCATGAGACGCTGGATCGGGAGGACGACACAATGGCACGCACGAGTAAGGTGGTTGCGCTGGATGAAGCGCTGCGGCACGTCACGCCCGGCACGCGGCTTATGATGGGTGAATTCGTTGGTGCCGGCGAACCCGCAAGATGTATCGAATGGCTCCTTGAAAGACGTGTCGATCGCCTCACGTTGATAACGAACACGCCAGGAATGCGCGGCGGGTTTCTCAAAGCCAAACTGTTTGAGCAAGGACAGATCGCGGAATTCATCGGTACGCATATAGGAACTACGGAGGAGTCGACCACTCAGTATCTGGCAGGAAGTCTAAAGCTCGCCGAATTTTTCCCAATGGGTACATGGGCGGAAAAAGTGCGCGCTGGCGCTGTCGGACTGGGCGGCGTGCTTGTGCCGGTCGGCATCGGCATTCTCGACGAAGAGGGCATGTTCCCGGAGCTGCCCGCGCCGAAACGGAAGTTGCGCTTGGGGGACCGCGAGTTCTTTGTCGAGGCAGCGCTAAATGCCGATGTCGCCATTGTCAAAGGTTGGCGCGCCGATACGCTCGGCAACGTCGAGTTTCGCGGCACTGCGATGCAGAACCAGCGCGATCTCGCAATGGCGGGCAGCTACACGATCGTCGAAGTGAACGAAATCGTGGAAGTTGGCGCCATCGATCCCGAGAGCGTCGGCTGCCCAGGCGTTTTCGTTGATGCGGTCGTGCAAGGTTATTCGTTGACCGAGCAACACGATCTCTATCGTCGCCATTGGACCAAGCTCGGCCGTCTCGCACCCGCCTGATTTTGATGGCCGTAACTTGAGGAGTCTGCCATGCGTGCCATCAGCACCAAAGAAGTTATCGCGCGCCGCTGCGCGCGCGAACTCAAGTCCGGTGAGGTCGTCAATCTCGGCATCGGCATACCGACGTTGACTGCAAACTATCTCCCGCAACATCTCGATGTGACCTTTCATACCGAGAACGGCGCATTCGGCTTCGGCGCGCGTCCGAACGCCTTCAACGCCGATAGCGATTTCACGAACGCCGGATGCGAGCCGATTACGCTCAAGCCCGGAGCCGCCATCATGGATCTGACCACGTCGTTTGGGGCGATGCGGAACGGTTATATCGACGTTACTATTCTCGGCGCACTGCAGGTCGACGCCTTGGGCAATCTCGCGAACTGGGCTTGCCAGCGGGCGGGCAAATGGTGGCCGGGTATCGGCGGCGCGATGGATCTGTGCTATGGCACGCCAAAGGTGATCGCGGCGTTACAGCATACTGAAAAGGATGGTACCCCAAAGATACGTGAGCTCTGCACACTGCCGTTGACTGGCAAAGGTTGTGTGAAGGTCATCGTGACCGAACATGCTGTGTTCGATGTGTTGCCCGAAGGCCTAACACTGCGCGAACTATTTCCGGGTATTGATGTGAATTATTTGCGCGGGATCACGGAAGCGGAATTTGAGATCTCACCGGACCTGATCGAGATGAGTTTCGATTCCAGTGCGCCTCGATCGCGTGCTGCTGCGGCGAAACCGTAGTCTCACGGAAGCGGTTCGCCGCTTCTGCGGATACGCCGAGGGCACTGCCGTATTCCGGTCGTTTTGCCAGACTGGAGACGACGCAATCTGTCCGGGTCGGACAGGGCCGCATCGTTGGCATCGGCGCGACCGCGAAGTTCTGAGTTGCTCGCGCGATCGAAAGGATGACGGGATGAGAACCGAAGAATTCAAACTGCACGACGTCTCACGCTTCCCAATTGTAACGCTGCATGGCCGCAGCCTGCCGCCAGGATACGGCCCCACTTGGGCGAACGAATTGGAAGCCCTGCTGAGTCAGGACCGATCGTTCGTGATGATCTTCCCGGATTCGGTGGAAGATGAGACGCACGAGGACCAAAGGCTGCGCGCCATGTTTCTGAAGGCGAACAAGGGACGCCTTGCGGCAAAATGCAGCGGCATTTTTGGTGTCGAACCTAACAAAGCAACGCGCCTCTTGAAACGCGTTCAGGGCGCCGTGATCGCTGTCGCTTTCGGATTGCGATTCCGCGTCGTGGCCACGGTCGAGGAAGCTGAGCAGCTTGCAAGCCTGGCTCTGGCCGGAGCTGCCGTACCCGATGATGCCGAGCACGAGTAACGCGCCGCCTGCCTATCTGCGTATTGGCAAGAGACGCCTTCGTGTTCCGAAGCGCCGCGGCGTCCGCATCGCACTCGGCATTGCTCTCGTCATCCGCGGCGTCCTCCCGCCGGCGGGCTATATCTTGTTGCCATCTGCCATCGCCTTGTTGTCGATCGATATTCCGCGCGTCCGCCGCTGGCGGCGCCGAATGATTGTGTGGCTCGGTCGAAGACGCGCCCGGAAGGGCTGAGCGCCAACAGCGAACCTCTCTGCCGCGCTCTCCATTGCGACCGACTTTCGCCTACACCGCTTCGGTGGTGATTCCGCAGCCTATGTGTTCAAAAAGCGAAAGCCGCACTTTTATTGAAAGTGGCGCACCTGACACGATTCGAAGGTGTGATCTTCACCGTCGAGGGTTGCGCTCTATCAGCTGTCGCGGCAAGAAAAATCAACAACTTAGCCTATCGTGCGGTTGCACGCCGACGCTTTTTGCCAATGGACGGGGAGCGTTTAATGTTCCGAGCATGATTAAGATTTGCAACCGAATTGCTGCGCTGCTAGCCGAAAGACTTCGCGACTGACCCTGACAAACGACAGCGGAATCAATCTGGGTTGATCAGTTCAATCGTTTTCGCATCGTAGCGCTCTCGGGAAAGGCTAACAGTTGAAATCCCTCCAGCCACTGTCGCTTTAGTGCGGCGACGAGTCGGAAGCGCAATACAAAGGGTATGGGCGATCTCGCTGAACAGAACTATCGAGGCGATGCCGGATAGTGATAGCGTTCCACGAATTTCGTTGCCATCAGGGGAGATTCTGCAAATGCAGGTCAAGTTTGTCACCGTAAATAATGTACTGACCCGCTACTACGAAGCCGGAGAGGGTGACCCGGTTCTGATGATTCACGGTATCGGGTCGTCCGCGGATGTGTGGATTCGCAACGTGGACGCCCTCTCTTCCAAATTCAGAGTTATTGCGCTGGATTTGCTCGGCCATGGCCTGACCGAGGCCGGCCGCTATGATGGAGGGGCGCCGCAGCCCGCCATGGTCGAGCACATCGTAGCTTTCATCGATGAACTCGGGCTTAGGCGGCTTTCTATCTGCGGAAGTTCCTACGGCGCAATGATTACTCTTTTTACCTATTTTCAGATCAAGCATCGGGTGGATCGTCTGGTCCTTATCAGCAGTGCATCGGCCACCCTCGCCCCGGCGGAGCGCCTGCGCGCCGTCGAGACCGCCTATGCCAATTCCGTCGCGGCCTATGATGAACCGAGTCTGGCGATGACTGTCGACCGGATGCGCCGGCTATTCCACGATCCGGCCCGGATTCCGGCGGACGTGACGCTCATTCAGCTCAACCTGTTCTCGCGTCCGGGCATGCGCCAAAATTTCGAGGTTTTCATGCGTGGCCTAATGGAACCGGAGGCGAATCTCAAATGGCGGGTCGATAACCGGTTCGCTGAAATCGAGGTGCCGCTCCTCATGGTGTGGGGTGAGAAGGACGGAACGGTTGACGCAAAGCACGCCCTCGACCTCGCCCGGCAGGTTCGTGAAGCTTACTTCGTGGAGGCTTCCGGTTGCGGACATGTTCCTCATCTCGAGCGACCGGAAATTGTGAACCCGGTTATGGAGGCGTTTCTTACAGGCGCGTCTCTGCAGCAATACCGCGTCCAGTCACCTAAGCCGTCACCATGATCGGCTACGCCGGGGCGCGCGTGATCTTCCGTGCTCTTTTGGCTTGAGCTTTCTGTACGGAGGCAGCGTGGGCGTGCTTGTCCATGTGCGGCTCCGTACCGCTCGCATTAAACAGGGAATGCATAAGGAGTGGAAAGAAGCGTTCGATCAGTTTCTGAGGATTGAGGTCGTCCGGCGCGATCAGCCATTCGATCCAGACGCCCTTCAGGAAGACCATGAGCAGAATCGCCGTTGCGGTCGCTTCTTCCGGTCGCACGGCAATACCGCGCGCTGCAGCGACATCATTGAACAGACATTCGAGTCGCGCTTGAAAACGCCCGTACGTCTGTCTGTGGACCCGTCGCATCGCCTCGTCGGAATCGCTGAGACTCCATAAGATATTGCGCACGCGGACATAGTCACGGTCGAGGATCGGTGGTCGCAAGCCGACAAGAAGCATCGCCTTTAGTCGTTCTGTCGGATCGGGACCGGCCGCCTCAATTGCTTCATCCGCTGCAGCGTTGAAACGGTCGGACACGAACTGATAGGTCGCTGCTATCAATTCTCCCTTGCTCTTGAAATGATGGCGAACCATGCCGAGAGACAGCCCGGCCTGCGCCGCAATCAGTCGGACGCTCGTCGCCGTTTCTCCATAAAGGCATAGGGATCGGAATGTAGCTTCGATCAATTGCTGACGTCGAAAGTCCGGCGACTTCTTCAAAAAACTCCATCTCTTAGGCACCGCCGGCTTGGTCGACGGCGGCACGAACCTGCTCTTGCGGGCTGTCGGCATTGAGGTCTCCTTTCGACGCTCTGATATGTCGAATATTCCGCCGTGGCTACTAATCGCTCTTGCCGCTCTTTCGAATTTGTGTAATTCTCACTTTATACAGTTGTATATTATTGTTCTGCGGCGCTTCTCTTTGGCGAGGCGGCGCAACAACCGAGACGCGGGCGTGGCTTTGAAATACGAGGGCGCTCGATATGAGCTGGAAGGAACCGGCAGTGAACATCGCAGACGCATTTGAACTGAAGATCGCCAAAACACGAGCTGATCTGCCGCACGCGCGGCACCTTCCAGGCAATATTTACTCGTCGCAAGAAATCTACGATCTTGAAATGAAGGAGTATTTTGGCCGTGACTGGCTTTTGGTCGGTCGCGAAGAGCAGTTTGCCAAGCCGGGTGATTTTGAGGCGCGTCGAATTGTCGGGCGTCCGATCATTATTGCGCGGGACAAGAATGGTACGTTAGGCGCCTTCTACAATATGTGCGTTCATCGCGGCGTCGAGGTCGCTACAGGTTGCGGAAACGCAAAGCATTTCAAATGCCCGTATCACGGTTGGACTTACGATCTCTCCGGTCAACTTGCCGGGGCTTCTTATATGAAGGATACCCCAGATTTTAAGGCTTCCGAGACCCGTTTGCAGAAAATTCATCTGGAGGTCTGGCGCGGTAACGTCTTCATCAGCTTCGCCGACTCTCCCCCGCCTTTCGAGCAGGCTATCTTCGAATTCGAGAAAGACTTTGCAATTCTGCATACCGAAAAGTGCCGGCTTGCTGATGTCACGCGCGTCAATCTCAAATGCAACTGGAAATTCTTCCATGAAAACCTCATGGATTTCTATCACGTCAATGTCTTGCATGTGAAATCGTTCGGCGCCCATTTCAGTTGGACGCCAGACAACGTGCAGCTGAAAGACAATGGCGGTCTGACAATCCGCTACAATGCCGCGCCGTCGACACCGGAAGGCAAGACCCTCTTCGCAAAGATGCCGTGGCTAGCCGATAAGGAGAGTAATTTCGCCATTACCGGCCTGTTGCCCCCGAACCTGACGCTGTTCGGGCGGATCGATGGCGTGAAGCTGATGGTTGCTTGGCCGTTGGGCCCGAATGAGTGCGAGGTCTGGATCTACATGCTCTTCCCCGAGGAGTTTCATTCCGATCCTGATTTCCAAAGCAAGATCGATGTCTACCGGTCGTACCAAGGCGTCATTTACGAAGAAGATCGAGGGATGATTGAGTCCATGCAGATTGCCATGGCTTCGCCGCTATACGTTCCGGGCCGTATGTCCGTCATGGAAAAGCCGATCCATCATTTTCTGTCGAGCTATATCGATCGCATGTTTGGTCCCGGAAACTGATACGCGACCAGCGAAAGGCACGCGCTGCGATAACGCCCTCCTTGTCAATCCAAGGGCCGAACATTGACATCCGAGCTAACGTTTAAAATTGGACACTTGACCAAGGAGGCGACTAACGTGATCTCCCTGCACCTGGTGCCTGCCGATGGGAGTCCGTTGCCGGCGTGTCCAGCCGGTTCCCACATTCGGGTTCGACTTGGAGCCGATCTCGTTCGGCAATATTCGCTTTGCAATGGCCCAGACGATCACTCCGCATACATCGTTGCAGTCAAGAAGGAGGAGGCCTCCCGCGGAGGTTCGGCGGCAGTCCATGGACTGCGGTTGTCCGACGAAGTTCGCGCCTCTCTGCCAATCGAGGCGTTTCCGGTCGACTGGAGCGCTCAGCATATCGTGTTGCTTGCCGGTGGCATCGGGGTGACGCCGCTTATCAGCATGGCGAGGCACGCGCTACGTCGTCAGCATTCCTTTTCTTTTCATTATTTTGCGCGGTCCAAGGCCGAAGCAGCTTTTTCCGACGCGCTTGCGGATTGCAGCTTCTCCGGGCGCGTCACGTTCCACTATGGTCTTTCCGCCGATGACGCGGGTGCGCGCTTGGTCGACATCATCGGCCTCGAACCGGAAAACTCTCACGCCTACATCTGCGGGCCTCGCCCGTTCATGGACCGGGCACGCGCTCTGGCGACCGAACGCTTCGGCGCGGCTTCGACGCATTGCGAATATTTTTCAGGAGCAAATGCGCCGCTTGCGGCTGTGGCCGACCGCCCCTTCGAGATCCGCATCGGGCGGGATGGGCCTACATTCACCGTGCCTGTCGGTCGGACAATCCTTCAGGTGATCCAAGCGGAAGGACTCGAGGTAGACTGCTCTTGCCTGGAGGGGGTGTGCGGAATGTGTATCACGCAGGTGCTCGAAGGTGAGCCGGATCATCGAGATGAATTCCTGAGCGACGAAGCCAAGCGAAGCAACGAGGTGATGACCGTGTGTGTCTCACGGTCAAAAAGTCCGCTTCTGGTTCTGGATCTCTGATGTAAGCAAACTGTTGCCACCGATTTCAAGCGATCAACAGCTATATCAAGCGCACCACCGGCGAGGCGAGAAGACAATGGGCAGATCAATCACGCGGCGATCCGTATTGCGGACGGCTGGCCTCGCTACCGCGGTGCCACTTTTCAATATCAGCCGTGGCAAGGCCGCGGATAAGGTCATCCATTTCGGTGGATCGCTTGGCATGTCAGGACGTTATGGCGAAACAGGGCTCAATGTCAGGATGGGCTACGAGGCCGCGATCAAGTTCTTTAACGAAGCGCTCGGCGGAGCTGAAATCGGAGGAAAAAAATACCAACTCGAGCTCGGTATCATCGACGATGCCAGCGATCCGGGACGGGCGACGACGCTGATACAGCGGCAACTGGACGACGGTATTGATTTCTTTCTGGGTTCCTATGGAAGTAATATCGTGCTGCCGTCGGCCGCCATTACCGAGCAGGCCGGCAAGGTCACCGTTCAAGTGGGGGGATCGGCGGACCAGATCTTTACCCAAGGGTTCAAGCGCACTTTCGGGTTCTTTCCGCGCGCGACGAGGGCTTGGGATACAAGCGTCAGCTTCTTCAAGGCGCTTTCCCCGAAGCCCGCAACGATTTCCATCGTGGCGACTAACGATGCCTTTTCGAAGGGAAATGCGGAAGGAGCGGCCCGCGTCTGCAAGGAAAACGGGTTCGAAGTCCTCGATATCATCCAGTTGCCGGCAACAGTGACCGATGCATCAAGCGCTCTTGCGACGATTCGTTCCAGAAGCCCTGATATCCTCATCACGACGACGGTAGATCAGAACTCGCTTGTTATCGCGCGCCAAATGATTTCCACGGATACGAACGTCAAGCTGCTGTACCAGTTCCTCGGCCCACAATTGCCTCTCTTCCGGCAGACCTTCGGTCCGAAGGCGACGGGTATCGTGGGGCAACTGTATTGGGACGAGGGGCTGAAGGTAACCGATCCGTTCTTCGGCACGACAAAAAACTACATCGAGTTCTACAACGCGCATTTCTCCAGACCAATCAGCTATCACACGGTGGGTGCCAGTGCCTGCATAACGACCTATGTGAAGGCAATGCAGAAAGCAGGGAGTCTCAATCCCGACGCTGTACGAGACGCCTTGGCGAGTACCGATCTGGAGACCGTGTTCGGGCGCGTGAAATTCTCGCCGGAAGGTGACGGCGACGCAATCGTCATGGGCGCGAAGATCGGCCAGGTGCAGGGCGGCGCCTTTGAGATCGTGTCGCCGGCTGACAGCAAGACCGCTGACGTCATTTATCCTACTCGCAAGTGGTCGGATAAAATCTGATGGTGAACAGATCGATGGCGGTCTGGAGTCGGCAATGAACGGGGCTCTCCTTGTACAGACCGCCATAGACGGCCTGATTCTTGGCGGCATATTCTCGATTTCCGCAGTCGGATTTTCTCTCGTCTTTGGCGTGCTTGGAATCGTCAACCTTGCGCATGGCATGTTCGTGCTGTTGGGGGCGTACGCCGCGCTGGTCTTGAAACATCAATTTGGGATCGATCCTTTTTTCAGCCTCCTTCCGTCATTCATCGTTCTTTTCCTGATCGGACTTCTTCTTGAAACCTCCTTACTTTCTGGAGCCGTTCGGCGTGGCAGCTTGATGACAACCCTTCTCATCACGTTTGGCGCGAGCCTTATCCTGAAGGACCTTGTGGTGCTCTTGATCGGGCCCGACATCCACACGCTTGACTCGACCTGGACGCTGCCGACGGTTCATGTTGGGTCGGTCGTGATTGACGGCAACCGCGCGACGGGTCTAATCGCAAGCTTGGTGTTACTCGCCGTACTGTCCATCGTTCTTGCGAAATTCAAGATCGGCCGAGCCATCCGCGCAACGGCGCAAGAGACCTTCGCGGCGAGCTTGTGCGGCGTGGATTCGCGCCGGATATACGCCCTTACGTTCGCGGTATCGGCGGGTTTCGCCGGCGCGTCGGGTGTTATCGTCGGCATCATCAATCCGTTCTCACCGACGGACGATGCGTTCTGGACGCTGAATGCATTTGTGACGGTCGTGCTCGGCGGTATCGGCAATCCTCTCGGCTCGCTTGTCGGCGGATTGTTGCTGGGGCAGATCAGCACATTCTCGTCTCAGTACGTCGGTTCCGTTTTTCCAAACATCTTCATGTTCTGCGCGCTGCTGCTGATGTTGATCTGGCGACCTCATGGGCTTCTTGGAAGCTCGTTCAGAGGATCTGTTTGATGAAGAATCCATTCCATCGACCTCTTTCTGCGTTTTGGCTGGCGTCATCGGCAATAGCCTTGATCGTAGCGGTGATTCTGCCGGCCGTTCTTCTACCTTTTCATCTTCGGGTGCTCCAACAGATCTTTCTCTTCGGCGGCATGGCGATCGCTTGGGGCTTTCTGGGCGGGTTCACCACCTATTGGAGTTTTGGACATACGGCCTTCATTGGCCTCGGAGCATTTTCATCTGCTCTTTTCGAGCAGTGGCTTGGGCCAGCAATAGCGCCGGAGTTGCGCCTCGCCTGCGGCCTCCTCATCGCAGTCGTCATAACGTTTGCTGTCGCGATACTCATCGCGCTTCCGATCCTCAAATTGCGCGGCGTCTATTTCGCTATCGGCATGCTAGCGTTTGCGGAGATCCTGGGCGAAGCAAGCCGCAACTTCGACATTTTTCAGGGAGCTATCGGCGTCTCCCTGCCGGCGGTGTCGCTTCCCGGTGTTAGCAGCGTCTCACTTTTCTATTGGCTTTTCTTGATGCTCTTTGTCGTCAACAGTCTCATTTTCATCGCGCTGCGGCGATCGAGAATCGGGATGGGCTTGATCTGTATTGGCCAGGATGAGGACACCGCAAATATGCTTGGCGTGCCAGCCGAACGCCACAAGCGCATCGCTTTCGTGTTGAGTGCATGCATGATCAGTATTGGCGGCGTCCTATACGCGCACAGCCTCGGCTTCATTACAACAGGATCGGTGTTTCGGGTTGAGCACAGCCTCGACATGATCGTGTTCAATATGCTGGGTGGCATCGGCACGGTCATCGGTCCCGCACTCGGGACGGCAATTATGGTCTTCGTCACCCAAATCGTGCTAGGCCGCCTGTTAGATTATCACCTGATGCTTACCGGTGTCATCCTGATCGCCATCGTATCCCTGGCGCCGGCAGGGCTGATCGGTTTGGTCGAATCCCGATACCGGCGGCGGCGCAGCACACAAATCGGAACCGCATTGTGAGCTCGATCTTGTCCGTGAGGTCGCTGAACAGAAATTTCGGGGGTTTGCGCGCCATCCACGATCTGTCATTCGAACTTCAGCGTGGCGCGATCACGAGCATCGTAGGCCCGAATGGGGCTGGTAAATCCACGCTGTTTAATATGTTCACAGGTTATCTTCGGCCGACGTCGGGGCAGATTCTTTTCAACAATAAGTCCATCGTCGGCTTGCCGCCGCACCTGATCTGCGGGCGTGGAATCGCGCGCGCGTTCCAGATCGCGAAGCCGTTTCCACAACTCTCCGTGGAGAAGAACATTTGGGTTGCGGCGGAGTTCGGCGCGTCGGGTTACCGCGATCCCGCCGCCGTCGTGGAGCACGCGATCGAGACCTGCCGACTCCTGCCATGGCGGCATGCTGAAGCGTCGTCCCTCAGCGTCGGCACTCTCCGGCGTCTCGAACTGGCTTGTGCAATGGCGGCGCGACCGACATTACTTCTCGCCGATGAGCCTTGTGCAGGATTGAACGAGACCGAAACGCGCGAGGTGACGGATGTTCTTTTGGAGATTAAGGCTGCGGGAGTCACAGTGCTGCTCGTCGAGCACGATATGAAAGCGGTGCGCAGGATCTCGGGCCGGGTCATCGTCATTGAGGCGGGCCGTAAGATTGCCGACGGTCCGCCGTCTGATGTTCTCTCCAATCAGGTCGTTATCGATGCTTACCTGGGGTCAGCAGCATGAGCAGAGCCATGTTGGGTCGTCGGGCAAGCGCCCCGCTCATTTTGGAAGGTGTCGAGTTTAGCTATAATGGCGCGGTTGCGCTTGATGGCATCTCCCTGCACGTTGAGCCAGGTGAGATTGTGACTCTGCTTGGCTCCAATGGAGCAGGCAAGACGACGACAGCCAAGGTGATTGCAGGTGCGCTGCGACCGAAAGCTGGAATCTTGCGTTTTGAAGACGCTGACATCTCCAACCATCCAGCGCACGAGATGAGCCAACGTGGCATCGTGCTCGTGCCTGAGGGTCGTCAGGTTTTCGCGCAGATGACGATTGAAGACATCTGTTGATGGGGGGCCTACCGGGAGCCAGCGCATCGGATCGTGGCCGCGCGACTCGAGCTGAGCTATCAGGTTTTTCCACGCTTACGGGAGCGACGCCACCAGTTAGCGGGCTCGCTGAGTGGCGGTGAGCAACAGATGCTGGCCATCGGGCGTGGCCTCATGGCGCAGCCGAAGCTTCTGGTGCTTGACGAACCGTCTCTTGGCATCATGCCGAAGCTCGTGCGCGAAATATTTGCGCTCATTGAGCAGATCGCCAGTGGCGGTACGTCCATTCTGCTGATCGAACAGAACGCCCGCGCTTCGCTTGAAATCTCAAGCCGGGCTTACGTTGTCGAGAAAGGACGTATCGCTCTCAGCGGCCCGAGCAGCGCTCTCCTCGAAAGTGACTTCGTCCGTGTCGCCTATCTAGGCGCCGATTCGTAGCGCTCTGCGCGGCCGATTGAAGGAATTGATCGAATGTTCTTGTCGGTTGCGCACCCCCCGCTCACGAAACGTCGTTGCAAAGGAGATTTTTGATGACCCTGATGACCTCCGGACGGTTGATCCGCGCCGCGGATACCTTGGTAAACGATCACTTCGCGATACGTCCGGGAGAGGATGTTCTGCTCACGGCCGATACGACGACTGAGCATGCCCTGCTCGATTGTATTGCGGGCAGCGTCTTGCGTGCGAAAGCGCGCCCAGTCGTGGTGGTGGCGCCACAACTGCCGTTTCAAGGCGGACTGTCCGATCCCTTTGTTTCGGATACATTGAAGGCTGCGGCGATCGCCTCGGATGTCTGGTTCGATCTTTGCTTCCCCTATCATGCCGGATCAGGCGCCCATAGCGCCGCGATGGATGCCAAGCGTTGCCGATATCTTCTGCTGTCGCTGTCGCGTGCCGCCAGCTTCGAGCGCATTTACGGTTGCGTCGATTTCCATGCGCTTATGGAGTTCAACGTCGCCTTTGCCGAATTCATCGCCGAATCGGCGGGCCAAACAGCGCGCTTTACCTGTTCCCTCGGCACAGACGTCAGCTTCAAGCTCGATAAGCTGAAGATGATACGGCAACGCGTTGCTGCGGAGCCCGGAATGCAGGCTGTTCCAGGGACGCAGAGCTTCTATCCGATCATGGAGAGCGTCAAAGGACGTATTGCGATCCAGGCCTTGTTTGACGAACACTACAGGATTTTGCGAAAGCCGATCGCGATCGAGGTGAATGGCAAGATTCAATCATTCACCGGTGGCGGCACGGAAGACAGGTTAAGTTTCGAGCGCGCCCTGCGCCGCGCCAGCGGCACAGGCGAGTATGGCGGCTTCGTGCATTTCACATTTGGCTTTCATCCTGGAACCCAGGTTACCGGAGAGCAGTTCATCGAGGATATCCGAATTCCGGGAAGCAACGCGATCGGCATGGGGCTGCCCTGGTGGGAGCCGGGCGGCGGTGAGAACCACCCGGATGGCTTAGTCTTCGATCAATCGTTATGGATCGGCGATGTCCAGGTCGCGGATAATGGCGCCTTTGTAGGGCCGGACAGGCTGCTGAAGCTCTTTCACGCGATGACAAGACGCCTGGACTAGCGGAGATCGTTATGAGGGCGGGAGCGGACGTCGCCAATTTCGCCGCGTGCGGGTCTGCGCGTCCTCGCGTTGCATTTGTTGCACCGGAAGGAGCGGTTGAATGCATCCACTCTATGATAGTGAATGTGAGACGGGTTGGTTCATGACCGACGTGTCGATAGTTGCGTGGGCACTTGTTGCCGCGCTGACCAATGTGGCATTTCTTGGATCCGCGATTCTTTGCTCCTAACAAGATCGTCCGCGAGTTGTTTGACGACAGAAGTCTTCATGCGGACATCAACCGCCTTTTGCCCCTCCTGAGAGAAGGGTGACAGTTCATTCCGGAGACACGGCTCGAAAAACGGTCCATGTTTAACCGAAAGCCCTTCGAATTGCCAAAGGTGAGTTATGGGTTCAAAGGAGGGGCGCGGGCGCTACCGCTGCGCCCTCTGGCGCCGGACACGCGGCAACCCACCGATAACCCGATGCACGCAAGCAGATTGCGGCGGACTCCGTTGACGCCGTCGAGCGGGGACACGACATATATCCTGTGCCGTCGATCCAGGTCACTGCTGAGGAGCAAGATATGAACGCGCCGCGAAGCATCGATCCCGTCACCGCGCATTCTGACAGCGACGTTGTGCACTGGCTGACAAACGACACGCGCGATGAGCGCTTCATTGACAATATTTTCGCTGAGCTGTGTGTCCGGCTCCAGCGAGCGGGCATTCCCGTCAAGCGGGCGTCGCTTCATCTCCTGATCCACCATCCGCAATGGCTTGGCGCCCGGATCATGTGGGCCGACGGGATGCGCGAGGCCGAGCTTGCGAGAGTCGACTACGATGTCAGGGAGCGATCCGAATACATCGATAGTCCGGCCAACGAAATCCATGACGGCG
>Ga0193743_1001947_pt1 | contig 14960 bp, 18 predicted proteins | sample L2c2metaG_FD_143038 | JGI IMG/M metagenome (GOLD analysis project Ga0193743, IMG submission 143038) | Soil microbial communities from a riparian zone of the East river system, Colorado, United States - L2c2 | ecosystem: Environmental > Terrestrial > Soil > Riparian zone | place: USA: East River...
CCGGTGGTAATGGTGGCACTGAACAATGGTGAGGCGGCCATCATCGGAGACTCCGTCGGAGCTGTCCTTTGATTGTTCTTCGGAAAGAACGTGACCGAGCACGGACCATGACAGCAAGGCGACTTCAATCTTTCAAACAAAACAATATCTACTGGCACCTTCAACACAATTCCTTTGTCTACTTGATTCCAAGATCTCCAAGACTCAAGCTCAAGGACTGTCCATTGAAATTTTACAGCAGGACCTGTCATGTTTCCGCGATTTCCAGAACGGTGAAACGCAGTTGAAGGCCACTATCAAATTGTTTCGAAAGCAGAGCGGAAATCTTGAAGACGAGGGGGATGATTAAGAAAATAGTTTTATTTACACATTAACAATAGGATTATAAGCTAGAATTGTGTTTTTCTGAGGCGGGCGAAGTTCAAAACAGCAGTACAGACCTTTTTTCGAGCCCTAGAAGGCCCGATCTGCCGATCCGGACAAAATTGGGCCGCAAAAATAGCTAGGTCAACAATCCGGACATTTTTTTGGAAAATTTGGGAACCTAGGTGCAATCCGGACAAGAATTGCAACATCTTGTCCGGACAAATATTTGAAATCTGGCATCTAGCCTCTCACCCTATTGCCCAGGGTCCTCCATGACTTTGCCCGGACAAAAACCTCATTTCAGTATCAGGGTGCTGCTGTTGCCCGGGGTCCTACCTGGTCCTACACGCCGGAAAATTGATCGACGATCCCGATCCATCACGTGGTATAATCACTCTCTTCCTCAAACCATGATCCGGCAAGAGTTCACTGCAGTCTTGCAAAAGGCGACGATATTTAACAGGCCATTCTCTCGTTCTACATTTCGTAGACTAGAGCATCTACCAACAACAAACTCTCCAATCGTATCAAAACTTAGCTTCTTTAACTCTGTCACTGGAAATGATACACAGATACCTACCTTTCGCGTTCTAGACGGTGTTGGAAAACCACTTGAGGGTGCTGTTCTCCCGGATGTACATGTGGTTCTATTCAGCCTTAAAAATATTCTGACCTACGAAATGAATAGATTGATAAGCCCTTTGCTCGGCGGTTATACGAAAACATGGTGCTCTTGCCGACTCTGGACAATGTGCTTTACAATGTTCAACGGCAGGGCAAAATATCTTTTTATGTACGCCAAGTATTTGACGTCTTACTTACACGTCTCCTCATCTGTTGCTATTAGATGACCGCCGTAAGTAAGATGTATTATTACTCACTTTCAAGAAAACTAAAAACTATCCACTTAGTATGGTGAAGAGGCTACTATTGTTGGCTCTGCTGCCGCCCTTGCATTAGATGACGAGTAAGTTTAAACTTTGTTGACAGGAAGATCATGGGTTGACACTGCTGTTCCCCGCAGAATACTAGGTTTGTGACACTTGTCGTTTTGCACAAAGTCTTGTTCAAATGTAATACAAGGCCAATATCGCGAAATGGGGGTTTTACTTTGGAGAGGGTTCTCCCTTGACCAACTCATGGCTCAATGCTTCGGAAATGAGGAGGACACTTCTGGAAAAGGTCGACAAATGCCCGTTGTGTGTGACCTTTCAGCCTTGTCTTATTGAAATATCAATCAAATCGAAAAAAAAATAGCATTTTGGATCCCCAGAACATCATTTTCACACAATATCCTCACCTCTTGCAACACAAATACCACAAGCAGCAGGTGTGGCGTATGCTTTGAGACGGACACCCGATCGGCGGTCGCGCTCGATCGCTGCATGCTTCTTCGGCGAAGGTGCAGCGTCTGAAGGAGGTAAAACAACCACATTGCACATTTGTGTCACCTTTCACTCAGCACCATACTGATTTTGCAGATTTTCACGCTGGCCTTATGCTTGCATCTACTATACCCTCACCGGTGCTCTTCATTGCTCGAAATAATGGATTTGCCATCAGTACGCCAAGTACAGAACAATATTATGGAGATGGAATAGCTAGCCGAGGCCCTGGGTATGGTATTGACACGGTGCGTGTGGATGGTAACGACATCCTCGCAGTTATCGCCGCAGTAAAGGAAGCTAGAAGGAGATGTTTAGAACAAGGTCGTGCTGTACTTGTAGAGGCAATGACTTATCGGTAAATTCTACTATTATTATGGTTGCATTCCTATCACTCACTATTGGGCTTCAGTGTCGGCCATCACTCGACCTCGGACGATTCATTTGCCTACAGAGCGAGAGCAGAAGTGGAAGATCGAAAGCGTATTGATAATCCCATTACACGTTTCCAGCTCTTTATGGAATCGAGGGGCTGGTGGAATGCCGACGACGAAGCTGAACTGAGAGCCCGTCTAAAAGCGGATGTCATGAAAGCCTTCAAACGAGCGGACGGTCTGACACGATGTGAACTCAGTGCATTATTTACGGATGTATATGGTGGTCAAGAACCTTGGAACCTCGTGAGCCATGCCATATACAGAGTTCTATCATTCTCAGTACTAACGTTGAATAGAAGGAACAACGGGAAGAGCTCGCCGGACTCTTGAGGAAGTACGGCGACATATGGGAACCGTGGCGAAAGGAACTGGCAAAATTCAAGAACAAAGGCCAAGATTTGACCAAACAAAGCTGATCTATACGGAGCTTGAGATTTGGATGCGCTCGCAACGTCGTTTTCGATTAGGATCCGAGGCTAATAATACCACTCTGTTATATAATTGTTCCGAGCAGACCGAGTTCAGTAACTTTTGCGTTAAGCATTCACCTTGTAGTCCGCCTTTTGACGAAAGGAAGCTTCTCATTGTACTGCATTCGAGTTAGGATATGATGTTGGGCATGCATACTACCTGCAGAAGAATTCCCAAGTGTTCGTGAATTGTGTAAACGTGATCAAATGGAGAGCACGCATTTGCGAGTTCTTGTTAGTGAAATTGATGACCTGGGAACATTCCGAACTTTATGACGAGATAATGGCGTGGCGTCACAATATTTATAGATGGCAAAGGAATACGGAGAGTCCAGTATTTAGACACGATGTTCATGATTAAATAGCGCTCTGAATAAAAGAGGAATAAACATTCCAAGGACAGTAATGGACACGCGCGTCGTCCGTCGCATCTCCCCAGCCACAGGCGAATGACGTGATACTGGCTGGAGGACAGTGGCGACATATAAAAATGTACCGCCCTGGATGCATAACAGAATTAAGCCGACAGCCGAAAGGTGAGATGTAGGATGGAGAGAACGCACCGATACAAGAAGGGCTAAGCCACTCAAGTCGCCTTTATCACCACTTTCAAAGAAAGAACATATAGCATAGGTCACAAGAGCGCTCAGTGGGGTAGACAAACTAAATATTGTAAGATATTTCTTGCACTGTGACCGCGGAATGTTTGTTGAAATAATTGAAGTTGTGAAGGCAAGGGATGTAGGCGCTAATTAAATTTAAATTCCATTCATATTACAGGCCATAGAATTTACCTTTGTGGAGAATCAGGGCGAGAAAAACCACGAGAGAGAGAACGTTTGTACCCCCAGTTGAAGATCCAGCTACATGAGCAACCCCGAGAGCGAGACCATCGGCGATGCCGTGAATTACTAAACCAAGAAGAAGAGCAAAAGCTCGTTCTCTATCTGCGCTTGCCTCGAGGACGCTGGGCGTTGGATGGGGATTGAGGCGACGATCTGAAGGGTTTTCGAGGCCAAGATCTCCCAGCTCAGCATCGAATTCTATTTCTGATGTAGAGCTATGCGGAGGCATATTTTTTGGTAGAGGAGACATTGAATCATTCAGAGAGTGCGAATGGGAATGAGGTGATATTGATTGTTCGATGATCAGCATGAGGATGAATCCAATGACCAGACATAAAGCAATGCGACCTGTTGGCAGTCCATCCGTATGAGCCGCCGCCATGACTTCTAACCCTCTGATTCGGTCAACATTCCGTGAACAGGTGCATAATGCTGAATACACGAGGGTTAGCGTACTCCGGAATTATTACGCCCAAAGCAGCTCCGAGCAAAAGACCAGTTCCTAGGGTTGAAAGACGTTCCAAGTGACTTTCTATTTCAGCATAATAAAGATGGCGTCGTTCATGACAGAGCCAGAAGACAAACTTGAAAACGCATATAACAAGGGTAGCATTCCAATTGCAAATGTCGATACACCGAGAACGGCAGTCATGACGAAAAGCATGATTGCCATCTTTGAGGAGGCTCTTTCTTAGGAATTATGCAGAGCTAGGGTTTGTCTGAGGGAGGAAAAGTTACATTGGCTGGCATATGAGGAGGGCTCATTTTGATATAAGTACAGCCTGGTGAAGTTGAGTTTAAATACGGGGTTTCAATTTTGTGCATGGAGAGATAAATAATTAAGGACCGCCGGCTGCGGGTCCTAGTTGGTAGGCAAATTTTTAAATGTCATATAAATTAAATACTTCCGGGTCCATTGTACCTACTTGCATAATCGTTAAAGCGGCTAGGTCGTCATACAACACTGAAAACACAATGCCAGCTCGAAAAACTCCAATTTTTTTTTGGCAGAAACCATAGAATGCAACTGGTTGCACTACTACACGAAACATGAAGAGAGTAGGGGACGAAACGAGTGGCACATTCCGTTCCTTCGCCGAAGCAATATACTTGTAGGCGGTGCGGGGAAACATATGAACGGTGACACGGATGTATCGTGGTTAGTGATCGCTTCCTATCAATCCTACAAGCCACGAACCCGTGCCTTCGGCACGGATTCGCGGCTTGTCCTACTACTAACACCGACCCACACATCGACCACCACCCATCGACCACTTCGAATATCTCAACCAAATTAGGTCCAAATTAGCTCAAAATTTGTACATGTGCTATAGTATATATTATTATCACAATGGCAGTGTTTTTTTGGTGTAAAGTTGCAAGGAAATTGAAATTCTGAGAACGGCCTCTGTCACGCATGGGTGCCGCGTCGGAGCTTTAATATTTTATTTGTCTCCCTATTTGTATTTACAAAAGCCGCGTCTTTTCGACACAAGGCAACGATATGCCGTGCTGAGTTTGAATCATTGCCTTTTTTGGACCGTGACATGATGTGACTGGTCGCAAGGTGGGTGGTCGGTGTTAGTTACAATTTTCTGTAGTATGGTTTTCCCTTCCACAGATATTGCACTTCCTTTTCGTGCTTTTATTAGCGGTAATAGTATCTGTATTTTTAGATACTTTATGCTTTTTGAAAGATCCTGTGGGTTGGGCATAAAATGAAAAGTGTTGGGGTGACAAACCACCCGGAAAGGGAAAGGAACGCGCTAATATCGCGCAAGACGAGGACGATGCAGAAATGAGTTATGTAACTAGTCCCGTTTTATCTCAAAATTGTCCCCGCAAAATATCTAAAAACTTACTGATTATTTTATTACTTACATCCTCACATATTTGCATATCGATTATCGCATATCGAGTCGAAGATCACACGTCGTCACACGTCGTCACATATCGTTACAAAACAATCGTATCTCAACAGGTTATCCGGATTTTCAGCAATGGCTAACGCACTTAAATTATCGACTTTTGTAGTATGTCAGATGTTCGGCAGTTGGTCGAGTCGTCAATGTCACAGATTGTCACGGGTGGAATGCCATGGCATCAGGTTACCAATCAAACTCCGCTGATTTGACGATTCGCCAAGTCGTCATCTCCCACAGGCTCTAAGCAATAAGTACAGTAGGGATATCGGAGAGACGAGCGCTACGTACAGTATAAGTAAGTTAATTGTAAACAAAAATTAATTACCCCGCAATACCCCGCAAGCCTTGGAAGCAGCAGTGATGTTCTTATATATTTTTGAATGAAGGCCCTCCAGGGCTTCTTCAATTCGTGTTTCGTAGTAATACTGGATTGTACTGCGATGCTGTATTCCCTTACATTGCGCAGGCATGGATGTACGGACGCGCCATATTTAATATCACGTGGGTCGCAAACTGTTCTGTGATCTCCGAGATGTTCAAGCTCCGATGAGCCGAAGCTCGGCAAACGTGATCATTGAGTGACATTTCTCTCATGTTTATATCCTCACTCTCATCCTTTCCACTTAGAAAAAAAGACACCAGATACATTTAAATATCATTAATATAGTCCTTGAAATTTTTGGGACATATCCGGGCAGTGGATATTGCAGAACTGTAAAAGTGACGACTCAACCAACTGCTGAACATCTAGTACCCTTTGACGTAAGTCATCGCAACCTATCATCTCTTCTTTGAATAAGATGAATGACTATGAGTCAAAGCTTGCACTGGAAAACCTATCAGTAGAACAGTCCGTTGTGAGAGTGATGCTCATTTGCCCACTGGAATGTTTGAACCCAACGCAAACCCAGATTTGAACCAGGTTTTAGCCCACAAATTCTTGCTGAGCTTGAGAATTAAACCCTACACAAGTCATTCATTCAAAGCGGGAACTTAGATAGATTGAGCCGGCAGTGTATACTTGGTTACTTATGCTGATACAGGTAGAAAACGATCTCATCTCATAACATGACAACAGCCTGCAAAACTTCAACCTTCAGGCTTCCACAGTTTCAGTTGGCTTTATCAAGATTCTCCTTAGTTCACCCTCGTAGTTCATCCTGACCAGTGTTTTCTCGAGATTGTCACCACGGTGAATTTGTATCAAAATATGTTTGGCCATCTCTATCCAATCTTCTTTTGTCCTGCCCAGGTCTGCAACTCGCTCACCCGGTGATAGATCCAAAGGCATTTGATGTATTAGTGACGGTGACCAAAATAGTACGATGGTCTGCAGATGGCTCAGCTTCTTAAGCATATTGATCTACAAAACAAGGGAATCAGCCAAGTCCTTGCTGGGAGGGAGAGACATACATGAGAGGGGTGTCCCACTCTTGCTGAAGGAGATATCGTGATGGTGCGGAGGTTTGGAAAGTTATCGGCGAGGACTTGGGAATGTGAAAACGGTTAGAATTTTGCAACGCTGTAAACTATAGAATCGTACGTTTGCACATATTGGCTGTCCAACAAAGTTCACCAAAATTTTCGAGTACTTCCAGATGAGGACAATTGTCAATCATAGTGTGCAGACACGACAGGGACGGCGTCCACCGTTGCGTAAAGCCGACGTGCCTTGCTTCGGGGCAGGATGCAATCAAGGATTGGCTCAGAAACATGACGAAAACATTGCGAATCTGAGGGTATGAGTATTTTTTGAAGTTCGTTCAAAGATCTTCCCCAAAGATCGTCTAGAAGCTAAAGTGACATCGATCTGGACTGTATGAAGATTTGGGAATAGACTCAAACAATGCGCCAATTCAGCAAGAACAGTGTCAATTGAATATTCGCCAATGAATACGTCAATGTAACTATTCTCAAATGAACAAGTTGCGATACGAATGATTCAAACACAACTGACTTAACATATTGGGGCAATTGCGGGTTGCAGACGGTGACGATTTCTAATTGCTGGACGAGTTCTATTGTGTACTTTTTGAGTGATGCTCTGTCTGGCCAGGAGTCACTGCTACCCATATAGGGAATGTCTACCAAAGTATCATCTTGGTCTCCGATTTTCATTCCCTCACGGTCCTCGATACGCTGCCATAGGTAACGCAGGAAAAATCTACGAAGTGAACGGGAGGTTTGTGACAGAGACAGGAGTGTCTCGTGCCTAGCGCGACGTATCTCTGGATACAACGGTGACTCGGAACTTCTGATTGATGTGGGAATGAGTACAGATGGTATATGAGATATGATTTCAAGGTATATTTCATCAGCCAGAGCAGGAAACCCGCGGGTGTTAACAGCTTGATTGCTCAAAGAGGTTTGTGGTGTGGCAGCCTGAGGGCCTTTAAGGCGACCAGCGGCACACCGCTTACGAGGGGCCATATATTATTTGTGACGACCACGGTCCACAGTCCACAGGAATTCCTAAAGTCAAGTTGATAGATGTTAGCGTCAGAAAGCTATTTGAGAACTTACCTGCCAGAAAAGCTGGGTAGTCACGGTGGTGTGGAAGATAAAGAACAGCGCTGGTGACCAAAGCGGAACACTACTTTCAAATTTAACTTCAACTTATGATCCAATTTCTGCAGCACCAAGCAGGCCGCAGCTTGGAGCATCCTCCTACCATATCAGTATTTTATTATTTCAGTAGAGGGTCGCGTAGAGTCATAATCACTGTAAATTACTCCAATTTGAATTTTAAAGGCCACATAAATGGTGGCGTTTTGGCACGTGATGCGTCTCTGAACAAAACGTATCGATATTCATACATCCATCTACCTTCCTCATATCTACCATGTCTCTCTGTCCACCTTTTGCCCCTTTCTTTGGGTTTGCAGGTGTTGCATCAGCTGTAAGTTGTTGGAGTATTCTTTACTTTGAACCAATAAATCTAAATTAGACTTGCAATAGATGGTCCTTAGCAGTGCGTTTCTTGGCTCATGGTTTTGAATTATTACCGTATCTGATTCTGGATGATAGCTGTTGGTGCTGCTTTTGGGACCTCCAAGTCAGGCATAGGGATTGCGGGACTTGGAACTTTTAAGCCTGAACTTATTATGAAAGTTTGTCATCGTCTTTTGAGAGGTGTTCAAAGCATGCTAAACGGTTCTTAGTCCCTCATTCCAGTCGTCATGTCTGGAATTATTGCTGTATATGGACTTGTTGTTTCTGTATTAATTGCAGGCGGACGTAAGTCGTGGAATCTCGCAAACGCATTGTCTCTCCCGATCTCATCCTGTCATTGTGCAGTGAAGCCACACAACTACTCTCTGTTTGCTGGGTTCATTCATCTTGGCGCAGGAATTGCCTGTGGGTCCACAGGTCTGGCTGCAGGGTACGCTATTGGTCATATTGGGGACTCGGTAATCTTTTTACTTCTATGACAATGTACCGTTTGCTAAACCTCGAAACCAGTGTGTCCGAGCCTACGTCCATGAGTCTAGAGTGTTCGTATCAATGGTCCTAATTCTTATCTTTGCTGAAGTCCTGGGGTTGTACGGGTAAGTTCTACCTGAATTCTTGGAATGACCAACTCAAATCATCGATTTCAAATAGCCTAATAGTTGCACTCATTATGAATACAAAAGCAGTCTCACATGTATGTTAAACTGGATCCGTTTAATCTTCATACCACCTTCCGCATTCTGCTCTCGTATAATGGGCGATCGTGTATCATACCATTAATGCATTTCCGTACGATAAAGCAAGACATTCACACGAGTTAATCCATGGAAACAAAATTGACACAGTGCCCTTCTACGGCTTCCTACCACGCGAAACTTCAGAGCCTGAACGACTTCGAGGGCGGGTCGGGACTCGGCGTTTGCGATCCCGCTCCCTTGACCTGGAGGAGTCTGACTCTTTTGATGAGTCAGATTCCGAATAGGAACTGCTGCTTGATGACTCGGAGTCACTGTCAGAACTCGAGGACTCGGAATCTGAATCTGAAGCTGAGTGAGAACTAAGAAGAAAGTGTCAGTGTGGTGTTGGGTACAGTTGGAACTTATCGTCTTTACCGTTTGGTCTTCTTGCGTGAGGTCTCTTTCCCCTTTCCTTTATCCTCCTTTGACCGCTCTTTTTCTTTTGCCTCCAAGATCTTGTTTGCAGTGCCAATACTTGAAAGAGATGAACAATGTTAACAATACTGGGTTAAACAAGACGTTTCTGACTCCAAATCACTTACGGTTTCTTAAATTCTTCAGGGACTTCCACCGAAGGTTTTCCTTCGGCTCTGAGTTTTGCGAGCAATTTTGGATTTTCTAGCTGTTGAGTACGTGATGGACGTGTAACGTATGGTCGACTGTTTTTGCACTCGTAGGTGAAGTGGCCTGTAATCAACACGTTATTGTGGGCTTGTACCAGTGGTAAATGAATGCAAAATCTCACCTCTACCTAAGCACTTCTGGCATACTGTAGATAATGTTGCCCTTGGTTGATTCGAGGAACGTCCGTGTGGTGCGTACTTGGACATTGATGTTGAAAGATGAATACAGTTTTGTGACCGTGAGAAATATTACATTGTAAACTCTTTCCCACTGCACTTGTTGACAAATGTCTTGGGTATTCAGAAGTAGCGCTTGGCAGATTTCAGAAGGTATGGGGCGTCAAAACAAGCCTTATAATAAACCGTGTAACGGGGCCCAGTCACTCTGACTCGAACACCGATCTCTGACTCAAGAGTCCTGCCTATATCCTTACTGTTACCCTTGAACGACGAACTTCAACATGGGTGGGAGCGCATTCAGTGCTGTATTAGAGACGGCCGCATTCCCTCGTATTGCACCAGCCGTCTATAATAATCTCAAAGCTCGTCTTTATCCCAGACTTACCGAACTTTATGCATGGGTTGGCGTACCCATTGAAGCCCCTGAAAAGCTCGATCATGGGGACGTTGATTTTCTGGTCGCCGCTCAGACCAATCGAAGTGCTGAACCACCGTCTCATCAAGTCATTAAAGAGACCTTGGGAGCGACGTTCATGATACCGATGGAAGGCAATAGAACGTCAAATTATGCAGTCCCTATTTCTCCTGGAGAATGGGCTCCGTTTGGTCACGCCGCTGAGGAAGGTGACAAGCGTAAGGAAGTTACTGGTGGCCAAATATTTTATCAGGTAAGAAGTTGGAACGGAACGTTGCTCCCATATGTCCAAACTGACTCTTCGCATATATCATACTTATCAGGTTGATGTTCACGTCTGCATGGACAAAGACGAATGGGATAGAATCATGTTCTATCATTCTTATGGTGATCTTGGCATGATACTCGGAGTTGTCAGCAGAAACGTCGGATTATATTTGGGATCCAAGGGACTGAAAGTTTGTTGACCTCGTCTACATTTAATCCATTGCAACATTGACGACATCGACTAGCTTCCTGATCCTCCATATCCACCTTTTGATCTCAGTGAATTATTCGACGATATCTTGAGATTTTTCGGTCTTTCTCTCAGCGCCTATAATGCTGGATTCAAAACAAAACAGGCGATTTTCGAATGGGTTGCAACTTCGAGACTATTTGATGCTAGGCATTTTCGAAGCAAAGGCCCAGGTTTCACGAAAGTTAAACCAGAAAGGAAAATGTACGCTGAGTTTGTGGAATGGGTTGAACAACGGGGAGATACGTCGGAATCAGAATTCGGCCAGTGTCATAAATTCGTTCTGGGAGAAATGCAGGTAAATGTACAGGCAGAAGCGTTGGTATTTTTCAAGAAAAAGGAGATATTTGATGCCCTGGTCTTAGAGCGATCAAACAGGATTCGACTCAAGGAAGTATTTTCCGGGTCTACTGTTCGCGATTGGGCTGACATGGGAGGATATTGGAAAGGCGTTAAATTGATCATGGATGAGGTCAGGGCACGGTTGGGTGGAGAAGAAGGAGTTTTGACCTTCTTGGACAAGAACGGTGAACAGGGCCTAAAAAACGTTGTTTTGCAAGTAAAGGACGAGCTTGGGATCGTCTCTAGACAACCGGATTGAGTATTCCAACGCAGCTACGATTCAATTCTAGGACTGATACATAGGTGGAGAATTATGCATAATCCAATATTTCGATGTTTGTCCATCCACTTATCAAACAAAGCCGACCTTGTACCCCGTCAAAAGAAAGCATGTCTCTACTCTGCAAGCCTTCGGGGAGCGTTAATGCCTGCACAGCCATCGTACAGTCGTCGTCATGATGATGCTGTATGTAGTGAGCTATGATTGTTGGGCCAGGGAGGGAATGTGTGACTGCTAAGCACTTGCCAGCGCGTGAACTTGATGCTAATGTAGTGGTCGCGATGCCAACATCGAGTGTCTGCACAGATTTTGTAAGGAATGAGAGAGTACCTGTCGATTCTACGTTCATATCGAATAGATGGAGACCTATTTTCGAAGTCCAGCTCGTGGGAGAACGAGAGACATAGACGAGAGCTAGGAAGGATGCATGGCCATGGTCTGGCGCCGTGTAAGGTTGGCCGTTCGCAGACGTCTCTACAGTCTGTAAACTCGAGATCGCATGCGGATAAACGCCAGAGTGGGAACGAAAGAGACATTTACAAATGCCGGGTGCCAGCGGATCTGGAATATATGGGAGCGAATGCACATCCACAAGTGTTTCAGTCCGTAGCGAGAACATCATGAACAAGAAGCGTGGAGTGATAACGTAGTTCATGCAATTAAGGTCAGATAAATTTCGTATTCTCTCCTATTGATCATGACTGTTTAATTCGGGTAAACACCGTGTATTAGCAGAAAGTACTTACGTGCATTGGAACATGAATGGTGGTGCGCGATGGAATGTGGAACAAATCCATTGGACCATCGGAAGAGACAAACTCCCTGATAGGCAAAAGCCAATTGTGACCCATTTTTATGCCGACAACACTAATTCCTGATATTTGTGCATGAAAGGCAACTGTATTGTTCGCCGGTGAAAAATGTACTTTTAGAATGATACTGGAACCCCCCCAAGAAAGTTAGGGCCATTCTGGAAGGAGGCTTATAGAATAAAAACGAACTTACATTCTAATTGGCTGAGCAGCAACGAGGGACACCCAGACGGTGTTAGGGCCTTCGCCGTTTGCATTCACCGAATAATTCAGGTAGCCAGCCATAGGAACAACCGTGTTGCATGGGTAGGTCAAGATAGGAGTGTTCAGATCTGTGCCTTCAAGGTCATACCAAGAAATACCGAGGGAACCTTCAACTACTTGAAGATATCTTCCAGCAATAACGTTGGCGTCAAAGTCGTATGTCGGAATCTGGCGAGGGAACGTGCGCCGACGAAGTGTTGTCGAAACATCTGATGTCCAGCTTCGGTGGATTTTAGCTGCACGAACAAGTAGAGCCTCCAATTGTTGTGCAGATTGGGAAGACAGAGGCCCTTCGGGTAAAAGGAGATTTGATCTGTTATAGCAGTTGACCCAAACATTTCTTTCGTAAGATGCCTGGTAGAGTCGTCGACACACCTGCCAAAAACGATCATAGTTTTGCTCAGCGTATTGTTTGCAAACATCAAGAAAAGTGGCATACTCGACGAACGTGAACTATATCTGTGACATCGAGATGGCCCAGTAATTCATACAGAATGTCCAAGGGGAGGTCCTCGACGGCTAACAAGGTCATGATACGTCAATGAATCTGCAAAAGGTCAATCAGATGCCAGTATCACGAGGAACGGGCAAACTTTGAGAGGTCTTGAGCTTCAACCGCCAAGGGCATGCGCCGTTACTATTGTGCAAAAACTTCGCGATCAAGTGACAAATCTGCCTTGAACGTTTACTGAAGGTGGCCACGAGTTCATCAATGATCATATACACATATGACTTGATTGTACCAGGTTCTCTTTGTTCGGAATCTGCGGTTTGAATTTCCCTGACGGCTTGCCTTAGGCTGACTTTAGTCTGTATCAGCAACCCGCGTCCAGAACACATGCCACCTGCCATCCGACCAAGTGTACCCCATGCTCGCTGTCGAAACAACAGCTTTAAAGTAAATGCTCGGCAGCTACTGCCAATGTTTCTCCCCGTCTGCCTACCATTTTTGAAGTGGTAACCATGCCTAAAGTCCTCTTTTCTTTACGTTGACAACTTGACCATCCCTTGTCTTTGCACATTTGTACCAATTACTACCAAAGGGTCACACTGTAATTATGACATGTGAGGTAATATATACATTGGATGTCCTCAACATTTACACAACAATATCAGCCATGTACAGACTGTGATGTATCATGGACATATGTATCCTACAGATGCTACAAGTTAGATCCAAATGGTTCAATCCTTTAGTTCTATTAAAGGGAGGACGAACGTGAAATGGAAAGTCTCACCAGGTCTCACCTCACCAGGGCTCACCAGGGCTCACCGGAAGACTCAAAGAGACCTCGTGAGACCTCATGATGTTGGAACTTTCTGGGACTTCGTGAGACTTCATGAGACTCTGTGCTTGAAAATATTTCGTACTCCGTTTTTCCCTAGGCTATAAGTACTCCCTGACATCGATTTAAACATCATTCCCCACCTTCCCATTGCTCGTTGGCTCACTGTCCCTACCTCATAAATTTATCTTACATTATCTTATGCTATTCTCTGTGACGGTCCACATATCCAGAACTTCGTGGACCGAATTGTGCTGAGTACATATTGGTAAATCTTTTCATCATCTTTTGATTACTCAGCATGAACTCCATTGTTGTTTTACTCAGTAGTAGATATAATACAAGCCACGAACCCATGCCTACGGCACAGCTCTGCTCTGCTTCGCCTGCCTACAGCATGGATTTGAGGCTTGCCGGGGGCTCCACCCCCAGACCCCTGGCTGCATCACAACAGTGAACTCAGTCTCTAATCCTAACAGGAGAGACAGTCTTTAATCCTAATAGAAAGCACTGTCATAGATCCTAATCAATAATTACTTCAGGGTATACTATGTTTCTAGTTACAGGAGACTGTAATCTACTGTCCCAGATAGCCTTGATATTATGTACAGAAGTAACTTGAGAAATAGCAACATATAATTGACCATGTGTGAATACAGCATTCCTAAGATCCAACCCCACATAGTCAACAGACTGGCCTTGAGATTTGTTGATCGACATAGCAAAGCACACTTTTACTGGAAATTATTGTCTGCAAAATTCAAATGGGACTTGACTTGATGATGGGGTGATGCTCAACCGTGGAATAAATGTCATCTTTCCAGCATGTTCTCCTGTCAACAGTTGCACCTCCAACACAGGCAGAAGCATGGCCAGTTGTTGTTGCAAATTTTTGGGAAGATTATCATGATGAGGCTTTATATGATATTTAGAAAAGCAAATAATACAGAAGGAAAATCAGACTCACAGGAGGTATTTGAACACCTTGTCCTCTCCGTGGAGGTGGAGGCAGAACAGGAAGATTTTGGAGTTGTTGAGCCAGGTTCTGAGGAAGATAGTGAAACTGATGTCCATTAAAGTGAATAGGTGCAGGCAAGGCAAAAGGATCATCTCCAGGAATGGAA
>Ga0193743_1001948_pt1 | contig 14956 bp, 16 predicted proteins | sample L2c2metaG_FD_143038 | JGI IMG/M metagenome (GOLD analysis project Ga0193743, IMG submission 143038) | Soil microbial communities from a riparian zone of the East river system, Colorado, United States - L2c2 | ecosystem: Environmental > Terrestrial > Soil > Riparian zone | place: USA: East River...
TTTTTTGAGGTTTTTTTTTTTTTTTTTTTTTCTATTTGTTTGTTAGTTGTGATACTGCTAAGAGGATTGATATATATATATGACGGGATTCATTGAGCCAAATTTATAGTGTTATTGTAATAAAGGGGTTTCCGCTGCCAAACAAATACTTCGGTCTCTCGAGGAGAAGAAACCAAAAATTCTCGGGATTTGAGGGGGGATATCCAAGCCCAGTTTGTGTAACGCTAAATAATAATAATCATCAAGATTTTGTTGATTGAGAGATAAAACGCTATAACGTACTTCGAGTGTAAAGATTCCCTGCACTGGGAGTCTATCGGTGGGGGGGAGGGGAGGAAGGAGGATTGAAGAGGTATGGAGAGAAGCCAAGAGTTGAATGATGTAAGTTAAAGCTGCACTCGTATATATCCAATTCTTGGGAGTAGATTCTTACAGCCTATGCACGGGGCACGCAGCCAGAAGGTCGCCGATAAAGTGTAATTTGAATATGCAGCTTGAATTCACCACGTTTGTGAGCATGTCTATTCACTCAAGCAAAGAAAAAAATCTACTGTAGTTGAATTGACAACCGAATTATAGAACAAGAGGCAGTTACAACAATTACCAAAGCTTGACTTGTATAACGCCAAAAGAATCAAGTACGCAACCACGCCGTTTTGGCGAGCTTCTTGAGTCTTTTTTGTTCTTTGAACCGATCCTATGATAAAAAATTCAACACACCTAACCCTAACTAAGAAAATGCGAAGGAAAAAGATACATACCAAATCTTTTTTACTAGGTCTCTTTCTCTTCTTCTGTTTCGGTCCTTCCTCATTTTCCCCACCAGCATCTTCTTCACCCATCAACCTTCCACCTCGTTTAGCCAAATCATCTTCCCATTTCCCAACATCGAAATAAAACTCAGACATTCGTTTAGCACGTTCATGTTCTGATAGGTGACCTGGAGTACGTGCGGAAGCGGGTGTGAATTGGCCAGTTCTGGAATTGAATCTCGCTGTGAATGATGGGAGATCTTTTGGTGAGGAGTCAGGAAAGGGAAAGGTGTGCGAAGAAACAAAAAAAGAGGAACAAAGGGGAAAGTTCAAGTTCAAGAAAACAAAGCCAAAATTTATATAATCAGTGAGGTGTTGAGAGGCTAAGTGATAAAACATACCATTAGTACCGCCAGAACTACCTGGTACGGAAGGAAAAGCCGAGAGTGAAGGATCAAGATGAGCCAACAGAGGATCAATACCCTGCCCAAGTGCAGCTGCTTGTAACGCTGCATGACGCGCTGAAACGGCTGAAGCGGTGGCGGATCTCCATTGTGCGCCGGTATATTGTTCTTCGTTTTCACCTTGAACTTGAATCTGAGTGTTTGACGGTGTAGGTATAGGTGATTGTGGGGTTGGAGGTGTTGCGGCGTCTTTGAGTGTACTGGGTGATTCTTCAGATTGGTTTCTACTAATATTGGACATGGTGATGATGGTGGCGAGGGTTCAAGCGAGATCTATTTACGTAATCGCGGGGGTGGTTGTGACCTCCGGTTCGTGCCGGGTGTCACGTTCTTCGAAGCATCCTCATATCTATTTGGGCATAATCATTTCGCTGCTGGCTCAATAGCATTCACTTGAAGAATAGGGGAAGTCAGTTCCTCTTTCTTAATCACTCTCGTTGTCCTCCCCAGATGATAACAGCAGTCTTTCTGGTTACCCACCCACGATCACCATTGGATACATTCTTTCAAGACTTATAATGTACCTAACATCAGTATGCCGAAGATGCTGTGCTTATGTAAAATCGCAAAGATCTTTTCGAAAGAAAAGCAGTTATTTTTCGCCTTGGACAGCTATATCATGATGGTTCTACAGGTGAACAAGTCACTTGCCCATGTCCACCCACTAGGGAATGAGCGCTGGGGGGATGGACCAGGCAATCCCCAAACAATACAATCCGTGATACTCGTCTCAACGATTGTTCTCTTGCAAACCAGAGAACCGTGCATCCTGTCGATGTTAAGGGATCATGGAGACTTCTAGACACTTTCAACACAAAAGAATCCAACGACTCCACCATTACTACGCATATTCAGCTAGTGCATGACAAAATGTAAGACATAACGATGTCTTCTAACGAAGAACCGTGTTATCAAGCCAGATACAAAGGTCAGGATGATGAACATGTAAGTTGTCCAAACCTTGAATGGCGTTGGACTGATGTAGATGATGAAATGGGCAGAATTACGGCCGTAAACGGTGCGCAGCCCTTCGTCACGCCAACAGTATGGTGCAACAGGCCTATACACCGCTAATTTTGTACAACAAATACGGAAGGTCCAAAATTTCCCCGATTTTCTTATTCGCATTTGTATGTCTTGTTATGAATTGTCACACATCAAGTGCGCTTCCATTGTAAAATACAAACAACTTCGTCGTGCAAACGGTAGTGCAAGACCCTGGCAGTCCATCTTGGATTGTCTCCAGGCTTCGACAAGGCTTCGATGCAAATCTGACAGCGAACATCGAACATCGGTTCGACTTGGAAAGGTCTCTCTTCCTTCTATATCTCCACCATCCACCCAATATTTACTAGCAAAATGGCCTCTTCAGACTCACTTGAGACCCATACCATTTTCTACGGAGCCGTCATAAACCCCGTCAGCCTTACCAGCTACTCTATTTTACCACAATGCATGCTTTCTATCGATCCATCTGGAAAGATTGAATGGAGGGTCGATTGCGTAGAAAGACACATGCTTCAAGAAACTTTGGCATTGAAAGGACACATCGATGTTGATGTCGTATCTTTGAAGGATGGAAGAGTTCCTCATGCCAGGATTCATCGATACACATACGGTACTTCTGATTGCACGAGACGAGATTTATTGTACCTGACCCTATCTTGTGGCCATAGCACGCGCCTCAATTTCCAATCATGGGAACGTCAGTCGCTTTATTTTTCTTGGTCCTTATCATTCGTTTATAAAAGAAACCTTCATGCATCCAGAGGCAATCAGTACCAGCTACTCGACTGGCTGGAGAAACTTGTTTTTCCTGCAGAGGCTCAGTTCAAGGATGAACATTATGCACGAAAGATGTACAAGTCGGTTGTTAGACGTGTCCTAGATTCTGGGGTATGGCTTAAAAACTCTTGAAATTAATCCTGGGTAACTAACCCTCACATCCAGACTACGACCTGCTGTTACTACGGCAGTCTTCATCTTGAAGCAACAAAGATTTTAGCCGACATAGCTCACGCGTACGGCCAACGTGCATTCATCGGCGTGAATATATTCCCATTTCTTTAAATTAAGATCTATCTAGGCTTACTGTCACTTTATAGAAATGTAACATGAACCGCTACTCGCCAGCCGAGTACGTCGAACCATCCACCGAGGTATCTGTGGAAACTACACACTCACTTATATCCCATATTCGTGGCTTGGACCATCACTCCAATCATCCGGGTCAAGAACCTCTAATCCAACCCATCCTCGCACCACGTTTCGCCCTGAGTTGCACTCGGGACCTCCTCACCACCTTAGGTGATCTAGCCGCTTCAGACCCTACTCTCCGCATCGAAACGCACTTATCGGAGAACAAGGCAGAGGTCGTAGAAACCCTCAAAGAGTTTCGAGAAGCCGAGAGTTATGCAGGTGTATATGACCTGTATGGCCTGTTACGCCATAATACCATCTTGGGACATGCCGTTCATATCACCAAGCAAGAAGTGGAATTGATCAGGGAAAGAGGAGCGGGGATAAGTCATTGCCCGACGAGTAATTTCAATTTGAACAGTGGTATTGCGCCAATTGGATATTTCTTGGATAGAGGAGTAAAGGTAGGCTGTTGCGGTGAAGTTTGTCTTATATTTATTCATTTGTATTATTTCTTAGGTTGGGTTAGGCACAGACGTGTCTGGTGGGGTTTCCCCTTCTATCCTAACTAACATCCAACATGCCAGGATCGCGTCCAAAGTACTCTCATTCAATAAAGACGACCACGACCACCATGGTGACTGTCAATTCGCCGACCGTCCTCTCTCAAACGCCACCCTGTTATATCTAGCCACAGCCGGAGGAGCAGCCGTATGTACTATTGATAAACAAGTAGGGTCATTCGACTTGGGCAAAAGCTTCGATGCTCTACTTGTTAATATAGGAGAGGGTAATCCGAACCCTGGATTATGGGGGAAAAATGGTTCAACGGTCCCTTATCATGGTACTGCTTCTGATGCTGCGCGTCCGGAGACTTGGTTGGAAGAGAAGAAAGAGATCGTGGATGGTTGGTTGGAACGTTTCTTGCATTGTGGAGATGACCGAAACATTGAGAGGGTTTATGTTCAAGGACGTTTCGTCGGTGGACGAACGTTCAGGGCGTGAAGTTGGATGATGTGCGGTAGACTCTCAACCTCCCCCTGTATCTCCATCCCTGCCTGGCTGCTATCTCACCTACGACAAGTGACGAACAACGTGTACTGATATGAATACCTTTTTACCTTTTGTGCTCCTTCACTACAGTAACCAGTGACCTGAATTCATCCTGGAAATTGGATTGTTTTTTTGAATTTCAAAAGTTGCATGCAAAAAGATGATAAATATTCATTGAAAATGGGAGATATATTAGGATAACACCTTTGTCAAATTTTCCGTAAATAATCATCGGACCATCAGTGATGACTCGGAGATGTCTGTTTGATGAAAGGAAACTTGTAATCCTAGCACAATCCTACGCTTATGGTTCCCGGACGGACCCTTAGTAATAAAATATGGTGTGAATTGGTTGGACGTACCAGTGCGACCAGAGACACGAGATTGACGTGCATTATCGAGGAGCCAGTCATTCCCGACACAAAAGTTTCCTTGTCGGTCTTGTTATCTTTCAACCATCTGTTAACATGAGTTGGTCTTCGAACTCACTCGGGAATTTGGAGAGTAGTAACCCTCGCAATTGCGCGAGGGTATTCTTATTGTGACTACTTACTTATGTAGCACATACAAAGACAATACAAGAAAGGAACAGTATGTAAAATAAGGGGGTCGTTGGTGCGACAAGAATGGAAGGCCGGATCTATCAGGACACCCAATGATATCTTGCGGTGCGCTCGACATTCCAACACCATCTTCACAATTGTAGGCAGTTTCAGGTGAATGTGTCGTACTTTTTCTCGATAGAGGTGTGTGAGCGAAAAATGGGTGTGTGGGTGTCTATGTGCTCTCGATACTATGTCAGACACAGCATCAGTACATAACGACCAGTTAACTTGATGAATGATCTAGTTAGCCCAATAAGGATGAAAAATGAATTATTTCATGACTCTTCGATGAAGAAATTGAACAAATTCGATGATACATAAAGTGCTGGTAACTGCCTTGAAATAAGCTGAATGTAAAATAAAGGATCATCAGAAAGAGAATAGTGGTACATCGGCGGAAAGAATGCTGAAGTGAGCAGTGCCAGACTTGGAGCAGTGCCTTCAGTGAGAATAAGTAATAATCGCACCTTTCAAGCCATGGCAGGGCGCAAAAGGAGACGAAAAGACATTTGGAAGAAAGAGGACACTGGCACTGGCATGTACTAAGTACTAGTATGACTTCGGCCATGAACTTACGCGTACCGGGCTGGTCGCCAATATTTCGGATCTGTATGCTTGATAGTTCCTGGCTAAGACGCATCCGGGTGTAGACTGACGTATAGAGAGGTCAACTATAGAGATAGGATAGACTTACTGGACATCTTGAAGGAATGCTCCATCCACGGAAAATCTTTGAAATAAGGAGCGGGAGGGGGGGTTGCATGTGCATGGCTACCTAAAGACGTACGGAAGAATTGATTTATTCCTTGAGATCAACAACAACCGGCCGAAATCCAGGTCCACCAAACTTGACCATCCCGCTAATATCTCGTTGCATCCTCTCCCCAGATGGCCAATTGGCAGCATTGACGAAAACTGTGTGATCCAAATTTGGATCTTGGATATTATCATTCAATATGTTTTCGCCTGATTGGACAGAAGGAGGTTCGGCAGTAGTATCCCAAGCGTGTATATGGGCTCCGTGTGCTTCGTGGATGTGCCCTGCAAGATGTAGTCGTGGGCGGATATCTGACAGTCGTGCTCGCAAGGCTTCACAACCTACGTCTTCATGTCGGCCGGTCCTATCAAATATTTGATATGCCGGTCCATGTGTCAACCTAGAACTTCGCGTCAAACATGAATTAAACGAGGAGGGTTTTTCATACAGGATATCGGTTTTGGGAAATTTAGATACGAGTTCTAAAGAAGGGTAACAGTTTGTGAAAGGTTTGATAAAGGGGAGCTGTAAAAATACCTTCTCCGTTCTCTCGTTCATAGTTGAATGCCCAATTGAAGAATTTCGGAGACCACTAATGGAAGAAGAGTCGGGTTCAGAACATGTACATAGTTCAGGACTCAGTGCGTTGAACATACCGGCGATCCATAAACGTTCCAAAGTTTGCCATTCTCTTTTGTTCGAAATTCATATGCCTCGTCCTGGAGGTATACAATACCAGCTTCGACGGCGCGTGGACCTTTGAGCATCTCCATGATAGCTTTGATGTCCTGGGGATATGATTTAATTGCTTCATCATACTAGCAGTAACTATTACTAACCTGCTTTCCTGCTTTCCGATGCCATCCAATGTATTGAGTGTCGTACCATCCAGAATGAAGTGGGAGGTCATGGTTTCCTGCGATAATTCTGTCTCAAAAAGTATACCGAACCCTGGAGTAAATACAGACATGAAATTTAAATAAATAAAAAAACAACACCGACATCTTTGTCTTGTGAGGTAGATGGTACAACCATTCCATAGTCTTCTGAAAATCTTTAACCGTTCCCATATTCGTCAAGTCACCACTATGCAAGAGGACATCCCCGTCTGGTACATGAAACGTCCTCGAATGTGAGTCGCTGATGCATACGAACCTCGTCCATTCATCTGAAGGTCGTGGCGAAAGAGTTGTAGGGGTGTATTCGAGATGAACGATCTCTTTGGGTGATGTGAGGATAATGTTATGGTTGTTCATTAATATTGTTCCCGAGTTGACGCGAACAGAGGAACCTCGGTCTGAGACCCTTAATATTAATAATTAATAAATATACCTGTAAACAAGTGACGATTCCAATCATATATCTTTCCAGACTTTCAACCAAGGCCGTATTCTACGACCCAGATATTTATGGGTTGACTTTTAAGATTAGAGCTCGAATGTACTAGATTAGGCCCGGTTATAATACAGATACACTACAAATTATTTACAAGGCAACTAACGATAGCAAACGATAACAATTGACAATGATAGCAACTTCAGATAGCAACTTCAGATAGCAACTCCTACTCCCCAAGAAAGAAAAAAAAAATCCTCCAAGTTGAAGATGAAAATAAAATAAAATAAATAAAACCAGAACCTTATGATCACTTGCATTTCGAGTTCAGGGGTGATGATGGTCTTTGCTTCTAGTGCGTGACCGAACTTGAAGTGAGTGGCTCGATTTTGTATCTAAATACCGGCATCTAAACGATCGACGGGCACATTGACTGGATTAGTTGTCCATCCGTCAAAAAAAAAATCGAACATATCCACATAAGAAAAAGGAAACTTACTTGCATGTGAGATCTGCGCTCCCATCCGGTGGTCGACCACATGCAATCTTGCGCTCACGGCAGAACGTACAGGCTAGACTGGGACGGCGAGGCTCGTTTACACTCCGTGATGATTTCGGTTTGGAAGGAACAGGCACTGCAGTGGTATCCACCACCGTATGGTCAGATGGAACAGGTAGTGGCATCTTGCGGCCGATCGAAGTTAATGGCGGTCCATTGAGCCCTAAAGCGTATGGGTTTTTCTTGATGTCGAGCGACGGGGTTGTACAAGTTCTGGTTGGTGCATCATCTTTCGCTATATAGCGGTCCTGAACGTGGATAGTCTCTTGGGGTACGAGTGGGGGCTGGTTATTCATGAAACTGAGATTAGGGGCAAGTTCGGAATAAGAAGAGCGCTTTTCAGGTGGGATAGGCTGATGCTAAGATAGCGTTATATCAATAACACTATGCATCACGAGTCGACTCAGCCAGCCTTGACTCACCGCTGCGTAGTATGGAATATTTGTCGGAAGATTTGACTGAGTCGGATCTTGTTCGGCTTGGAAAGATGCCGTTGATACTAATAATGATTGTTGAGGATAAACACTGTCCCCCTCACGGACACAGTGGGTATACTTAACAAGGGCCTCCCCGTGATGAAATGTTGAAATTGAGTGGGGGTCGGTCTCCACAAACTCCTGCGCAGCGGGATAAAATTCAGGTGTAGACTATGAGAAGATGGATACTAATATGAGTACGCTATCATGACTAGGGAGATAAGCAGATATAACAACATACCACGAGCGCCCGGTGGTTTTCGAATGAATACTGTTTTTCGCCAGCCTGAGGTGAGTGTACACGTGGAATGAAGCTTGTGGGTTGCTGATTGCTGCTTGGCTCCGAATAGGCTCGGTACGCGTTAATCGGAGCTTCGCTTGGCCGGTCGGACCATGAAGAGTGATGAGCAAACCGAGAAAGCGGGAGAGTTGGTCTAGGGCAGAGAAGCTGGGGGGGTGTCATGTCTTCATCCTGCATAGTACGGCCATACCGAAAGACTATCTGAGCATCCTCAAATTCGGAAAATACGGGTCCGGGTGGCAAGTGGCTGTATCTTGCTTCATCATAACGACTCTCGGAGTGCTGCACGGAGAAATGATCAACAGGAGTTCCTGAAGGTATGGAAGCACACGGATTTTTTTTCACTTACTGCCGAATAAGCATCTGCATCCTCTGGGAACCTAGAGTCCATGAGGTAAGAAATAAACCCGTTGCTGGAATACGGCTGCTGTGGCTCCATCTCGGGATGCGTGTACATATGCACTGCAGTATGAGCAGGAGCTTGAAAAGATGTCAAGGTTGAAGACATTCGAAAAAATCTTTACTAGAAACTTCCAATCGACAATATTTAGCTGAATACGATCATTCAATCCGATGTACTGTATCTGACACACCTTGATAGTATCACAGCCGCCGGAGACAACAAGGACGGGTTCCAAGCTGCGTACGACAAGAGGGGTCGTCGTGGAGAAATCGGGTTTGAAGTGTGGGGTAGAAAAGTATGAAATGCTGGTTGTCCACTCTCCTTGCCCAAAAAAAATCGAAATCAGGGGTGTTGCCGATTTGTACGTACTCCATCGCGTAAGGAGAACTCCAATACATTTAGTTTAAACTGGCACACAGATATCAATATTTGGGGCTGCTGTACGTATAAGTAGACTTACTTAGTGCGATTCAAAGAAGGTCGACCGTAAGCTTAGGAAGTCTAAGTAGGCGATAGTCAGTTTATACGGGATGTGTCCTATAATTCTTACTGGTGTCTGAGGAGATTTGGAGCCTTGTTAAATAATCTTCTGCACACGAGTTCGGTTCCCCAGATTCATATTTTAGACTTGCCCTAACTCAGACAGCCCCCTCGACACCGTGTGATAACAAGGTCTGGTGCCTAGGCTGGCGCCTACTCCGTGGTTACATCAAGACATGGAACGTGAAATATTTCTCATACTAAAGGCAATTCAATTCAAAGAGTGATGGATGAGTTCAAAGGAGGGACTCCGGCCAGCTCCGTCGGATATACCAAAAATCGACCACCTGTTCCTCTGGTTTGGATCCGACTTATGAGGCTAAAAATCTGTCGAAATAGAATCATTTGAACCCACTCCATCACCGAAGAAGGCTTTCGAGAACGCATGCTGCCCGGTTCGCCTCACAAGCTATAGGATATCAGTCCCACCACACCTTTTCATCCTGTCTGACCTCTGGATGCGACATTTTTGCTTGGTCAAAAATGTTGTCCGTTTCACCCATAATAATATACATAACACCCCCCAGTATCCCACCAGGGTTCAAGAAGCTTTTCGGGGTCCTTTTTCATCTCCAAAAGTACTTTTTAGTATTAACATGGTAAGTAGGGTCCTTTGCAGGGGTATCCCGGCAACTAATCGTTATTGCTTTTGATCTAGATATCTGCGTACAATCGCCAAAGGTCGAGGTGCTGCAAAGGATAATCGATAAATATTGACCTTAATGCTTGTTGACACATTCAAATCCAAATCTTAACGTTGATCGTGAGATATGTAAACAAAAAAGAATAAAAAAAATTGTGTACTTCTGCATACTATGTAACATATAATTGTCGATTTCAATTGTATATAAAAAAAAAGGGAGCGTAGCGGCAGTAATGCCTGGTAAGTATCTTCTGGGCATAGATTCGACTTGAGTGAATATGATTTTTGTCTCCAGGGGTCTTGGTATTGAATATTTGAGGTGCACAAATGGAGCACAGCAAGGTTGAACGACATGAATGATACAAGCCACCTCAAATCAGCCCTGAGGACATGCGAGGCAGGCGTGGCGGGCGCGTCTTTTTGCCGGTGACATGATAAAATTGAGCCTATCATCACGGCTGACCTCTAAGGGATCAATATCCTGGTGCATCAACGAACATATACATATGTAGATTGTATTCCCAAAAACACTGGGAAAGATCGATAAGCTTTGAATGGCAGGTCGGAATCGAACCCTTTTAACCTCTCGTATAACCCCATAACCCATAACCCAAATCGTCCTTTTGCTCCAAAGCTTGCTTCTAGATCTCATAACCCATAAGTAACCGGAACTTCCAAAAACTCATGGACTCAGGCAAAAAGTGTGTTACCTACTCCACTAGCACAAGTAAGGCATGGAGGCTTGGAGGTCGGATATTGAGGGCGATTTCATTAACGAAAGGGTATAAATCTGTCTTAATTGATGTCACGAATGCCAATTTCGACAAAGAGAGTGGAATATAGATGTTGCGAAAGCTGTGCATCGTGTAAAGGTAAATGACGAAATCCTAAAATCCAAAAGAATAAGCTATACGATAAACATGGCCAAAAGGGAACCCAACAAACCCTGTTCTAAACATGCTAAAGGTACGCAATACACGCCAAGCGGTTCCTCGTATTCGCCCATTTTCCCAGCTCGACGCACGACGAACTCGACGAAAATCAAATCTTTCATGTCACCGACACAATCGAATGGAAGCGATAGCCTCTCTTGCCATATCGGATTGAAGCCATTATTCTTAATGACGTACGTTCTGAATGAAACGGTTCTGGCAGATGAAACACTTGTCGTAGTGGCGTCGGTGGAAGGAGAATATCTAGCTCCGGCAGCTGTTGCAGTTTCCGGAAGAAAAGGAGAGTGTGACCAATCTGGAATATGTAGCGACACCTCCACAAATGGATCGACAGCAGATTTGTCTTGTCCTTTGAAATCTCGTGAATGAGGGAGTTGTTGAGCAGAGATTATCTAACAAATGATTAGATGAACAAAGGAGTCAAAGATCAAGTATTCCTCCTCTCACCGAAACATCAAGGAAGTGTTGGGTACGTTTTGAAAGAAGACCCTTGTCAAGATTTCGTAGGGCCTCAGGTTTCAAAACGTATCCTGCTCGTCCATTTCTTTGGAACATAGCCTGGTTAATTCTGTACCCCAGATCTAATTAAATAGAAGACCAAAAAAAGCTCAAGGATGCTGTCAACTTGAACGATAGAATCAAACTAACCAAACGTCTGCCAATTAATGGCGGCAACTTGAGCACCAGCCGCCCAGTACCGATGTGGTTGATAGTTTGTCGAATACACTCGGGTCCCTCTTGGATAAATCCTGACAAGATGGGTGTGGTTATGTTTAACGAGGTCAGCCATATTCGACTTCAAAAACCGGTTCGCAGCGTTTTCCGACAGTGAAAAGATGTGTTCAGGCGCATATTCAGTATCGGCATCAATACCATGACATTTGACGCCAATAGTGTAGACCAGGAGCGCAGCGAGACGGAGCGACATCTTCACTTTGGGTTTCTCGCCTGTCGTTACCTTGTCCTTAGCACGCATCTTCTTCCAAGTCTTTTTAAGATCGGAAATGCCTTCTTTGAGTAAATATTCAGTGTCATTTTCTGACTTGTCGGATTCGCTTGAAGATGAGGTTGTGGCCTCCCCATTGGGGTTCAGTAAATTTTGCTTTTCGGTAAGACGGGCAGCCCGGAGAGTAGCTAGTTGATCTACAACGTAGAGGTCTTTAGTCTTGAATATTCAGTAAGCCATTGATAGTCGGTGAACAAAGAAAAAGGGATGAAAACCGACTTTCAAAAGGAACCGGTGTTTTAAATCCTCAGGGCTCGGCAAAGCTTTAATCTTCGGACGACCATCAACAGGAGCCTGGATCAAGGAATCGCCGAAGACCTCAACCATGATATCCACCATCTTGTCTTGCTGCTCGAGTCCACAGTGGACCTCGGCCGAAATGATTACGGGGTAAGGTGAGGCAACAAACGCGTATTTCGCGATAGCTTGGCAAATATCCCTTATCGGCACTTTCGAGGTCAAGGTATTACCGTGATAAACCAGCGGTTCGTTATCGCCATCATAAATATCGACTATAAAGCATATACATATCAGAAGTTTTTGTTCAAACCAGATTACACTTACGTTCGACGCTCCGACAGCTATGGAGAAGAGCTCGTATGTATCCTTCGATCGTACTGACTCCCACCAGCTGATTGCCGGCTAGATAGGTGTTGTGAGAGGAAGAGATATAGTATTCTGATATTGGACGTGTCATCGGCTGCCAGACCCCACGGTTTTGTTCACTGAGAGCCGAGTTCTCTGGAGAGGTGAGGTAGGTCCAAAATCCATCCAAAGTCATTATTTCCGGTGGTTCATTGGCTGGAGCGATGGCCGCTGGTGATGAACCTGCAGCATATGTTTCGAAAAGGACTCTCAATTCGTCGTCCGATAATGAAGACTATATATAAAGAAGAGATGAGATGAAAGCCATTGGAGATCAATCACCATTTCAAGAACCTTTTGTGATTCTCTCATAAATTTGACGAAAGCTACAAGGTCGAATTTTCCACCGTTGGCAGAGGACAAACGTCCGTAGATCGTTTCCAAGTCGGGACGGCGTTGCAAAATTTTGACGAATTTTTGGAAACCTGGGAAATCGAGATGACCATTCTTCTTCGAATCGCATTCCTTTAAAACGCAAAAGAGTTCAGAATAGAAAGCTGGCACGTATTTCGGAGTTTTTGTAAACCTGGAATAATTCTCGTAACTCCTTCTCCGTGATATTAGCGTTCAGCCGCAAGCAAAGCTTTTGAAGCTCGTCGAAATCGAGGACATGATCGCCTCCTTCATCAGCACCTTTCCAATACTGTCGTTCCCAGACAGCCCGTCTCAGTTCTGCTTTCCCAAGTCCGGTCATCAAGCCTTGTCGGATGGCGTAGATCTTCCTGAGCGACGTTTCCCATAGATGAAATACATCTCGGGTATCGGCGACTATATGGAGTGTCTTGTACGTCCCATCGAGGATGTAGATGACCGTCATCCATCGTTCTTCCACCTCTTCGGGGAATTTGAATTGTTGACGGTAATATCGTGCGTCGCTTCCCGTTCGGATTTCCTTGATGGCCTCTATAGGAACTGAGGAATGATAAAATGAAATGTAAATTCATTCATTTCAAACGGAATTGGTAGCGCAAACCATACCGTGTTTAATCGATTTATAAAGAATGCGGCCTTCATCAGGATCTAACCGAAAAACGACTCTTTTCTGCTTGTTAGCGAGAACCTTGGTCATCATAACACCTTTCTGCAGGGTTTCGGGTACCATCGATATCGCCGGATCCATAGCCATGGTGGATGCGGCATCATGCTGTTCCTGCATGGCGCTTTTGACGAACTCAGCAGACAACCTAGCAAGGCGTTTAGTTTCTTTCTTGACCCAAAGTGCAGGTCCGTGTTGAGAAGGCATGGCAGAGAGGGTAAAGAAGGGTGCTTACGGTATAGATTGTAAATACTTCAGATGGATATCATATAAGTATATGATAGGCCCATGAACAACGGCTAGATCTGATTCAATCACTGATTTGATATTTTTGGGTACAATCACATGACTGTTGTGCGACGGAGCAACGCTCTGCTAATTCAAACTCCGACAACCCACCATAAAAACGGCCTTCTTGCATATCTTGACCACCTCAACAGATGGGGATGAGTTTGTATGAAATAAAATGATCATTATTGTATTATAAAGAAAATATTTGGTACAGATTTCTATTTCATGGATTTTATCTTTCAAGAAAGTCCAATAATTTTTTGGGGATTTCTGAATACAGTATTGAAAAATCAAAGAAAGGAGACATTTTTTAAAACTGTTCCCAAAAATCTTATTCAAATAATAAACTAAAGATAATGACTGGTTTTACTTTTTTTTTTCACAGTTGTGCTGGAACCCAAGATGCAGACGTCGCAAAAAAAAGGAGATTTTTAGTGTCCAAAAGATTTTAAAAAGGCAAGTCAGGGTCCAAATTGGTGATTTGAGGACAAGTTGCATCTATGGCGTCTCTCTAAACTAGTGCATTAAACCACATGCTCAATCCATGTAACTCACTAAGCACTCTGATAACCCATACCTGCTCACTGTACACCCTTTCAAAAGGTCCGGCATGGCCCAATAATCTTGCAGGAATCCTCAAGTCTGATGGGAAGAAGATCAAGGTTGATGAAATTCGCCTCTAAATCAACTGGCATCAACGACATTGGAGAGAGGCCGAGGGATGCTAGCTCTAAGACTAGGTCGGGTCAAACTCATTATCTTGGGGGTGACTTCTGTACGATTAAGTAAGAAATGATGGCCGTAATCCAGCCGACATCAACTGTTTCTTTTCGTCCTTCACCCCCAAAAATCCTTTCCTCATTTCGACATCCACTATGGCATCTCAATCTCAACCCGTATTCCTAACAACCCTCACCCAATATCCACTCCCAACCCAGAAATACATGATACCAACCACATGGAAACGATACCAACTTTCTCAACTCGTCAACAAGGCT
>Ga0193743_1001949_pt1 | contig 14949 bp, 14 predicted proteins | sample L2c2metaG_FD_143038 | JGI IMG/M metagenome (GOLD analysis project Ga0193743, IMG submission 143038) | Soil microbial communities from a riparian zone of the East river system, Colorado, United States - L2c2 | ecosystem: Environmental > Terrestrial > Soil > Riparian zone | place: USA: East River...
AAGGCCTCCTGCGGAATATCCACCTTGCCGATCCGCTTCATGCGCTTCTTCCCTTCCTTCTGCTTCTCAAGGAGTTTGCGCTTGCGGCTGATGTCGCCGCCGTAACACTTGGCGATGACGTTCTTGCGGATTGCGGTGACGGTCTCGCGGGCGATGACCTTGGCCCCGATAGCAGCCTGGATCGCCACCTCGAACATCTGTCGCGGGATCAGTTCGCGCATCTTCGAGACGAGGGCGCGGCCACGGTCGTAGGCGAAGTCGCGGTGCACGATGATCGAGAGAGCATCGACGGGATCACCGCCGATGAGGATGTCCATCTTGACCATCGGGGAGATCCAGGTTCCGGCGAGAACGTAGTCGAGCGAGGCATAACCGCGCGAGACAGACTTGAGACGGTCGTAGAAGTCGAGGACGATCTCGTTGAGAGGCAGTTCATAGGTCAGCAGAACGCGCGTCTCGGACACATACTCGAAGTTCTTCTGGCGTCCGCGCTTGTCTTCGACGAGCTTCAGGATGCCGCCGACATACTCTTCGTTCGTCAGAATCTTCGCGATGATGACTGGCTCTTCGATGGTCTCTATCTCGGATGGGTCAGGCCAGCGGGATGGGTTATCGACCTCGGCAACGGAGCCGTCGGTCATGGTGATCTTGTAGCGGACGCCAGGCGCTGTGGTTATGAGATCGAGCGAGTACTCGCGCTCCAGCCGCTCTTGAATGATCTCGAGGTGGAGCAGGCCGAGGAAGCCGCAGCGGAAGCCGAAGCCGAGCGCGACGGAGGACTCGGGCTCGAAGGAGAAGCTTGCGTCATTGAGGCGGAGCTTTTCGAGCGCGTCGCGCAGCATGGCATGCTCGTGCGAGTCGACGGTGTAGAGGCCTGCGAAGACCATGCTCTTGATGTCTTCGAAGCCAGGAAGCGCTTCGGCGCAGGGACGGGCAACCTCGGTGATGGTATCGCCGACCTTGGTGTCGGCCACGTTCTTGATCGTCGCAACGAAGAAGCCGACCTCGCCTGCGGTAAGCTCCGCGATCTCGACCGGCTTCGGCGTCATGACGCCCATGCTCTCCACGTCAAAGACGCGGCCGTTGGACATGACCTTGATCTTCATGCCTTTGCTGAGTCTGCCGTTGATGATGCGGGCGAGGACGATGACGCCCTTGTAGGGATCGAACCAGCTATCGAAGATCAGGGCCTGGAGCGGAGCTTCGGGGTCTCCCTGTGGAGGCGGAAGCAAGGTGACGACTGCTTCGAGGATGCTTGCCACATTGAGGCCGGTCTTCGCGCTTACGGCGATGGCGTCGTCGGCTGGCAGGCCCACGGACTTTTCGATCATCTCCTTGGTGCGCTCGATGTCGGCGCTGGGGAGATCGATCTTGTTGATGATGGGAATGATCTCGAGACCGTTCGAGATCGCGAGATAAGCATTGGCCAGTGTCTGAGCCTCTACGCCCTGCGATGCGTCCACGACCAGCAGTGCGCCCTCACAGGAGGCCAGCGAGCGCGAGACCTCGTAGCTGAAGTCGACGTGGCCTGGCGTGTCGATCAGGTTCAGCTGATAGGTCTCGCCGTCCAGCGCCTTGTACATCATGCGGACGGTGTGGGCCTTGATGGTGATGCCGCGCTCGCGCTCGAGGTCCATGGCATCCAGCACCTGCGCCTGCATCTCGCGGGCAGTCAGCGAGCCGGTCAGCTCGAGCAGCCGGTCGGAGAGGGTGGACTTGCCGTGGTCGATATGCGCGATGATCGCGAAGTTGCGGATGTGACTTGGATCCATTTGGGGTGCAGAGTGCCTCAATATCCATGTTAACACTGGTTTGGGTAAGGTCCTTCGCGAACGGCCTGCTGCGGAAAGCGGCGATGCTGCGCGATTTCAGTTGAAAACCGTAGTCTTCAGGCATAGAGCATGAATCGCGACATGGGCAGCGACATCTAAAGGCTAGAACAAAGGGTAGAATCAGACCGACGTTCGCCAGTTCCCTGCCAAGGAGGACTGTATGGCAACCCCCTCACTTCCCATACCGACCACAATTGATGTGCTTAGTGCCATTCCACCGCGCATCCACTCCTCCTGCGACTTCGTTCAGGCATTGATGAAGCTGCAGCGGGCTGCGCAGCTCATAACCTCCTCACTCGATCTGGATGTGCTGCTCGACCGGGTCGTAAACGATATCGCCGTATCGATCGGCTGTGTCGAAGTCTCCGTCTGGCTTCGGGATCCGGAGGGCGACGACATGGTGCTTCATGGGGTTCGAGGCTGTACCGCCTACAAAAAAGGCGCCCGTGTGAAGATTGGCCAACGAGGCATGGTTGGCTACGTCGCATCGACCGGCCAGACGCGGTACGCCCGGGACGTGAGTGTTGATCCCTACTATGTCGCGTGTGAACCGGACACGCAGTCTGAGGTCAACGTTCCGCTCAAAGTTGGCGGCGAGGTCATCGGCGTACTGTGCGTGGACCACAAGCAGACGAACGCCTTCTCGACCGATCAATTGCAGGTGTTCGAGGCGCTGGCCGGGCACATCGCCGTGGCCATAGAGAACGCCCGCCAGTTTCGGTACGAGCGTCTGGAACGCGAAAAAATGGAACGCGAGGGAGAGGACGCACGGGCGGTCCAACAGGCTCTCTTCGTGAAGGCTGTCCCTCTGGTTCCGGGCTTTGCGTTTGAGACTGCATGGAATCCGGCTGGGGCGGTGGCAGGAGATTGGTTTGACTTCATTGACCTTGGCGACGATCGCTGCGGAATCGTGCTTGCCGACGTCTCGGGCAAGGGGATGCCCGCGGCGCTGTTGATGTCGGCAACACGCGCCATTCTGCGCTCGCTCGTGAAGGTCGATCCCTGGCCTGGACGGACCCTGATGCAGTTGAACCAGACGCTGATGGAAGATTTCCCGATTGGGAAGTTTGTGACCATGATCTATGCCGTGCTCGATGCCCGCTCGCGCAAGATCACCGTTGCCAGCGCCGGACATCTGCGTCCGCTGATTATCAACGGCGAGTGCTCGTTCCTCGACGTCGATACCGGCATGCCACTGGGACTGGGTTCGTCTTCCTATCCGGAGTACACAATCCCTCTCAAGCCGGGCACCCAACTCCTGTTTTATACAGACGGGATAACGGAAGCCATGAACGGCGGCGGCGAGGAATACGGAGCGGCGCGCCTCGTCGAACACTTCTTACGGCCCGGGGCCTGCGTGGAGAGATTGATTGAGGAGGTGCGGAGGTTTAGCCATGGATCCGACCACACCGATGATGCTACAGCGGTACTGATCCGGAGCCGATGATCGGCCAGTGATCCACCAATGATTTGCACTTGCGCAGACAGCCTGCCGCTCCGACAGTCCGGTTGAACCTCTCCGAAACGAACGATTCGACCACCGATATGGTGCTGGTTGGAGTGTGTGCCGGCCATCGCATCGTCATCTTCGAAGACTGCTTTTCGTTCGCCCGGGGGTTGCGATTCCCGTAGGGTCAACGCATTTGCTTCTTGCGCGTCTTACAATGAGCAGGGAAGATGGTGCGGATGACTTTAATGGACTTGGTGCAGCGGTGGGCACTCGTGATGGCGTGTGCGCCGCTCGTACTGCTGGCAGGATGTCCGCAGGATCAAGCGGCTGCTCCGGGCAAGGTGCCGGCGCAGGCGACTGCACCGGCCGTAACCAAGGCGGCAGGCGCCAACAATGGAGGGCAGACGCCGCAACCTGGGGTCACCACGACACAGTCTGTCGATAACGCTGCCAAGGCCTCCAAGGTGCAGCAACTGATCAACCAGGCGGAGGAGACCTACCGCAGCGGAGTCGACAACTACCGTGCCGGCCGTCTCGATGCAGCGCGCGTCGACTTCAACTCGGCCGTCGACCTGATGCTGACGAGCGGCATGGACCTGAAGACGGACCCTCAACTCTCCGATGAGTTCGATCAGCTGCTCAACGCGGTGAACTCGCTGGAGATAGCGGCGCTGAAGCAGGGTAATGGATTCTCTCCTGCTATTGAAGCCGCTCCGCTCGACGCCGCCAACGAGGTTACCTTCCCTTCAAACCCTGCTCTCAATGCCCAACTCGCGGCGGAGTTGAAGACGACGCAATCGGACTTCCCGCTGGTGATCAACGACTACGTTGCGGGCTTCATCAGTTATTTCTCGAACTCCCAGGGTGGTCACGCTCATCTGCTGCGTTCGCTCGAGCGCGCCGGAAGATACAAGGACATGATCTCGAAGAACCTTCGCGACCAGGGAGTGCCGCAGGATCTGATCTACCTCGCGGTGGCGGAGTCCGGCTTCCAGCCGCAGGCGCTGAACGCGCACTCCGGTGCCGGAGGCATGTGGCAGTTCATGCCGACCGGAGCCTACGGGTTGGCGCGCAACGGGTGGTTTGACGAGCGCTTCGATCCACAGAAGTCTTCGCTCGCCTACGCCCGCTACATGAAGACGCTGTACAACCAGTTCGGCGATTGGTATCTGGCTATGGCTGCGTATAACTGGGGCCCTGGCAATGTGCAGCGCGCCGTGATGCGGACAGGCTATGCCGACTTCTGGGAGCTCTACCGCCGCAATGTCCTGCCGGGAGAAACCAAGAACTATGTTCCCGGCATCATCGCAGCGATCATCATGTCGAAGAACCCGACACAGTATGGTCTCGACAAGATGATTCCGGAGTCGGCGGTCGTCTCCGACACGGTAACGGTCGACTATGCGATCGACCTTCGTCTCGTCGCCGATGTCACCGGCGCCTCGCTGCAGGAGATCGTCGCACTGAATCCGAGCCTTCTGCGGATGGCGACGCCGCGCGATATGTCCTTCGACCTGCACATCCCCATCGGAACGCACGATGTCTTCGTCGCGCGGCTCAAAGATATTCCCGAGGAGAAGCGCACTAGCTGGCGCTTCCATCTCGTGCGCCAGGGAGAGTCGCTCGAGACGATAGCGACAGTGCTGCATGCGCGCCCGAGTCAGATCTCCGAGGCGAACGGCATCACTGCCGGTGAGACGGTAGACCCGGGCGACGAGCTTGTCATCCCTGTGGCAATCGCTTCAGCCGGCGTGCATCCACAGCGCTACACGGTACGTCGCGGCGATACACTGGTTACGGTTGCGGACCGCTTCAACGTGTCGGTGGAGCAGCTGCGGCGCTGGAATCATCTGTCATCGAACGCTGTAAGACCGGGCCGATTGCTTGCCGTCGCAGAGCCCGTGAAGCTAGCACCCGGAACGCGCGTGCGTGGCCGGACGTCGCGTGGGAGGGCAGCATCGTCCGCTGTTGCGACACACTCGAGCGCGAAGAAATCGAGCGCAAAACCCGCTTCGCTGAAGAAGAGTTCGACCGCGAAACCCGAGAGTGCGCCTCCCAAAACGAAGTCGAAAGCTGCACGATAAGCTACCTCATGAAAAAGAGTTCTTGCCATTGCTAGCAACAGGATGCATCCTGTTGCTAGAATCTCGTGCCGAGATGCAAAGATGAATTGCGTTGCATCGAAACTTGTAGCGAAAGAATCAATGTAGTGACGGGAAGTAAAAAGCAGCCAGGGGAAATGAAATGACGTTCAACGAAACGCTCAAGTTCTACGCAGCTGCCGCAGATGACGATCAAAACTTCGGCGATGACGACGACCACGATGACCACCGCCATCGCTTTGGCGACGATGACGAAGAGGAAGAGGTCACGATGACCTCCGACGATGACGAGATAGACGACGAAGAAGAGGGCGAACCCGAGACGCCTCTTCGAGAGACCCACGCGGAGGATGCGACCATCTTTACGTTGCCGCCATCGCCGGTGGCGAGTTATACGCCGGCAACCAAGGAATCCGGTCTCCCTGTAAAGAGTGCAACCTCGACGAGCGCTCCAGCAGCGGCGAGCCAACGCAAGCCTGCGGCAAAGAAGAAGGCAGCGGTGCCGGCGAAGAAGGCGGCAACGCCCGCAAAGAAAGCGGCGATGCCCGCAAAGAAAGCCACACCGGCGAAGAAGGTAGCCGCAAAGAAGACACCTGCAAAGAAGGCGGCAGCAGCGAAGAAAGCTCCGGCGAAGAAGACGGCCCCGAAAAAAGTCGCTGCGAAGAAGGTAGCCGCAAAGAAGGCTCCGGCGAAGAAGGTAGCCGCCAAATCGACATTAAGATCTGCCGCGAAGAAGTCCAGTGCTCAGCGCGGCGGTAAGGTCGCCCCTAAAAAGGCGTCCGGCAACAAGAGCACTGCAAGCAGTAAAAAACCAATTACGAGAGGTACTACCTTGGCAACTAAGAAAGCAGCAGCAAAGAAGGCCCCTGCAAAGAAGGCAGCGGCAAAGAAGGCCCCAGCGAAGAAGGCAGCAGCGAAGAAGGCTCCTGCAAAGAAGGCAGCAGCAAAGAAGGCTCCTGCTAAGAAGTCGGCTGCAAAGAAGGCAACCAAGAAGTAAGCATTAAATAAGGCAAGCAAAAAGGCCCGGTCTTCTCAGTTCGAGAGCCCGGGCCTTTTTGCGTCTGCTGATATTGGTTTACTTCTTCAACTCTGCAATCGCAGCCAGCACTTCATCGCTGTGAACCTTCACGTCGACGGTGGGCCATACCTTGGCAACCTTGCCATCCGGCGCGATGAGGAAGGTCTGGCGGCTGGCAAACTTCACCGGTCCCATGCCCTTCACGGGCACACCGTAGGCGTCGACAACCTTGTGGTCGGGATCAGCCAGCAGCTTGAAGCTGAAGGTATCCTTCGCGCACCATGCCTTGTGGCCCTCGACAGTGTCGAGGCTGACGCCCAGGACGACGGCATTCAGCGCGTCATACTTCGCCATGTCGCGCTGGAAGTTATGCGCCTCGATTGTGCAGCCTGCGGTCTGGTCCTTGGGGTAGAAGTAGAGAACAACCCATTTGCCCTTGTAGTCCTTCAGGCTGACCGGCTTGTCCTCCTGTGAGGGCAGGGTAAAATTGGGAGCCGCCGCACCCGCCTGCACTGTGTCTGCCGCGGCATTCGCCTTCAAGCCAAAACCACAGGCTGTTACCACGCCTATAACTACCGCAATCCAAATTCCTTTGCGCATCATCGTTCCCCTTTTTTGAAGCTCTCTCTGTAGACGAGTGTAAGCCGCGTAAGACTCGCGCCCTATAGCGCGCCAGGCAATTTTACTCCCCAGTGACAAGGTGATGACAGGATGCTGACAACATCCCTACCCGGCAACGATGGCGATCCCGGCCAGATCGGCCGCAGCGACGATGGCTGCGGGATCAAACATCAGCGTTCGTCCCGCCTCAAGCGCAAGGCAGGTCGCTTCCGCTCGCCGCATCGCCTCAATCGTCGCCACGCCTACGACAGGCACGTCGAAGCGCATGTCCTGATTGGGTTTGGCAACCTTCACCACCGTCAGGGACCGCGACAGAGTCGTAGCTTGCCGCAGAGCAGGCGCCTGCGCCGATGAAGGTTCTTCGGCATCGAGCGTGCGAAAGAGCGCACCCGCGCGTTCGATGGTAGCGTCGGTGCCCTCCATGGCCTCGACGGCGACGCATGCCTGCGCCGCGATCACCACCGTCTGCCCCAGGTCATACGCGGCGATGGCTCGCGCGACCGTCCGTCCATAGGCGATGTCCTTCTGCTCTTCTTCATTCGGAGCACGGCTCGTCAGCACGCCGGCACGAGCCAGCAGCGGCTCAAGGTAGGCAGTCGATGAGATCAGCTCAATCCCCTCATCGCCGAGAACCTTTGCAACCGCACCCAGCAGCACATCGGTCGAGCGCGTGCGAAGGTTCAGCAGCAGCTTGGCCAGCCGCCAGTCCGGCCGGATGCTGGAGAAGATCTGCTTATGCTTCACCTGGCCCGCCATCACGGCTCGCGCAACGCCCTCGGCCTTGAACGTCTCGATCAGGCGAGACAGCTCTCCCAGCGAGAGCCAATGAACGCGTATGCCCGGGTCCTCCGCGGCACGCGCGTCCATCTCCGGGTCTGTCTCTTCCTTGATCGCCGCGACGACGACCTGCAGCCCGTGAGCCCGCGCGGCATCGAGCAATAGAAAAGGAAAGCGCCCGTTGCCCGCGATCAGGCCTAGTTTATCCATGGATAAGCGTGTATCTCCTGCGTCCTTCAGCGGCCTGTGTTCCGCGCAACAGCTGGAGTCAGTTGTACTGTGTGTCCGGTGCGAGCGGATTGCCGAGCCGCGTCCAGAATGCGCACGACGGCAACATTGGTGTCGAGAGACGAAAGATCACCCTTGGGGTCCAGGCGATGTTCCAGCACGGCGACAAGATAGGTGAGAGAGTCATTCTGTGGAGCAGAAAGGGGCGGTGCCGTCTCCGCGTGCTCCTCGGCGTCACCAGGCAGGCGAACCCGAAGATTGTTCAACTTGACGGTGTCGACGTAGCCCTTCGCGCCGTAGACCTCCATATCCTTGCGATCGAAGGGCCAGTTCCACGAGCCCTGAATGATCGCTTGCGCGTGAGGATAAGCGAGCAGGATGGTCCCCTCGTCATCGACATGGGGGTACACATCAGGCTTCATCTGCTGGGTGACGGCTGTCACCGAGATCGGCAGCTCACCATGCATCATCCATGTAGCGAGATCGACGCCGTAGCAGCCGAAGTCGAACAGAGCGCCCGCGCCGTTCTGCTTCGGATCGGTAAGCCAGTTGAGGAACTCGGGACCGACGCCAATTTCTTTGGGACCACGATGTCCGTCATGCACGACGAGCTTGCGGAGGTCGCCGATGCGGCCGCTGGCGAGCAGACTATTCGCTGCGGTGTTCGAGGCATACCAGGTCGTCTCGTAGTTGGTCAGGACGGGGATGTGAAATTGCTGCGAGAGCCGCTGGATCGCCAGGGCATCCTCCAGGGTAGTGGCAAGCGGCTTCTCCACCATCGCCGCAATATGGAGCGGCGCAGCCTGTTCGATAGCTGCCCGGTGTCCCGCAATCGAGGTGTAGACGAGGATGGCCTGCGGATGAGTCGCGGCGAGCATCGCCGACTCGGTTGGGAAGAAGAGGCTCTCGGGCAGGTGGAACTGCGAGGCATACTTCTGGCGAAGCGCGGCGTCGGGTTCAGCTATGCCGACAAGCTCAACCTCCGTATGCGAGGGGAGGTTATGCAGGAATCCCTGGACGTGGCCATGCACCAGGCCCACGATTGCGACTCGAACGTGACCAGAGGTCTGTGCTGAGCCGGAGATGGCAAGCGCACCGAAGAGGAGCGCAATCAGGAGCGATTTGAAGGCGAGGCGCAAGTAGGAGAGGCTCATAAGTAGGTGAAAGATAGTCTACCTCCGTTACAACGAGGACAACCAGTTCGCGGCTTACTTGATCACGCCGCGTTCACTGTTGGCGATGAACTCAACCAGATACGCCACATGTTCGCCCGCATTCCCGGAGGCGAGCGTCTCGCGCATTGCCTCCAGCGCCTGTGACGTATTCATCTTGGAGGCGAGCAGCAGCTTGTAGGCAGCACGTAGCTCCTTCAACTGCTCCGGCGTGAACCCGCGCCGCTCCAGCCCGACCTTGTTCAAGCCATAGGCATGGTTGTTGCGTTCGATGGACGTCAGTGAATAGGGGAGGACATTCTGCGTGATCGTCGTGCCGCCGCCGATGTAGGAGTACCGCCCAATCCTGCAGAACTGATGCACCGGGCAGAGCGCGCCCACCACGGCGTAGTCTTCCACCGTGACGTGGCCGGCCAGCGTAGCCGAGTTCGCCAGAATGCAGCCGTTGCCGATGGAGGAGTCATGGCCGATGTGCGTGTAGGCCATGATCAGGCAGCCCGATCCTACGCGTGTTACGCCACCGCCGCCGGTCGTTCCCCGCGAGATCGTGACGTACTCGCGGATGGTGTTGTCGTCGCCCATCTCAGCTCGCGTCGGCTCGCCTGCGTACTTCAAATCCTGGGGAGCAACGCCGAGGCACGCAAAAGGGAAGATGCGATTCCTGCTGCCCATCGTCAGGTGGCCGTCGAGGACGACGTGCGAGATAAGCTCACACTCCTCGCCCAGCACCACATTCGCTCCAATCGTGCAGTAGGGACCCACCGTGCAGCTCTCCGGAATCTGTGCGCCTGCCGCAACAATCGCTGTTGGGTGGATACTCACTCGGGGATAGCCTCGCTGCTGGTGGGGACAACAGCTTTTTTGGTCGGGCGCGGAATGACCTGACACATCACAATCGCATCGCACACCAGCCTTCCGTCGACCGTGATATTGCCTTGCATCCTCACTGCGCGGCTGCGCCAGTTCAGCACCGTCACCTCGATGCGAAGCTGGTCGCCCGGCGTTACAGGCCTGCGAAAGCGCGCGTTTTCGATGCCCGTAAAGACCATCAGCTTCGAGTCGCGATCGGGAATCTCCGTCATCAGCAACGCCCCGCCGGCCTGGGCGATGGCCTCGACCATCATCACGCCCGGCATGATCGGGTAGGCGGGAAAGTGTCCCTGGAAGTGCGGCTCGTTCATCGTGACGTTCTTGATGGCGACGATGCGCTGCTTGCGCTCCATCTCGACGACGCGGTCGATCAGGAGTAGCGGATAGCGATGGGGCAGGATGGACATGATCTCGACGATGTCCATCGTCTGCTTCGCCTGCGGTTCAGGCACGGATTCAGGGCTCTGTTGGGACTCACTCATGGCAGCCCTGAGTATAAACTGCGGCCCTACTTCTTCTTCAGCAGGATGTCCGGATTGAAGAGGTCCGGCGACAGGCCCAGGTTGTACTCCACCTTGCTCAGGAACCGCTGGTTCGCCATGTCGCCGTTGTGGTAGCGCGTCATGGTGAACGCCGTGGGCAGGCCCTGCACCGTGTGATAGTCGTCGTACTCCTCCCTGTCTTCGTCGTGGTCTTTAAACGTCGTGTTGCGCCACTCGAACGTACGACGCAGCGGCAGGTGCGTCCTCGCATCCAGCTCAATGGTGACAGCGTCGTTATTCGCGCTCAGCACCGTCACCTTGTCGGCCAGGCGGCGCTCCACCATGGTCGTGCCCTCCGCGACGACCATCACGCCGGGAGCCTTCAGCCACACTCGCACCACGTCTTCAATCGAGTGAGCCCGCCTCCGCATATAGTCCTCCACCTGATCCTTCGGCAGGGTGGTCTTGCCCTTGTAGGTCGTCTCGTAGCCGTTGTCGGAGGTCCATATCTGGACGATGTCGATCTTCTTGCCCGGGAAGATCATGCTCTTGTCCGTGATGAAGCCGATGCGCTCCGCACCCCCATGGCTCGCGTCAGGAAACTGGCGCCACCCGGAGAACTCGATGACAGTCCCATTTGGCGCTCCGTTAAAGAAGCTCGCGGTGCGTCCCCTTACCTGCATGTCCTTGCGATCGAGCCACGCCTGCCCCCCCAGTGCCTCGACCATCTCGTCCAGCAGCTTACGTCCCAGCCGCTCCTGCGTCACCCCTGCAGGTCGCGCCGGCGCCGCGCTCTGGATCTCGCTGGCCTGCGCCAAGAGACGGGGGGAGGACAGCACGCCAATCAGACCAAGGCCTATCGTTGCAGAAAGAACAACTCTCTTCATCTCAAACTCCATCAGCCTGCAAGCACGGCCCCGCCATTTACGTTGAAGATCTCGCCCGAGATAAATCCCGCCAGCGGCGTGCACAAGAATAATATCGGCCCCGCGATCTCCTCCACCTGGGCAGCGCGCCCCAGCGGTATCGCGGCCATCACCTTCTTGGACGTCTCCGGATGCTCCAGGGCAGCGGCCGACATCTCCGTCTCAACCCATCCCGGCGCAACGCAGTTGCAGTAGATCCGCTGCGCGGCAAGCTCGCTCGACAGGCTCTTCGTCAGACTGATCAGCGCGCCCTTGCTAGCCGCATAGTCGGCATGGAAGGCCTCGCCCCTCTGCCCTGCTGTCGAACTCACCAGCACAATATGCCCGCGAGCCCTCCCTATCGTGCTCTGCGCCTGCATCTGAGCGACAGCCGCCTGTACCAGCCCAAACGCGCTGTCCAGATTGATTCCCAGCGTCCCCCGCCACTGCGCTGTGGTCATCGTCGCGATCGGCGCATCGTGCGACGGCCATACCCCGTGGTTCACGATCAGGCAGTCCAGACGCCCGAACGCCGCTATCGCAGCCGCCACCAGAGCCTGTCCATCCTCAGGTGTTGCAAGCTCCTGCCGAACCGCGAGGCAGACCTCGGAGCCTCCGCACTCTTCCGCTAACTCCGTCGCCTGCGCCTCCGCGGCACGGTAGCTGAAGACCACCCTTGCCCCGGCCTGGCGAAACATTCGAACAGCCGCCGAGCCAATTCCCCGCGAACCACCGGTTATCAGCGCCACCCGACCGGCAAGCGACAAGGAAACACCCGAATCGAAAATATTCTTCATACGCTGACGCTATCCAAACATACTATTGTGGTGCAAGTATTTCGTAGCGCGCAGCAGACATCCAATTCAGGGAGAGTTGCTCATGAAGATCGCCACCCTCATCGCCCGCATCCTGCTCGGCCTCGTGTTCACCGTCTTCGGCCTCAACACCTTCTTCAACTTCATCCCCGCGCAGATGCCGCCGGGCGATGCCGGAGCCCTGGCGACAATCATGTTCTCGCATGGATGGTTTACCTTCATCGGCATTCTCTACCTCATCGCAGGCGTGCTGCTCTTGATAGGCCGCTACGTCGGGATCGCGCTCACCATCCTCGGCCCAATCATCGTGGTTATACTGCTGTACCACATCACCCTGCTGCCTAAGGGCATTGGCATGGCACTCTTGGTCGCCGCGCTCGAGGTCTTTCTGATCTACGCCTACCGACATCACTTCGGCGACATCTTTTCAGCGTAGACACCGCTTGGCCGTCAGCCTTTAGCTGCAGCACGCTTCGCGAGCAGAGCCTTGCGCTCGCGAAGCAGCGTTTTCTGCTCCTTCAGTGGCATCGCCAGCACTGCACGCGTCCGCGGAGGCAACTTCGCCAAGGTGATCTCATACGCGGCCCGCAGCTCAGACTCCCACTGGGCCTGACGAAAGACTCCCCATCGCTCCACCGCCACCCAGAAGATCCGCGCCATATAGGGCGCCGGAATCACGCCCTCGATCTCCAGCAGCTCCGCGTACCGCTCCGGTCCGGCAGCATACGAGATCACGGCCCTGCCATCGCCATCCAGATTCGCCAAAGCGAACATCTTGCCGCCAATGGCCTTGTCGCCCACCCAGAAGACGAGATTGTTGCCCCACTGCATCGTCTCCACAACATGCGGCAACCCCAGCAGAAACACGCGAACTCGCTCAGCATCCATGCGGACAGTATATTTCTAGCGCAATCGCAGACGAATCGCCCCTTTTGCAGCAGAGGCATCGACCACTCGCCCATGCTGCATCACGACAACCTTCCCTGCCGCAGCCAGCCGTCGCGCCGCCTCCCGGGCAGGCTCCATCAAGCCCTCCCAGTCCCGTCGAGCCTCCAGCCCACCCACCAACTTCGCCGCCTCCGACGGACAGATCGTCTTCCCCGCGCCCCTCTCCGCCAGAAGCTCCAGAATTGCCGCCTCAAGAGCAGCATCCGCCGCCTGCGGCGTATACCCGCGACACGCATCGCTGCAATACTTCACGACGTCCCAGTCCTTCTCCCACCTCTTCTGCCACGCAAACGTCCTCCCGCACGTCTTGCATATCTTGTCCTTATGCGGAGTCGTTCGTTCTGGCTTGCGTATCTTGTCCGGCATCCGAATCCTCAGGCATCTTTATACTTAAAAACGACATGTCTACGTTCCCCTCCATTGAAGACCAGCTCGATCTCATCACCAAAGGCGCCGCCGAGATCATTCCTCTCGAAGCTCTGAAAGAGCGCATCCAGCAGTCGATCGCCACCGGCCGCCCTCTGCGCATCAAAGCCGGCTTCGATCCCACCGCGCCCGACCTTCATCTCGGCCACACCGTCCTGATCCGCAAGCTGCGCCACTTCCAGCAGCTGGGCCACATCGTCATCTTCCTCATCGGCGACTCGACCGCCCTCATCGGCGACCCCACCGGCCGCAACATCACCCGCAAGCCGCTCACTCCCGAGCAGATCGCCGCCAACGCCGAGACCTACAAAGAGCAGGTCTTCAAGATCCTCGACGCACAGAAGACCGAGGTCCGCTACAACTCCGAGTGGCTCGACAAGCTCAGCTACTACGACCTCGTGAAGCTCCTCGCCCAGTTCACCGTCTCCCAGATGCTCGAGCGTGAAGACTTCCACAAGCGCTTCAACGATGAGCATCCCATCGCCCTCCACGAGATGATCTACCCCATCGCCCAGGGCTACGACTCCGTCGCTCTCCAGTGCGACGTCGAGCTCGGCGGCACCGATCAGAAGTTCAACCTCATGCGCGGTCGCGACCTCCAGAAGCACTTCGGCCAGCCCCAGCAGATCATCCTCATGGTCCCCATCCTCGAAGGCCTGGACGGAGTCCAGAAGATGTCGAAGTCGCTCAACAACGCCATCGGCATCCACGAGCCCGCGTCCGAGATGTACGGCAAGCTTATGTCCATCTCCGACGAGCTCATGTGGAAGTACTGGACCCTCCTCACCGACCTCCGTCAGTCGGAGATCGCGCAGATGCAGGCCGACGTAACCAGCGGCGCGCTTCACCCCATGCAGGCAAAGAAGAACCTCGCGCACGCCATCACCCACGACTTCCACTCCCAGGCCGAAGCCGACTCCGCCGCCGAGAACTGGGCCACGCAGTTCCAGCAACGCGGCGTCAGCGAAGATGTCCCCGTCGTCAAAGTAGCGCTCAACGAAGACGGATTGTCCGCGCCGTCCACCGAAGAGCCTGGGACCATCATCAAGATGGCGAAGCTCCTGCATCTCGCCGGTCTCGCGCCATCGACCGGTGAAGCCAATCGCAAGATCGCCGAGAACGCCGTCAGCATCAATGGCCAGAAGTTCTCCGGCAAAACCGAACGCCTCGACCGTATTCAGGACGGCCCCATTCTTCGCCTCGGCAAGAAATCCGTTCGCGTCGAATGGGTCCCGTAGCCTTTGCTGTTCTTTAGACTTTATGCATCCTTCCCGCGCTAACTCTTTGCAACAAAACGACGGAG
>Ga0193743_1001950_pt1 | contig 14945 bp, 17 predicted proteins | sample L2c2metaG_FD_143038 | JGI IMG/M metagenome (GOLD analysis project Ga0193743, IMG submission 143038) | Soil microbial communities from a riparian zone of the East river system, Colorado, United States - L2c2 | ecosystem: Environmental > Terrestrial > Soil > Riparian zone | place: USA: East River...
CACAGCGGCGACGGTGACCCCGGCGAGGATGGGGCGCTTCATTTCTGCGCCGTGATGACGAGCTTGCCTTCGACCGTGCCGGTCTCCCCTTGAACCTTCGCGCCGAGCGAGAGCAGCCACCTTCCTGCCATTCCGAAGGCCGCCTTGAAACGATAGCTGCCAGGCTCCCCGCCCGGCTCCGATACGATCTTGGTGGCCATCTCCGCCATGCCATCAGGCGCCATGTCGAGACGGGTGGCGAAGATCACGGCGTCTGGTACCGGTTTGCCGGTCGTCTTGTTGACGAGCCGGACCGTGACGATCTTGTCCTTGCCGACAGCAACGGTCGGCTCGGCGAGCTGGAATTCGTAGTCCTTGATGTCGGCTTGCGCGATGCCGGCTGAGCCGATCACTGCAATGCCAACAAGCGCGGCCCGGAGGGCGCGCGGGATGTGGAACGTCTTCATTTCAAAAAACCTCTGATATCATGGTCCTGCCGCAAGGCGGCATGTGTCGATCCCGCGCGATCAAGTCGCGCGGCAGCAAACGGCGTCGTGACGCCGTTCAGACCAGAGTTCGAGGTGGGTGTTCGGGAGGTGGGTGTCCGAGGCCATCAGGCCGGGAATCGTTTCGCCGGGCAACAATGCTGTTCGAGGCCGTGAGAAACGGATGAACAACCGTTGTCGATAGGCCCGTGAAGCATTTGGACATGCAGGCCGCCATGAAGACGCACTTGTCGCAATCAACCGGCGCTGGTGCTTTCGACGGACAGCACGGCATATCGTTCGCCATCTCGTCGGTCGTTGCCGACGGGGACATATTATGCACCATCGCCTGCATCGACACGTCGGAAGATGTCTCCGCCATGGCAGGCCGGGAAACTGGCGCCAACGCAAGGCCAGCGATCACAAGGATCGCGAGCAGCCGGCGTATGGCAGAGTAGCGGTTCACAGGGCTACGATCTCACAAACTGGCGGTGATGGAAAGCTCACTCACGGTACCGTGACAATTCTAACAGATGCCTAACTAGTGCGGGATTGATCGGCATCAACCGAAGGACTGTTTTAGCCCAAACTATCTATCAGATCGACCAATCACTGCCATAAGTTCCGCTATCTTTTCCCGCTGATCGGACTTGTTGCCGCTTGCAATCGCGTGCTCGACGCAATGTGAGACGTGATCCTTGAGCACCTCTTCTTCGACGCGCCGAAGCGCGGCACGAACTGCCGATATCTGCGTGACGATATCAATGCAGTAGCGGTCCTCGTCGACCATCTTGGACAGGCCGCGAACCTGGCCCTCAATCCGGCTCAGACGTTTTTGACAGGATGCCTTGATGTCTTTTCGCATGACGTTTATATACCCCTACCAGGTATAGGTTACAAGTGGGTGCTATGGAGAACGCGATGACCAAAGCCGACCACGCAAATTCAGGCGGCGCCTCAAGGGAATCCGGGTGCTGCGGCGACGGTCACGATCATTCCGGTCAGGATCGTCACAACCATCGCACTGACGGCAAGGCGAGCATGCGCGATCCCGTCTGCGGGATGACCGTTGATCCCGCGACCAGCCCGCATCGGTTCGGCTACCGCGGCGAAACCTATCACTTCTGCTCGGCCGGCTGCCGAACCAAATTCATCGCCGATCCGACGCAATATCTCGACAGCAACAAGCCGAAAGCCACTGCACCGCAGGGCACGATCTATACCTGCCCGATGCATCCACAGATCCGTCAGGTCGGTCCTGGAAGCTGCCCGATCTGCGGGATGGCACTGGAGCCCGAGGTGGCCAGCCTCGATGCTCCGCCCAATCCCGAACTTGCGGACATGACGCGGCGCTTCTGGGTGGGCGCTGCGCTTTCCCTGCCGGTAGTCGTTCTGGAAATGGGCGGCCATCTCGTCGGCGGACACCGCTGGGTCGACCAGACCCTGTCGAACTGGATTCAGCTTGTGCTCGCGACGCTGGTTGTCGTCTGGGCGGGCTGGCCGTTCTTCGTGCGCGGCTGGCAATCGCTGGTGACGCACAATCTCAACATGTTCACGTTGATCGCGATGGGCACGGGCGTCGCCTATGTCTACAGCCTCATTGGTACCATCGCGCCCGACATCTTCCCGGAGAATTTCCGCGGGCATGGCGGCGCCGTTGCGGTTTATTTCGAAGCCGCCGCGGTCATTACCGTCCTCGTGCTTCTTGGCCAGGTACTTGAGTTGCGTGCCCGCGAAGCGACGTCCGGAGCGATTAAGGCACTTCTCCAACTGGCACCGAAGACCGCCCGCCGCGTCGGCGAGGACGGCGCCGACCATGAGGTGCAGATCGACAGCCTGAAGGTCGGCGACAAATTGCGCGTTCGGCCGGGAGAAAAGGTGCCGGTGGACGGCATCATTCTCGAAGGACGATCGTCCCTCGATGAATCCCTGGTGACCGGAGAATCCATGCCTGTCACCAAGGAAGCCGGGGGCAAGGTGATCGCGGGCACGCTCAACCAATCCGGCGGATTCGTGATGCGCGCCGACAAAGTCGGGCGTGACACACTGCTTTCACAGATCGTCAAAATGGTAGCGGAGGCGCAGCGCTCGCGCGCGCCGATCCAGCGACTGGCAGATCAGGTCGCGAGTTGGTTCGTGCCGGTAGTGATCGTCGTCGCGGTCATTGCCTTCGGCGCCTGGGCTTACTTTGGGCCAGAACCCCGGATGGCGTTCGGCCTGGTCGCAGCCGTCAGCGTTCTCATCATCGCCTGCCCGTGCGCGCTTGGGCTCGCCACGCCGATGTCGATCATGGTCGGCGTCGGACGCGGTGCACAGGCCGGTGTGTTGATCAAAAATGCCGACGCATTGGAGCGGATGGAAAAGGTCGATACCCTGGTGGTCGACAAGACGGGAACGCTGACCGAAGGCAAGCCGAAGGTTGTCGCAATCATTGCTGCGGCAGGATTCGAGGAGAGCGAGATCCTGCAGTTGGCTGCGAGCGTCGAACGCGCCAGCGAACATCCTCTCGCTGATGCGATCGTGCGGGCCGCCAAGGAACGCAATCTAGATTTGAGCAAGGTTGAGGCGTTCGACTCGCCGACCGGCAAGGGTGCGACCGGCAAGGTCGGCGGCAAGACAATTCTTCTGGGCAATTCGAATTTCTTGAAATCTGTCGGTATCGAAACCCAGCCGTTGAACGAACAAGGCGAGCGCCTGCGCGGAGACGGCGCCACTGTCATCAATATCGCGGTCGACGGGAAGCTGGCCGGGCTCTTTGCCATCGCCGACCCGGTCAAACCGTCGACGCCGGATGCATTAAAAGCTCTGGCGGCGGAAGGCATCAAGGTCATCATGCTGACTGGCGACAACCTGACCACGGCCAATGCCGTCGCACGAAAACTCGGGATCACCGATGTCGAGGCGGAGGTCCTCCCGGATCAGAAGAGCGCTGTGGTCAGCAAGCTACAGAAAGCCGGACGGATCGTCGCCATGGCCGGCGATGGCGTCAACGACGCCCCGGCGCTCGCTGCAGCCGAAGTCGGAATCGCAATGGGAACCGGCACCGACGTCGCGATGGAGAGCGCCGGCATCACGTTGCTCAAGGGTGACCTCGGCGGCATCGTTCGCGCGCGCCGGCTCTCGCAGGCTACCATGAGCAACATCCGACAGAATCTGTTCTTCGCGTTCATCTATAACACCGCCGGCATCCCGATCGCCGCGGGCATTCTCTATCCGACTTTCGGCATGCTGCTGTCGCCGATCATTGCCGCGGCGGCGATGGCGCTGTCTTCGGTGAGTGTCGTCGGCAATGCATTGCGCTTGCGCGTGACCCGCCTATGATTCATTTTACGCCGCCTTCAGAGACAGTTTTTGCAAACTGGGGGTAGAATCATGGCCAATTTTACACCGGTATCGGCTGCACTCGGCGGCGGCCTGATCGGCCTGTCCGCGGTCTTGTTGATGCTAGTGACCGGCCGGATCGCGGGCGTCAGCGGCATATTCGGCGGCCTCCTCGACTTCAAAAATAACGACATAGGCTGGCGTATCGCCTTCATAGCGGGACTGATTTCGACACCCCTCATTGCCGGCTGGCTCGGTTATGCGATGCCGACGCCAAAAATGCCGGCAAGCTGGACCGTCATCATCACTGCCGGCCTGCTGGTTGGTTTCGGTGCAAGGTTGGGGAGCGGCTGCACGTCGGGCCACGGCATCTGCGGCGTGGCCCGACTGTCCGGCCGCTCCATCGCGGCCACTGCCATTTTCATGCTCACAGCGATCGTGACTGTCGCGCTGGTACGCCATGTGTTTGGGGGCTGAACCATGCTGATGATAGCATCTCTCTTGTGCGGCCTGATATTCGGTACCGGCCTGCTGATTTCCGGAATGGTGCAGCCGACAAAGGTTCTGGCGTTTCTTGATATTTTCGGAGAATGGGATCCGAGCCTCGCCGTCGTCATGATCGCCGCATTGGCTGTCGCAATCCCCGGGTTTGCGCTCGGGAAGCGCAGTGTACGCCCGCTGCTTGCGGCTCAGAGCTTCTGGCCGGCCAAAAAGAGTATCGACCAGCCGCTTGTGATAGGTTCAGCATTGTTCGGAATCGGTTGGGGCCTTGTCGGATTGTGCCCTGGACCTGCGTCAGAGAGCCTTACGACGCTGTCCCCAGGCGTGGCCGTGTTCTTAGCTGCAATGACCGGAGGCATGCTTCTTCATGGCTTATGGCAGAAGTCTCGGCCCATGGTCAAAAATGAAGGCGCGCTAGCGAACACTGCAGACGGATGATCCGGACCCAGGAGTCGATCCGGACTTGCCGAACCGGTTGACCGTGTTTACCTCTCACGAGGGTTTTTTCAGAGGGTAGGGCCATCATGCTCGACGCCGCCGTCAAGGCGCTTTCGCAAATCCTGTCGCCGCCGATGCGTTCCATCCTGTGGCGATCGATCGGCCTCGCACTGGTTCTGATCGTGGTGCTGGCCGTTGGCCTGCAGCGGCTGCTCAGCTGGTTTGCGGCATCAGGCGAAGGCTGGGCCGAGGCGATGCTGGGTCCCGGCTTCCAAACGCCGATCAATATTCTCGCATGGATCGTCTCGATTGCCGCCGGTCTCGGCGTCGTGCTCGGCGCGGTATTCCTGATGCCCGCGATAACTTCGCTGGTGGCGAGCGTGTTCGTCGACGACGTCGCCGACCATGTCGAGCGCGAGCATTACCCGGCGGAGCGTCCCGGCACGGCGCTGCCGTTCGGCCTTGCCATAACTGAAGGCATCAAGACCGCGTTGCTCACCATCCTGGTCTATCTGATAGCGCTGCCGTTCGTTTTCGTCGCCGGCGCCGGGTTCATCGCGTTCTTCGTCGCGACCGCGTGGCTGCTCGGCCGGGAATATTTCGAGCTCGCGGCGATGCGGTTTCGCACGCCCGCGGAGGCCAAGGCGATGCGCAAACAGAATGCCGCGATCGTATTCACCGCAGGACTGGTGATCGCAGCGTTCGTGTCGATCCCGATCGTCAATCTGGCGACGCCGCTGTTCGGCATGGCGTTCATGGTTCACATGCACAAGCGGCTCTCCGGCCCACGGCCGGAACTGATCGAGCCGGGCCGGCGGCAGGAAATCTCCGCGCCCTGATTGGCGATCCGCGCCGCTGCCTTATGGCCGGGACAATCTGAACCGCTCCCTCAAAGCTCGCGCTACGCTGAACGGCACAGGCGTAAAGGGTCCTGGTGGCGCTCTGGTGATCAGGGCCACAAACCCGAGTGCAATGATCGCAATCCAGAACGTCAGCCAAAAACCGTCGATATAGGCAAGCACGTTCGACTCGCGCTGCACCAGCGCCGAGAGCGATCCCAAAGCTCGACCCGAAGCGGTCCCCACGCCGTGGCTCGCGAAGCTATCGGCGAGTTGCTTGAGGATACGGGTGACGTCGGCGCTGCCGTTCGCGAGATGCTGGCCAAGGTAATTGGAATGGATCTGCTCGCGCACGCGCAGCCAGGTGCCAATCAGCGCCACGCCTATTTCAGCCCCACCGAGCCGCACCACCTGGATGTAAGCCGCAAACGCTGTTGCGCGGGAAAAATCGGCATTGCTTAGCGCTATAATGATGATCGGCAGGAGCGTGAACGCCTGTCCGATCGATTGCAGAATCACGATCGTGACAAAATCGCCCGGCGCCCAGTCGTGTGTCAGTTGCGTGCCGAGCAGGCTCGCTGCGGCGAAAGCGGACAAGCCGACGATCAGCACGCCGCGAGGGTCGACATACCTGAGCAGAAAGATCGATACCGGTACCATCACGAACATCGGCAGGGCGCCATAGACCAGTAACAGTCCACCGGTCTGTTCGGGCCGCAGCTGACCGACGACGGCGAGAAAATTCGGCACCAGCGATGAATTGGAGAGGCTGGTGAGCGTGTAGAGAAGAATAACGACCAGCGCGAGCCCGATATTGCGCGAAAACAGCACGTTGACATGGGCCCACGGCTGGCGAACGAGCATCTCGTTGATGAGAAAGGCGACGCACAGCAGGCCACCGCCCAACAACAGCGCTATGACCGTGCCGGATCCCAGCCAGTCGAGGCGACTGCCTTGATCAAGGCTGGCGTAAATCATCGAAACGCCGGTGCCCAGCAGCAGCATGCCGCCCCAGTCAGCATCCCGGAGCAGGGGCCGGTTGACCTGTTCATGCGGCGTACCGAGGTAGACCATCAGCCCCATCAACGGTGCGATGACCACGCCCTGCCAATACAGCCACTGCCATCCCAAATGATCGACGTAGAAGCCGACCAGTGACGTGCTGGTATCCAGCGAGAATCCGACCCGAATTGAATAGATCGCGATCGCTGGCAGCCACCATCTGATCGGCAGATTGCGGAAAACGATCATCAAGGTGGCGGGAACGAACGTGCCAAGCAACATGCCATGAGCGATGCTGAGCGCGAGCAGCGCGTTGTAATCGCGCACGAACGGTATCACCAGCGAGATCAAGGCGTAGACAAGGCTCGGAATGCCCAGAATGCGGCGCAAGCCAAATACGGTCGCGAGCCAGGCCACGGCGGGCGCGATGAAGATCTGCGAGCCGATCGACGCCGTCGAGAGCCAGGCGCCTTCGTCGAAGCCCAGCGAAAAGGCGCCGCGCAGATCCGGCAATCCGACCGAGGTCAGCCGGCTGTCGAAGTTGGCGAGGAAAGATCCGAGCAGCACGGCGCCGACCGCGAACAAGGGTTGAGGTGCAATGCCGCCGCGCGAGATCGGCCCATGGCCGGCGTTATCATTTTCCGCCATCCGCCCCCGCTTCATCGGTATGAATTCGGGTGACGACCGACATCCCCGGCAGCAGGCGCTCCAGCAGCGGTTGGCCCTTGTCGAACTGAATCCGGACCGGGATGCGCTGAACCACCTTGGTGAAATTGCCGGTCGCGTTATCGGGCGGCAGCAGCGCGAATTGCGATCCGCTGGCGGGCGCAATCCGCTCGACGCGGCCGAGCAGCTTCTGGTTTGAGAAGGTGTCGACGGTGATCTCAACGGATTGGCCTGGCCTAACTCTCGTGAGCTGCGTCTCCTTGTAGTTGGCGATCACGTACACATTCGGCAGCGGCACGACGTTGATGAGATTGCTCCCGACATTGACATAGTCGTTCGGCTGAACTTGCCGCTCGCCGACGACGCCGTCGAACGGTGCGACGATTTTGGTGTAACCGAGCTTGAGGCGGGCCGCGGCGAGCATGGCCTTGGCGCCCAGGAGGTCCGCCGCACGCTGTTTTTTGGTCCCGGAGAGCACCTCGAGCTGGTGGCGTTGCGCTGCGATTAAGGCCCGGCTCGCCGAACGTCAGCCTGTGCGCGGGCGTAGTTTGCAGTGGCCTGTTCAAGCTTTTGCCGGGTGCCGGCTTCGGTCTGTGTCAGTGACTGTTGCCGCTCCTGTTCCTGACGGGTTTCGACCTCCTGAGCGAGCGCGGACATCTGCTGCGCCTCCGCCTGAGCTATGGTCGCGTATTGCAGCTCGACCTGGTTGTTGAGATTGTCGAGCGTCGCCTGCGCGCCGGCAACGCCGGCCTCAGCCTGAGCGACCTGGGCTTCGTAGTCGGCGGGATCGATCTGAACCAGCAAATCGCCAGTCTTGACGCGCTGAAAATCGTTCACGGCGACGATGAGAACCTCACCGGCGACCCGGCTGCTCAACTGTGTCAGCTCGGCCCGGATATAAGCGTCGTTCGTGGTCTGGATTACGGCGCTGCCGACCCAGGCATCCCAGCGCAGCGTCGCCAGCACGATAAATCCGAACGCGGCCAGTACGGCGAACAGCGGAATCGCGAGGCGAGCCCAGGAACTCGGCGAGGCGGGCGAAGGCTGTGAAGTTGCGGTGGGAGCCGCCGGCGAGGATGGTGTTGGTGCCGTTTGAGCCGCGGCGGGAGCCGTGCTGATCTGATCCTGTTGGCTCAAGGGTGTCCCCCTCTCACTTAATTTTTCCACGGTAAACCACGACCTGCATACCGGACAAAGCCATTAGATATGACGGTAATCATGGCTCAAATCGTCTTCTCCGGCCAGCGGCAGAGATCGTTGATCAGGCATACCTCGCAGCGTGGCTTGCGCGCCAGACAGGTATAGCGACCGTGCAGGATCAACCAGTGATGCGCATGCAGCATGAACTCCGAAGGGATCACGCGTTCAAGTTCACGCTCGACTTCGATCGGCGTGTTGCCGGGGGCCAAGCCTGTTCGATTGCCGACACGAAACACGTGCGTATCCACCGCCATGGTGTGTTCGCCGAACGCCATGTTGAGCACGACGTTGGCGGTCTTGCGGCCGGCGCCGGGCAGCGATTCCAGTTCAGTGCGGGTGCGCGGCACCTGGCCGCCAAACTCGGCGATCAGCTTTTCCGATAGTGCGATGACGTTCTTCGCCTTATTGCGGTAGAGCCCGATGGTCCTGATGTAATCGCGCACTTTGTCCTCGCCGAGCGCGAGCATCTTCTGCGGCGTGTCGGCAACCGCGAACAGCGCGCGCGTCGCCTTGTTGACACCGGCGTCGGTCGCCTGCGCCGACAGAACGACCGCGACGAGCAGCGTGTAAGGGTTGAGATGTTCCAGTTCACCCTTCGGCTCGGGATTGGCTTTGCGAAAACGGCTGAACGCCTCGTGCACCTCGGCTGAAGTCCAACGTTTTGTCGAAGGCCTGGTCGAAGCCTTGACCGATTTTTTCGCACGGCGAGCCTGCCCCAATTTGGCCGCAGCTTTTTTCGCCGACTTGCCTCGCCCCGCATTCGCCGCAGAATTACTGCGCGCTTTTGTGACCATCGTGACTTTCGATTTGGACAGGGATCTACGGGTGATTTTCGGCATGATCCGGGTATACTGACACGTCATGACCGCAGGCAACGATTTTGATCCTGAGCTTGAGCAGCCGGAATTGTTTTCGGCGCTGCTGACGCCACATCGCTCGCTGAACCGCACCGGTTTTCTGGTGTTGATGACGTTCGTCAGTCTCGTCAGTTTCGCAGCCGGCCTTGCGTTTCTGCTGATGGGCGCCTGGCCGGTGCTCGGCTTTTTCGGGCTCGATATCCTTGCGATCTACTGGGCGTTCCGGGTCAATTTCCGCCACGCCAGGGCCACCGAGGAAATCAGGGTGACGCCATCCGAGCTGCGCGTGCGCCGGGTGAGCCATCGCGGCCATGTGGTCGAATGGGTGCTCAATCCGCTCTGGGTGCAGCTCGATCAGAAAACCGACGCGGAATTCGGCATCGAAAAACTTTATCTGGTCTCGAAAGGCCGCCACATTTCGGTCGCGAGCTTCCTGGGGCCAGACGAAAAAGCTAGCTTTGCCAAAGCCTTAATGGCTGCGCTGCAGGCCGCCAAGCGCGGCCCGACCTATAATCCGGTCTGATGAAATGCTGTCGGGAAACGGGTGGTTCTGACACCGCACCCGTCCTACATCGAAGGCATGATGAACCTCGCAATCAATGACCATCGCCTCACCAAGCCCGGGTCCCAGAACGCAGCGCTCCGCGACTATGATTCGGTGCGGCGCGCCATAGCCTTCATCTCGGAGCACTGGCGTGCGCAGCCGACCATCGAATCGATGGCGGATGCGGCGGGCGTGACGCCCGATGAGCTGCACCATTTGTTTCGCCGCTGGGCCGGGCTGACGCCCAAGGCCTTCATGCAGGCCCTGACGCTCGACCATGCCAAGGGCTTGCTGCGCGATTCCGCCAGCGTGCTCGACGCGGCACTCGATTCCGGGCTTTCCGGTCCGGGGCGGCTGCACGATCTGTTCGTCACCCATGAGGCGATGTCGCCGGGCGAATGGAAAACCGGCGGCGCCGGCATGACGCTGCACTACGGATTTCACCCCTCGCCGTTCGGCACTGCTGTCGTGATTGCCAGCGGCCGCGGACTGGCCGGCCTTGCGTTCGCCGATCCGGGCGAGGAACAGGCATCGCTCGCCGACATGCAGCGGCGCTGGCCCCGCGCAACCTACGTTGAAGACCGCGACGGCACGGCCGCGCTGGCGCAGCGCATCTTCGACACCAAATTGTGGCGCGCGGATCAGCCGTTGCGCGTGGTCCTGATCGGCACCGATTTCGAAGTCCGGGTGTGGGAGACGCTGCTGAAAATTCCGATGGGCCGTGCGGTGTGCTATTCGGATATCGCCACGAAAATCAGCCGTCCCAAGGCATCGCGTGCGGTCGGCGCCGCGGTCGGAAAGAATCCGTTGTCGTTCGTGGTGCCCTGCCATCGTGCTCTCGGCAAAGGCGGCGCGCTGACCGGCTATCACTGGGGCATCACCCGCAAGCAGGCGATGCTGGGCTGGGAAGCCGGACAAGTGGGCATCCACTAGCCGTCGTCGCGAATTGGATCACCTGTCCAGCCGTTTCCAGAACACCGCGGTGTCACACAGCCGTCCATCCGGAAACATCGCATAATCCGGAATGATGCCGGTGCGGGTCCAGCCCGCTCTCGCATAGAGGCGATAGCCGTTTTCGCCCGACACGGTATCGAGAACGAGAAGCCAGCGGCCTCGACGCTGTGCCTCCACTTCGATCTGCGCCATCAATGCCGCGCCAATGCCGTGGCCACGAACCGAGCGATGCACCAGCAATTTCCTGATATCGGCACGATGCGGCTGATTGGGCGGCGTATCCAATCCGAGCTGTACCGTGCCGACAATCCTGCCGGCCAGCCGTGCTGCCAGCAACACCGTATCCCCCGACACGACCGACGCCGCAACCTTCCGAAAGAAGGCAAGCGCCTCGGCATGTGAGAACGGAGACATGAAGCTGACGCTGGCGCCGCCCTCGACACAGTCAACGAGCACAGCAGCCAGCTGATCAAGCGCCTCCTCAGTGACCGCCCCGTCGAGAACGACGATATCGGCCTTCGCGCTCACGCGGCCAGATCGAGCTTCGATGCAACTGTGGCGTCGGCATTCAGGCGGTAGATGATCGGCGCGCCGGTGGCGAGTTCGCGCGCGATAATGGTTTCCGGCGACAACTTCTCCAGCACCATGATCAGCGCGCGCAGCGAATTGCCGTGCGCCGAGACCAGCGTGCGCTCACCGCGCAGCACACAGGGCAGTATCTCCTGAACGAAATAAGGAAGCGTGCGCGCCAGCGTATCCTTCAGGCTCTCACCACCGGGCGGCGGCACGTCATAAGAGCGCCGCCAGATATGGACCTGCTCCTCGCCCCATTTCTTGCGAGCGTCGTCCTTGTTGAGGCCTGACAGATCGCCATAGTCGCGCTCATTGAGCGCCAGGTGCTTCCTGGTTGGAAGGCCGGTCTGGCCCAACTCGACCAGCGCCAGATCGAGCGTGCGCTGGGCGCGTTTGAGCACCGATGTAAACGCGATGTCGAACGACAGCCCCTGCGCCTTCAGCTTGCGCCCGGCTTCCTTGGCCTCGGTAACGCCGATCTCGGTGAGATCGGGATCCTTCCAGCCGGTGAAGAGGTTCTTCAGATTCCATTCGCTCTGGCCGTGACGCACAAGCACGAGAAGACGATCGCTCATTCCCAAAGTTTCCGTATTCGTTACAAAAGTCGCCAAATTCTAGAAGCCACTGAGTCCGAGCACGTCGGCCATCGAATACAACCCCGGCTTCTTGCCCTGCGCCCACATCGCCGCTTTCAGCGCACCATGCGCGAAGATCATCCGGTCCTCGGCCTTGTGCGACAGCTCGATGCGCTCGTAGGGGCCGGCGAAGATTACGCTGTGATCGCCGGTAACGGTGCCGCCGCGCAATGACGCAAAGCCGATATCGCCCGACCGCCGCGCGCCGGTGAGGCCGTCGCGGCCCCGCGCCGAATGTGCGTCGAGCGCGATTTTGCGGCCCTCGGCGGCGGCTTCCCCAAGCAGGAATGCAGTGCCCGATGGCGCGTCGATCTTGGCCCTGTGATGCATCTCCAGAATCTCGATGTCGAAGCCTTCGTCCAATGATTGCGCAACCCGCCTCACCAGCGCCGCCAGCAGGTTGACGCCGAGGCTCATATTGCCGGATTTGACGACAATGGCGCGCGTCGTGACGCTCTTGATCACGGCATCATCGGACGCCGACAGACCTGTGGTACCGATGACGTGAACAAGGCCGCGCTCGGCGGCGATGGCGACATTGGCGATGGTCGCACCAGGTACGGTGAAGTCGAGAATGCCGTCCGCGTTGGCTGAGAGCGACCACAGATCGCACGACAGCAGGACGCCATTGGCTGGCAAGCCCGCCAGCGTCCCGGCATCCTTGCCCAGGAGTTCAGAGCCCGGCGCCTCCAGCGCTCCGGTAACGACGGCGCCGGAAGTTTCCGCAATGGCGCGCGTCAACGCGCGGCCCATCCGGCCGCCGGCTCCCGCAACGATCAAGCGCATATCGGACATATTCGGGCCTTTCCCGAAGCTGGTAATCCGGGCCACTAGAGCCTTTTCCGTTTCGATAGAATCGAAACGGAGCTCTAGATTCTTGATTTGACGCGTTTTCTCGACGCGAACCGGTCTCCACTTCGCTTGAAAACGCTCTGGTCTTGCTCGCGGTATAGCCGGGGTAGCCCGCTACAGCAACCGAGCAGCGCCCGGTTCAGGCCAGGCTCTAAGGCTGCACCCCGTCGTAACCTTCGATGATCACGAGGTCGCATTCGGAATGCGGGCTGCGCATCGCGACCAGCGCTGCGTATTCCGGTGAATTGTAGCAGGCGACCGCGGTTTCATAATCCTTGAATTCCAGCACCACATTGCGTGATCGCGACGAGCCTTCCTTGACCTCGAACTTGCCGCCGCGCACCAGAAACTTGGCGCCGTATTTGTTGAATACCGTGCCGTTCTTCGCGATGTATTCCTTGTAGCCGTCCATGTTGTGAATATCGACCCGCGCAATCCAGTAGGCCTTTGCCATCTGCGTTCTTCCTTTCCTGTTTATTCAGGCCAGCGCCTGCACGATGTCAGCGACGATGGCGTCCGCCGCTGCCTTTGGGTCGGCGGCCTCGATCACCGGACGTCCGACCACCAGATAATCCGAGCCGGCGGCAATGGCACGTGCCGGTGTCATGATGCGCTTCTGGTCGCCGGCGGCGGCACCCGAGGGGCGAATACCCGGCGTCACCAGATTCATCTGATGACCGACAATCTTGCGCAAGGACGCCGCCTCTTCAGGCGAACACACAAGGCCATCGACGCCGAGCACTTGCGCCTGTTGGGCGCGGGCCTCGACCAGATCGGACACACCGAGCCGATAACCCGCCGCATGGAGATCGCCGTCGTCATAAGAGGTCAGCACGGTGACGGCTAGAATTCTCAAATCCGATCCCGTGCGGGCCTCGACCGCCGCCTTCATGGTCTGGGGATAGGCGTGCACGGTCAGGAACGTCGCGCCAAGTGCCGCGACGCTCTCGACACCACGCGCGACCGTGTTGCCGATGTCGTGCAGCTTGAGATCGACGAAAACTTTCTTGCCAGCACCCGCGAGTTGACGGACCAGCGGTAACCCTCCGGCATAGGCGAGCTGATAGCCGATCTTGTAAAATGTCACGCTATCACCGAGCCGCGCAATCATCGCTTCCGCGGCAGAGACGCTTGGCAGATCGAGCGCCACGATCAATCGGTCGCGGGGGGCGATATCAGATGGCTGCATGTTACCTCACATCATGCGCTGGGAAACGTCGATCAGCTGCCGCACCAGCGCCTTCAGCGCCTCGACATCGGCTGGGTGTTTCAATCTGTCCATATCATCATAGGCCTCTCCTGCGAACGACAGCGCAAGCTGGTTGGGAATAACCGTCGCCTGGCAGGCGGACAGGATCAGCCGCAGCGCCGCCAGAGATCGCGTTCCGCCGAGTCGGCTTTCCGACGCTGCCGCGATTGCGAACGCACGCTCGCGAAAGACCTGGCCGCGGGTTTCGTGGGCATCCTGCACGCGCGTCACCCAGTCGATGGTATTCTTGACCAAAGGCGGCACTGACGAATTGTATTCCGGCGTCACGATCAGCACGCCATGATGAGCGCCGATCATCCGCTTGAGATTGATCGCATTCTTCGGCACGCCGGACTTTGTCTGCAGATCGCCGTCATAGATCGGCAGCGGAAAATCACCGAGCGAAATGCGCGTGACTTCGGCGCCGGCTTGCGCGAACTCAGACACCGCTGCCGCCGCCAGCCTCGCATTGAGCGAGCCGGTGCGGAGCGAGCCGGGGATCACGAGGATTTTCAACGCGGCCATGATTTAAATCGTTCAGGGCGAACTCGCCGCGCAGCGGCGGCGGACGGTATCAGCGCTTGCGATACACCCAGACGCGCGCCGGCGGAAGATTCATCCAGATCCGCTCGGAGGCTTCTGTGGATACGCCGGGCAGCGATTTCGGAATTGGCGGCGCAACCGAATAGGTGAACTGCACGAACGGCGCACCCGGCGCGAGCGCGAGGAAGGCATCGCGGATCAGTTTCAACCGCGTGAGCATCGGCTTGGTGACCAGCGGCAGGCCGGACACGACTGCGGACGCGGGGACGCTCAGCACATTCCAGAGCGAGTCGCGCCACGGATAGGC
>Ga0193743_1001951_pt1 | contig 14944 bp, 17 predicted proteins | sample L2c2metaG_FD_143038 | JGI IMG/M metagenome (GOLD analysis project Ga0193743, IMG submission 143038) | Soil microbial communities from a riparian zone of the East river system, Colorado, United States - L2c2 | ecosystem: Environmental > Terrestrial > Soil > Riparian zone | place: USA: East River...
GGCGCTTTGGGACATCGTCGGAAAGCTCGCAAAGATGCCCGTGTATCGTTTGCTGGGTGGATACCAGACCAGCCTTCCGACGTACAACATGTGCGGCTGGTACTACGACAACGACGACGATCTTTCGGAGTACAAGAAGCAGATTGAGGGCGCTCTGACGGAAGGCTTTCATGCGGTGAAGATCAAGGTAGGCCGCTCTTCGCTGGACGACGACATCAAGCGAATCAAGGCAGCGCAGGAGCTGCTGGGGAAAGATCGGCGGCTGATGGTCGATGCCAATCAGGTGTTCAACTTTACCGATGCGCTTGCACGCGGACGTGTCTATCAGGAGATGAACTGCTTCTGGTACGAAGAACCGATGATGCCTGACGCGATGCGACAGTTCGGCGAGCTGGCGCATGAGCTGGATATTCGAGTAGCCACGGGGGAGAATCTCTACGGAAGGTATGAGTTCCTTGAGCTGCTCCGTCTTGGGGGCGCCGATGTGGTGCAACCAGATAATCGACGCGCCGGCGGAGTTACGGAGTGGATGGAGATTGGAGCTATCGCGGATGCTTTCCATGTGGAGCTTGCGAGCCATGGAGGAGCGCCTACGAACATGCACATGCTTCTGGCGATGCCGAACGCGATCTATATGGAGTCGGGGAGTCTGAAGAACGATACATCGCACGTGGAGACATTGCGATTAGTGAATGGAGTGATCCCCGCTCCAGAGGAGCCCGGGATGGGCAATGAGCTGCGGCGAGAGTTTATCGACAAATACAAGGTGAGAGGGTAATGTGACGAGCCGTCGAGCTTCGATCGGATGATCCCACCTTAGGCGCTTCGCACCGAAGATGGTGGCACCCGATTATGGTTAGGTCAGATCGGGGCCACCCATCCTATCAAGCAGTTGCCCTCCTGGTTCGCGGAGAGCTGTGATTACGCATCTAACTAGCAGGTCGCTACTGAGACCACGCCCGCCTGCAGGGGCCTGACCCCAGCGCGCTTCCATCCGGAGGCCACCATGAAGATTCAACATCTCACCCTGTCGATTGTGCTCACGACACTCTCTGTTGCCTGTACAGGACAATGCCCGAAGGCTGGTACGAAACCGATCTGGGATTCGAGCAAGGACCAGTTCCGTTGTGCCGATGCAGCTGCAACGGGTGAGTCGGCGCAGAGCGCTATCGTACCGCTCACGGGCGACAAAAATTATTGCAAGAGCATTCGCGAAGACCTGCAAAGGGCGTGTCCTTCGCCCGACGAAGGCAAGACCTGCAAGAATGCTGCGAAGTCCATCTTCGAGGCGTGCTACAAGGATTCTGAGAGCAGCAGCGGATCGTCAGCTTCTTCGTCGCGAGCCAGCCGTACTGACGCTTCCACCTGCATGACGACTTATCAGCAACAACAGCAGGCGTGCCGGACGCAGGCGCCGCCTCCGCGATCTCCTGGGCAACCGTACGTTCCTGACACGTGTCTGTCCGATGCGCTCGCTGCCCATAACAAGTGCCTTGCGAATGCACGGTGAGCGAGAGGGAGAATATAGCGCTCTACGCGGGTACAACCTTGAACTCCGGTGCTGGGCCGTCCGCACCGTCCGGGCCTGAGCCCAGGTTGTTCGGTACATTGCCTTGTCCACCCCACTGCGCTTGAGGTCCCTGGTCCTCGCAGTCGCTGCTCGTGGAGAACACTCCCGTCGTCGATCCGTCGTCTCCGGGAGCGCCACGCCCACCCGGCGTGCCGTTGTCCCCGGGAAGGCCGCCTTTGCCCCCTGACACACTGAAGGACATCGCCGTCGGGTTCGCCGCCTGATGCATGATCACGCTGACTTTGCCTGCGCGGCCGCCGCGACCGCCCTTTCCACCGGCACCAGCATCTCCGCCTCTGCCACCGTTCCCCCCGTGTCGGCCGAGCTCGCAGTCGTTACCGTTTCCACCGCGGCCTCCCTTGCCGCCAGCCTGGCCATCGCCACCTTTGCCGCCTTTGCCGCCCGCGCCGCCGCGCAAGGTAACCGAAACGTCGAAGTCGAACTTCGTCACTTCGATGACGAGAAAAGAGGGCGCATCCGCTCCGGGGCCGCCCTCGTTGCCCGGGCCGCCGTTCAATCCATCGGCGCCCGGTTGCCCGACACGAGCACAATCGTCGTCGATCCAGTTGCAGTTGGCATCCTGGCCGTTCAGACCATTGGGAGCCACACCCCCGACTGAGAATCCTGCTGCACCTTCGGAGCCGGTTGCGCCACTCTTGTCGATGTTGATTGCCATGTGCTTACCCTCCGACCAGCGTCCACTTCACTTCTTGCTGCACGATGATGGATCCCCAGTCGACATATCGCTCGATCGAGGAGGCCCAGATCCGCAGGTACGATCCCTTGTGAATCAGGGATCCGGTTTGATGAATGTAGACTCCGCGGGCATAGAGGATGGTTGTGCCGGGGTCGAGCACGAGGCGCGCTCCGCGCCCGATGCGGATGTCCTGAAAGAGCGCCGAGATCAGGGACACTTCGGCCGCCAGCTGACTGGCGCGCGACACCCAGCCGCGTACGGATTGCAGATGCACGCTGTCCCAGCTGAACTCCGTTTTTTGGTGCCGTGACAGAAGCTCGGCGAGCGCGGGGTTATAGGCTTTTCGAACACTCGAGTAGGAGCGCGCCAGCTGATCTCGGAAGGATGGCGGCGATGGTGCCGACTGGTTGGCGTCGCCGCCGCAGCCGCAATGGCCCGAGCTGGACCGCGACAGCAGTTCGCGCGCGCTCTGGAGCGCCGCATCGTCATCCTTCGCGATGGCTTTTTTGAGGTCTTCTTCGCCCACACCTCGCGGCACGAGGCCCAAGTTCTGAAGATCTTTGATCGACTTTGCCTTCACGCGGGCGAAGTATCGCGCGTACTCCCGTCGGTCGGGTGAGATGACGACCTCGGTGTCATCTTCGACGAACAAGTCCTCCGTTTGACGGCTCAATGCTTGTTCGGGTGTGAGCACGTGAATGCCCTGCTCATAGGGATTCGCCATCTTTGCTCCTTTCGGCGCGGACGATGTCCGTGTGCCTGTGTCAGCTTCATTGGACAGTCGGGAGGAGTGCTTCAAAGTAAGACTGGAAACCTAAGGGGGAGGATCCTCTACTTGGTCGCAGAGTATTGCTCTATTCAAATACCCTGTCAAGTGAATATTGACGCGTCGCTATTCCTGGTTGGACGTTATGTGTGGGCCACCCACCCGATGAAGATGATCAGCAGCAGAGAAGGATGTCGATGAGTGAGGTGACGTTGATTTCGGTGCGGAGTTCCCTGCTGCTGCCGGATGTTATGGAGATGGTGTGGCCCTCCATGTGTGCTTTGACACTTATGGTGAGAGCGATGTTCCCGAAATCCGGTTTATCTTGAATGGGCAGGATGAGGAGGCGAGATGAAGAAGGGTTATTGGGTAGTTGCGTACGGGAGCGTTGGTGACGAGGCGATGATGGGCCGCTATCTGACGCTGGCGGTGCCTGCGTTGGACAAGTTTGGGGCGCGGACTTTGGTGTCGCCGAAGAGTGAGGTGACGGCTTACGAGGCAGGGTTGAAGCAGATGACGGTGGTGGTGGAGTTCGACAGCTACGAGGCTGCGCTGGCGGCGTATGAGAGCGAGGATTATAAGAAGGCGTTGGCGGTGCTTGGACCCGAGGTGGAGAGAGATTTTCGAATCGCTGAGGGGGCTTAGGGATTCCCACTCCTACGATGAAAGCCGCATGAATACGGCACCGGCAAAGGCCAGCACTGCCAGGTTTTGTGCAGCGCGTCCTTGACAGGGCGGTGGTGACAATGCAACCTGCGTAATTGTGGGGATCGACGCATGCAGGAGGGGCCATGGGTGACGAATTACATTCTGCTGTCGGTCCAGGCAAGGCAAATCGGGTCGATGATGTGCGCGTGGTACAACGGCTGTTGGATCGACAAGCGGCGCGTACGGGTATCGTGGTCCAGATCACTGGTCAATTTGATCGTGCAACACGAAATGCATTAGAGGCATTCGAGCACCGCATCCTGCGATCGCCTTTTGCGCGTGCCACGGTAGAGCCGCGCAGCGAAATCTTCCGTCAGCTTACAAGCACCACGGCTCAGCGGCTGATGGCTGGAGGCGCTGGTGGATTGCAACTGCCACGACGGACGGGACCGGCCACGCTAAGAGAAGACGATTTCATTGCAGCAGCCGCCGAACTAAACTGCGAGGTGCGCGCGATCAAGGCTGTCACACGGAAGGAAGCACCTCGCGGTCCTTACGACGAACTCGACCGGCCCTCAATTCTCTTTGAGCGCCATCTCTTCCATCAGTACACCTTCGGCCGTCACGACCGTACCGATCCGAGTATCTCGAATCCGGTGCAGGGAGGATATGGCCGATATGCAGCGCAATACGATAGGTTGCAACGCGCCTATGCGCTGGATGCCACAGCGGCCATTCGAGCTACATCGTGGGGAGCATTTCAAATCCTGGGCACTAACTTTTCCCGCTCCGGGTTTGGCACCGTAGATCTTTTTGTGAATGCAATGTGCCAGTCTGTGCAGCAACAGCTTCACGCATTTGTGGCCTATATCAAATTTTCGCCAGCCTTGACGCGAGCGTTGCAGCAGAAGCACTGGGCCGATTTTGCCCAAATGTACAACGGCCCTTCCTATCGCAGGAATCACTACGACACAGATCTGGAGATCCTCTATGAACAAGAGACACCCTAGAACCTTGTCTGTATGGCTTGCGATGATGGGCTGCGTTGTTGCTCTGCCATCGGTGGCGCAGAGCCTGGGTCGTGTTGCGCCAGAGAAGGTCGAGAAGATCAGCTCCTCACTGGACAAGCGGCTGCTACCCAAGGGTGCAGGCAACCTGGAGGTGGAGCGGAGCCAGGTAGTAGCTGCGCCGGGGATTACATTTGTGCCTGTGCGTTTTCAGGCCGAGGACAAGAGTGAAGGTGACGGTCCACCGCTTATGGAAGGCCCGCCGCGAAAGAAATTCTACTGTGGGATGTACCAGCTTGTGGACGATGCGCCAGCAAAATTTCTGCTCGTCTTCGGAGTTGGGCACACAGAGTTGGAAGGGTGTAACGGGCTGCAGGCCATTGGAGCAGCAACGCCGCACGCCAAGTATGGCGATCTGATTTTGATTTACCACGCTTTCACTCTTCATGAGAATTTCCCCGAGCCGGTGATTTTGAGCTGGAACGACGCGCAAAAGCAGTATGTCGTGAACGACAATCTCAGCCAATTTGTGAGTACGAACAGCACGAAAAGCTACACCATTTCCAACATTCGCAGCCTGCTCGCATCGCGAGCTGCTAAGCCATAAAACGCAATCAGGAGGCATCATCCAAATGGCTAGTCCTTCGAATACGACTATCACTGTCGATGGCGTAAAGCTCAATGCATTTTCGACACAGATAGGTCTTTCAACCACCGATCCTACGTACGGCATGCCCACAATGGCTTCGCTAAGCTACGCGATGGATTTCTCGGCGGATATGCATGACACGACAAATGTTCCCTTTGCAACGGTGAAGAAATACTTCGATCTGGCAAACGTGCCGACAAAAGACAAGGTGAAGGACATCAGGATCGAGTTCTGGAAGGATGAGCATAAGCAGGACGCTATCTGCACTCTTTCGTTCAAGGGATGGATCAGTTCCTGGAATGTATCCAGCGGCGGCGGAAGCAATCACGTGCTCTCCGTGAGCATTCAACCTGCTATGGACCAGCAGAACTACAACAATCTACAGCTCGGAAACTGATTCCAGACAGCAAAAGAGCATTCCTGCGGCTTTTTGCCGCACTGCTCGCATCTGTTTCTTTGCGTTGGTTTGGCTACTCCCATGTAAGGTGAAAAGCTAACGGGGACATACTGAACCATTCATGCGGCAATGCCGCATGAATGGGCGCCTGGCATCGACTCAGTTTTTGTGTCTGGGCGACCGTTCCGTCTCAGGCGCTTTGAGCTGGCTTGAGAGGGTGATCGAGATCCAGTGAGTCTCCCAGCTCCTTTTGCTTTGTTTTGAGCTTTTGAATTAAGTCCTGCTTCACGGATGCGTATGCGGGATCGTCGATGACGTCATGCATCTCCCATGGATCTTTTTCGAGGTCGAAGACCTGATAGCGATTGATTGGCGGATAAAAAATCAGCTTGTGACTCTTCGTCCGGATGGAACGTTGCAGGTCGGTCAACCGGCCGTACATCGCATCGTTGATAGGTTGGGGATTGTCGGTATGGAGCATCGGCGCCAGCGAAGGAAACTCGACGTGTTTGGGAGTGGGCACCCCGGCAAGATCGCAGGTTGTAGCGTACATCGAGTGTTGGTAGACCATCTCGTCCACGCGCTTGCCAGCCTTGATCGCGGGTCCGGTCATAATCAGCGGCATTCGCATCGAGCACTCATACTGGTTCTGCTTTCCCATCAATCCGTGCTCGCCGACTGCAAGTCCATGATCGGCGGTGACGATCAGGTAGGTGTTGTCGGCTTTGCCGGATGCCTTCAGCGCATCGAGAATGCGGCCGATCTGCGCGTCCATGTGGGTGATGATCGCGTAGTACTCGCGACGATGGACGCGAACGTCATATTCGGTGCGAGGAAACGGCGCCAGCAGTTCGTCTCGAGTCTTGTGTTGTCCCTGGTCGAAGGGATGTTCCGGCAGGAAGTTTGGGGGAATAGCGATCTTCTCCACCGGATACATGTCGAGATATTCCTGGGGCGCCTGGCGCGGGTCGTGGGGCGCGTTGAATCCGACATACATGAAGAACGGGTTCTTTTTTTGCGGCACGACTTTGGTCAGGTGCTCGATCGCTGCGTCGGCGTAGAGCTCGCTCGAGTGCTGAATGGTGTCGTCGTCGCGCTGGTTGAGCCACAGTCCGCGCTTCAGCCAATGTCCGAAGAGAGCCTTGTTCGTCGGTTGCCAGTTGTTCCCCGGTGCGGGACGGTTGTACATGTCCGGTGTCGACGGCAGAAAGCCGGGGGCGACGGGGCCCATCTCGCTGAAGGAGCGCTGCAGCGTTACTGCATCCAGGTGCCATTTTCCCGTGATGAAGGTATCGTAACCGGCTTCACGCAGGGTCTGGCCCCACACCGGCGTGGCGATCGCCTGATTATCGGAATCGCTGCGGTTGGCTCGGAAGCTCGACAGGCCGGTGTTCAACATCGTTCTGCTGGGAACACAGACGGCGCCGGACCATCCTCCCTGATGGAAGCAGTGGGTGAAGTGGCAGCCGGAGCGGACCAGCTTATCGAGGTTCGGGGTGCGGACCTCGGGGTTGTTGATGGAGTGGATGGTGCGGAACATGAGATCGTCCGCGATGATGAAGAGGAAGTTGGGACGCTGAGAGGCGGGGGCCAACGGGAGCGAACGGGCTGGATGCTGCTGCACCGCGGCGAGGGCGACCGACGAGCTTAGTCCAATAAACTTTCTTCGGTTCATCTTCAAGACTTTAGCACTAGCCCTCCCGCCGTAACGGTTGCGCAAAATCTTCAAAGATCGGTTTTAGCAGGATCTTGAAATGCGGCTAGAACTTTACGTCGGTGACCTTTCCGCTCTCAAAGACGACCTGCATGCCCTTGTAAGTCCATTGAGACTTCGTTCCGAAGTTCACCTTCTTCTGCGGATCGCCGAGAGCCTTGGTGACTTCGTCGGCGGTCATGCCGGGGTGGATGGTGGCGTTGGCGGTATCACCGGAAGGGCCGGCAGACGGAGGCGGCGCATCGTTCTGCGCGGACGGTGTCGGGGGTGCAGCATTTCCGCCTTCGGCACGGCGTGTCATCAGCCGAGCGTTGTTTTGTTTGGCCCAGCGCTCGATCTGTCCAGCGATGTTGTCGGCAGCGAAGCGCCAGCTCATCTCGCTCTGGGCGTCGAGCGCCTGGGTGAAGTCGCCGGCTATCAGGGTGGCGTGAAGATTGCGAACGGTCTTGTCGTTGGAGGTGGTCGTCTTGGTGCTCGATCGTCCGTCGTCGCTGCGATTGGTGTTGGTGGTGTAGCCGTCGATCTCCTTATGCGAATCGCGGGAGTCGATGCGAACGACGATGTCGGCCTCCGACGGGGAGTTGACGACGCGCAGGGTTTTCTTGTTGGCGAGGGATTTCTGCAGGTCGAGCGCAGAGTCGTTCGCGCCTGCCGCGCTGAAGCCGTTGTTATCGCCCGTGACGAAGACATTGACGAGCTGCTGGGCGAAGGCGGACGGTGCCGCGAAGAGAGCAAGGCTGAGGACTGACAGAATAAGGCGGCGCATAGGTCGTTTCTCCATACCGCGAAATAGAACCAAGGGGGACGGAGTTAGCTTAGTCTGGGCGGGATGGGGGCGGCAAGCGGGCGTTGATAACAGGGGGTTCCGCTTAACCAGCGCGGTTGCGACTTCTGCGGCACGGCTGAAGCCGTGCCCTTAACGAGGCGGCTCGAGCTGACGCTCGAATGAACTCATTTTCGCCACCCCTGCTCGTGTGCTTGCGCAGCGAGAGGCAAAGACAAGATTGCCCGCTCCTTCAGTAGCCGCTTCTGCAACTCCGGAATCGGAATCTTTCCAACCGGCAAACTATGGTGCACAGCCATTGCGGCTGCGACGCCTGCCGCCTGACCGATGATCATATATTGCGGCTCCATGCGAATGGTGGAATACGCTACATGGCTTGCCGAGAAACAGACGGGAACGAGAAGATTGTCAGTCTCACCAGTTTTTGGAAGGATCATTCGATAAGGGATTTGATATGGTTCGGTTGCATCGGACATTTCGCCTTCGTTCTCTACATCGCCTCCGAGAGTAGGAACCCTCTGCACGTGATGCGAATCGCTCGGATAGGAACCCATTCCAATAGAATCCGACTTTGTAAGATCATGCTCAATATCTTTTTGCGTCATTACATACTGTCCAACCATGCGTCGGCCTTCGCGAATGTAAAGCTGCCAGGGCCAGTTATGGTTGTCGATAAACTCGTCTTTTGCAAGACCGTACTCATTGACCTCGTTGCGGAGAGACAGTGGAATGCTGGGATCGTTGGCTAAAAAATAAAAGAAGCCAGCATCGTAGTTGTAGTGTTCCTTCCATATTTCGGCCTGACGCCTGGAGTCGGCCGTAGGATACTCCCAGCTTGCGCCGATATCGTCAGTTGAAAACCCGCCAAAGTTGTTGATGTCGAACTTATTTCCCTTAAGCGGTGACATGATCATCATCTCGCGCATGACTGGCGGCCGTCCTTTTGCCTTGCTCAGTGCCGCGATCAGACGCTTCAGTAGTTCGTATCGATAGGGGTTGTAGTTATCGGGTCTGGGATAGGGAACTTCGTTACTCTTATCGTTCGTCAGGCACATTCTGAAGCCATACGCCTGAACCTTCTTATCACCTTGTCCCATTTCTCCTTTGGGTCCGGCAGACACCTCAGGCAACAGAGAGCCATCTGCGGCATAAGGAGAAACGCGAACGTTGAAATGGTGATCCGGCCTCTGCTTGCCCCGAACTCCCGCGAACGACTCACCGTATTCGGAGGTACTTTCACGCCCCCAGGTATAGGTCACCCCGGCCTGAGCCATCAAATCACCTTCATAAGTGGTATCGGCAAATACAACGGCGCGCAGTACCTCTCCATTCTCCAGCGTGATAGCAACAATCTATCTCCGGTTTTTGTAACACCTTTTTTTTCGCGCACTTTCCGGTCAAAGATCGTCGTGATCTTTGCCTCCGACCAGTACTCCCAGGTAAAGTTCGTTAGCCATACCTTAAATACTGATTCCACCGGCCCTTGCGTTCGCATGAGTGCAGCAGCAAGCGGGGTCTGCTGGATCGCAGATTCAGCCAAAATTTACGTGTTGACGGCAGGCTCGGGCGTCCGCAGCGTAGTGACCTGTCCATTACCCGCAAGCGGTGACACGTTGCAATTATCCGTCGTCGGGTCGACCTACACCTGTACAGATGTCACCACTGGACTTTATGCGTCTGGAACAGATACTACGTACTTTTCCGGTAGCCCGGGCATCCTGGTGGACCAGAGACCTTCCACCAGCTATGCGCTCGCGCAATTTCAGAGCGATTGTCTTCCTTCTTGCGGCGTAACATCGATGCTTACCGCTGCGCCAACCTTCAGTCTCACGGGTAAAACGTCTAACCCAGCGCAGATGTAACCGTCAGCAACACAACTTCGTCAGGCACCAGGTTGAAGCGGAATCAATATTCACAATTACTGGACGCCCCGATGGAGTGAGGTTCGAGCTTCGCTCGAATGGCCCACCTTCGTCACTTCGCGACGAAGGTGGGGCGCCGCGTCAGATCTTTATGTCAGCTTCCTATCAAGCTGACGGCTTCCTTCGTGCTCTCCGCGATGGTGGATTCGACGATCTTGGAAGTCGTGGCGAGCGAATCATATTTTGCAAAGCTCTTCGCCAGTTCTTTCGCTCGGTCGCGATATTTTCGGTCAGCCAATATCTCATAGACGGCTGCGCGAATCTGTTCCGCGGTAGGGGTTCCCGTGTGCAGATTAATGCCCCCACCGGACCAGGCGACTCGCGCCGAAACAAAAGGCTTGTCTTCCGTAGTACCGCCCGAAATCACAGGAACTCCAAAGCTCAGCGCCTGCTGTACTCCGTTGTATCCACCGTTCGTAATAAAAATATCGGCCTTCGGCAGTACGTGGTGATAGGAAACATAGCGCTCCACACGAGCATTCGGAGAGCTGTGAATGGTGGACACATCTCCTCCGCCAGCCGTCACGATCACTTGCACGTCGGCATCCGCCAACGCCTGGATCGCAGGGTTCACAATCTGATTGAAGTCGCTATTGGAGATGGTTCCCTGCGTCACGAGGATGACCGGCTTGGAACCGTCGATCTCTTTGAGCCAATCCGGTTCTTCCGCGCCACCTTGAACCTTTGGAGTGAGCGGCCCGACGAAGTGCAGGTTCTTCTGTTTGTTTTTGATCGGATACTCGAACTCTTCCGCGCTGTACTCCAGAAAGACTTCGGGCCGCGTGCAGGTGGCATCGAAAAGAAGCCCGACAGAATCGGTCGCGCCGAAGGGCTTCAGAATTTCATCGACGTAGGCGGTACTCCCAGCCAGCGCCTCTCCCAGCTGCCGATTATGCTCCGCGTTACGAATGAGACCCTCGGGAGTGGAATCCGGTCCGGTGAATGGGGAGGTCTCGGGTGTTCGCAGCCAATACACAATAATCCCGCAGCTAATGACCGGCGGTCTCGACTCCTTCGGCTTCATCAGCAACGGGAAACTGCCCAAAAACAGCAGATCCACCAGGACCAGATCGATGTTCTGCTGGTCAATAATCTCCTGCATGCCACGATATTGATCCGGGATCATGTCGCCGAAGATATGCTTCATGTCATAGTCGACTTGCTGAATTCCTGGGAACGTTTTTCTCTCAGGGAAGACCTCATCCAGCCGGTGGAAGTCGAAGTTTGCAATTCCCTGTAGCGGAACGAAGCTCAGACCCGCAGCCTCTGCCTTCTCTCGAAAGACTTCGCCTGTGTTGAATGTGACCTCGTGGCCCCGTTTGGCCAGGTCTTCCGCAATAAGAAGCATGGGATTCACATGACCTGGTGCAGGAGTAACGGATACAAGAATTCGGCTCATGACATCTCCTGATGACCGGGTCTATGTCTATATAGATCCCAATAGATCCCAGCATCGGCTGATAACGAACAAATAGAGGGGTAGGGTAGGAACGCAGCATTCTGCCTTTCCACCCCATGTGCATTCCAGTGGTTTTGGGAACCATCCGAGCTCACCCGCCCGCGGACGTTTTCCTGAATGGCAGTGTGTGATCGCTCTTCCATGAGATTCCGGTAGTCATAGGGAGTAACACATGGAATGAAGAATTATTCCCCTGATCCCGTGAGATCGCGGTGAAAAAACGGTTTTTCGCGGCGTTCGTAGTTCTGACTTATGGTGTCCAGCCCCCCTGTCTTTTTTGCGCAAAGTCTTCCAAAGATTGGGCTTAAGTCCGGACTTCCAGTTCGTGTTGTTTGGATAGGAACCTCGGGGTCCCTATCTCCCTCTATCTCTCCGTCTCTTTCGTCCTTCTATCTATTCTATGGGGTGAGGGCAAACTGATCGGCAGCGCAGTTCTCCCCTATTTTCATAGAGTTGCGCTGGATTCGAGCTTGACAGGATCTCAGAAGCGGGAGATCGTCCGAGGAGTGATGATTCCGATGTTGTCGACGCCGGCCTGATGGCCGTAGTCGATGACTTCGGCGACGAGGGAGAAGTCGAGATCGGCGTCGCCCTGGATGAACATGGCTTTGTCGTTTCGGGTGGCGAAGATGGTAGCGAGCTTCGATTCGATCTCGCGTTTGTTGAGGGTGGTCTGGTTGATCTTGTAGGTGACGCCGTGGTCGCGGTCGCCGAGGAGCTGGACGACGATGGCCTGCGGCTGGTCGGTGCGGTCAGGAGATTTGGAGGGCTGGGGGACGAGGGCGTCGAGGCCTTGCAGCGCGGTGGGCTGGATGACCATGAAGATGATCAGCAGCACGAGAAGGATGTCGATGAGTGGGGTGACGTTGATTTCGATGCGGAGTTCCCTGCTGCTGCCGGATGTCATGGACATGGGGTGTGGCCTCCATGTGTGCTTTGACACCGTGGATGGGATGGATGTTCCTTGGGTTCGAGCTTCGCTCGAATGAACCCACTCATGCGATGAAACTGCATGAATGGGGCACCCGAGTTAGTGAATCATCTTATGTATGGGCCACCCGCCGAATCTGACGTCGGACCGGAGTGTTGTCTATCCTGCAGGTTCGTGGGTTACTGGTGGAGATCGGCGCCCTGAACTTCAACAGCTCGCTGGCCAACGACGTTTCCACTTATAGCACCCTTGATGTTGGCTGGTTTATCAAAAGTGTTTCGGTTCACTCGACAGGGGGCTGAGTCAGGCTGCCTTCACTCAAAGAGTGAAAGTCATTGATTTTTCTCTTTAGCTGCAGCCGCTGGTGCTTCCGCACTCCATGCGGTGGTAGCAGTTGTGGCATCCATCCGATTGTGCCCAGGACAGGCTTTGGTCGCGCCCTTGACGGGGCGGTTCGATGAATATTTGAGCTCAAAAAGCTAAAGAAAGCATCCGTTTGACACGATCTAGTATCATATGTAGTATCACTCGTGACATTGACTGATATGTCGATTGTTGAGTGATATGTCGATTATGGTGTGCATACCCCGCGAACTGGGGATCTTGAAACTGGAGCAAAAACATGAGTATCCCCAGAATTAAATTCCCCAAGAGAAAGCGGGTTCGAGGATGGCACAGAAAGAAAAACTGCGAGATCGCATCGCTGAACTAATATCTCGTCCTTTGAATGTGGATTTTGAAGAAATTGATTGGGTAATGAAGCAGCTTGGAAGCGGAGAACCGAGGCCGACGAAGCACGGACACCTTTATAAGCTGCCCAATTGTCAGTTCACCTTAATGCTCAACAAACACAATAATGGCCGAACCAAACTCCCAAGGTACTGCGTCAATAAATTTCGCGACCTGATGGTTCTATTAGGGGAATATGAAGAGGCTTCCAAAAATGAAGAAGACTGAAGATTATCTTTCTTTGCCGTACACCATGATCGTGCGCTGGGATGACAAAGACTCAATATTTGTGGCTCAAATTCCAGAACTGCCGGGATGCTCTGCTCATGGAGATAGCCCTGCCGAAGCGCTCGATATGCTGCGGGATAACCAAACTTCTTGGATTGAAGCTGCGCTAGAAGCGGGCGAGCAAATTCCTATTCCTCGACCTGAGGAAGACCTTCCAAGCGGAAAATGGCTTCAACGAGTGCCGCGCTCACTGCATAAAAAGGTGATTGAATGCGCCGAAGAGGAAGGGGTAAGTCTAAATACATTTGTCACATATTGCCTCTCGCGTGCGGTGGGATCCTCGGCTGCTGTATCTAACATGCCCAGGGGCCGTGGAGTTGTGAATGCTCTCTTAGGATCCTCCTATTCTCGCCTGCATGAACAGCTTCCTCCGATGTACGGAGGGAACATCTCTCTAATGAGTTCAGGTCATGGCAAATCACATTCATTTTTCAATTATGTCGGACCTGAAGAAGAGATTAAAGGCTACTCCCTTGTATTGAACACATTAGCCAATCAGCTCCCCGACCATTACACCAATAAACGTGAGAGGAAATCTCGTGGCGAAAAAGAAAACTATCAAGTCCGCGCCTACGCCTGATCAGTACTTGGATTTTATTGGTGCAATGGTTTTGCAAGGTGTGGGTCTGGACAACGCCAAAGTAAATATTGATCGCGGTGAGCTTGCTCAAGCGACTCTGGATGATGCGGTTTCTCAGCTCTCTCTTGATACCGAGTTTGGCGTGATTCTCAATACAAATGAGCAATTAATCGTTGGAGCTAAACTCAAAATCAACCAATCAAAGAAAAATGATCTAAGCAATCAACTCTTAAACATCGAATGCTCCTTTTCGGCGCTTTTTCAGTTGGGATTCCCGGGAAATTCAGTATTTGCAAACCGTTTTGCGAATACTGAAGCTAAGCTCATTTTTTGGCCTTATTTTCGTCATTTTATCGCCGATACGAGTTATCGCATGGCTATCACACCTATTCTCGTTCCCCTCATAACCGCTGCCGGCCAACAAGAAAAAAACCTATTGCACAAGAAAAAGGCTAGCAAGTCGTGACTTGCTAGCCCATAGCCAAAGTCAATAAGACATTCAGTCCTAGCTGCAGCCGCTGGTGCTTCCGCATTCCATGCAGCGGTAGCAGGAGCCGTTGCGGGTCATGATGGCTCCGCAGGTGGCGCAGCTTGGGGCGTCGCCCATGTCGTACATGCTCTTCATGGCGTTGGCGGCGTGGTAGATTCCGCGGTCTTCCATGGAGATGGGTCCGGACTCGACGGTGTAGGTCGGGTCGGGGGCGATTCCCTGCTGGGGTGGGGTGGTTCCGGGGTAGAAGTCAGCCACAGATCCTTCGACTCCGGCTGCGCCTCCGCTCAGGATGGCACCTCTGTCCTCGCCA
>Ga0193743_1001952_pt1 | contig 14938 bp, 15 predicted proteins | sample L2c2metaG_FD_143038 | JGI IMG/M metagenome (GOLD analysis project Ga0193743, IMG submission 143038) | Soil microbial communities from a riparian zone of the East river system, Colorado, United States - L2c2 | ecosystem: Environmental > Terrestrial > Soil > Riparian zone | place: USA: East River...
GTGGATTGGCGCAAACGAGTATAGTACCCAGTAAGATACAAACTGTACTTATACTAGGTGAAATATTGACCATGCCCAAAACACGATGTGAAAAAAACTCCAGGCCGAAAACACGAGACGCCGCATGGCGCTCGACCCTAATTCGGTAACCTAATAATTCCAACACTTAAGTAAGAGTATGTGGGGGCCCCGAAAGGACCCCCTGAAGCTTAAAAGGCCGGATCCATATCTTTTGTTTCCTGACCGATGGATAATCTGAGGGTGGCTGACTCTTTCCTATCAAATCCTTTTTGTTTCAGATGAAATTTGAAAATTGAAATCAGTCGATCCAGTCCTGGCAGAAGTGGCAACTCTGAGGCCATTTGGGTGTGGTAATCTGTGATAGGCTCAATCAAGCACCACAGGTGACCATGTGCAAACGTTGAGTGGGGCTTATGAGTGCAGGAAGCTCAAAACCGCCGAACCCCCCAAAGTTGATTTTTATAACCAGTTCCCTCAAAAAAATACGACAGAAAACCCTCGGATTAAAATTCGGATATGCAAGAGCTTTCGAACCATCTTAAAAACGTCCCGAAATTCCAACTTTTGTTGGAACCCTGAGGACCCCTACCTTTCTATACTACTAGGATCGTCCATATATAGAAATCCCGCCCGACACGGATGCCCGAATGTGTCCGTAATTCAGAATGAGCTCTCAACTTGTCCGTAATTCAGAATGAGCTCTCACCTTGTTCGAACGACAGATTAGAAGTGGTTTTACAATGTCTAAACATTAGAGCTAGGCATCGTCTCGAATCACATCACAATTCCCGTCCCAACCTTGCGGTGGGATCTGAATTTCTTCACACCAAACCCAGATTCAATGTCGAGCATCGACCCTTCTTCATCTTCAATATTTATGTTCTCCTTTTTGATTTGAGTCTCATCGCCTGTGGCATCATGATACAAAGCAGGACCAAACAGTTAGTTATTGTTTTCGTACAGGGTAGTTTTTTAGTTGAGCATCATCGCAAATCCGTATTTCGTGATTCCGCGGTCCGTTTATTGCAACACTCCTTGTCCAAAGGGTTGTTATCTGGGTCGAGCAATTTTTATTTTTGTTTCGAATGGATCTTCCATGAAACCGGAGCCAAATTCTCATTTTCCACTCTGAAGTTGCGCCTGTGGCGATCACTTGCTAGATTTTGGAGGCGTAACGTTAAATAATTGGTTTATTTGTCGATAATCTACAGTCAGGTTTTATAAGACCGAGTCCTCAATATTTCAATACTGAGAACTTGGAACTATTCCTCCGATTAGTGATCAGTGGCAATAGATTTATGGATACATGTAATATCATCCTGTTCAGACATCATATTCAAGCTGCTATTCTTGTCGACAGGTTGTGAGAGATACAAAATTCTGTTAAAAAAGTTTACAAGAGACTTAAAATTCTGATAATCAACCTGTAAAAAGACCTGGAAGTTTCACAGAAGAATAGATGGAAGTAGTGACATAATTTCAAGGTAGGCTTTGCTCAGTAAGTGCAACTTTCATCGCATGCAGTCTAAGCATAGCGTGTCAGAGGCACGCGGCATATACAAGTTCCTTTTTTTAACAAGTAAAATGGATGAAAGACTATTAATTGGATTGACTTACCATTATATCTAACCAATAGGACTGAAAAACATGTTTGGGTTGCAGAAAAAAAGCTGTTTGAAGCAAAAATTACCCGTTTAACAAGTAAGATAGACGAGAGAATTGGCAGTTCACCCAGTGCCGAGACCCCGAATGCAAGAAGCCGGCATTTGCCGGCTGAGGCACCGTGACGGACCCCAATAGGCTTTTCTCAGTAAGTGCAACTTTCATCGCATGCAGTCTAAGCATAGCGTGTCAGAGGCACGCGGCATATACAAGTTCCTTTTTTTAACAAGTAAAATGGATGAAAGACTATTAATTGGATTGACTTACCGTTATATCTAACCAATAGGACTGCAAAACATGTTTGGGTTGCAGAAAAAAAGCTGTTCGAAGCAAAAATTACCCGTTTAACAAGTAAGATAGACGAGAGAATTGGCAGTTCACCCAGTGCCGAGACCCCGAATGCAAGAAGCCGGCATTTGCCGGCTGAGGCACCGTGACGGACCCCAACAGAACGCCGTTTGGTATAACCATAAATGGAACTCGTAACTTCTCTGATATTAGATTACTTAAATCTCTAGTATTGGTTCTACCTTTATTTTTTGCTAAAATTTCAGGACTTGTATTGGCCAGAAGAGCCCGCCAAACCTGTTTCCTGATAGCGAAAGGGAAAAAAAAAGGGAGACTCGATCGTACATGCCACGCGTCGCGATGGCCACCTCGGTTGTGTGATAATATGTGACGTTTAGGCAAAGCTATAAATATTATGTGGTCACTAGCTGAGGTCGCTCTGGCACACTACAGGATAAAATCTGACTTTGCTGATGCCTACCGCACATGGGTTTGTGAGACCAATATCTCCCTGCCAATCAGTTGTATAAGACGGCAGCATCGTTTGATCTATGTACAAGCTAGATGACTATTTTCATCCACGGATACAAAAGATCTCTCAGAATATCATACCTGTTCTTCGCCAACCAATGTGTCACCCCGATTATCGCCGCCTCATATACAATGTTCCCCAAAAAGTCATTAGTATATCGTCCTACATCCAATTTGTCTACCTGGTACCCAACAAGTGCGAAAAACAACTCGGATTCTTCTCTCGGTAACGTTTCGGTGATTCTAGAAGATAAATTAGACATAATAGGTAAGCAAGGGGGGTCCAAGAAGGACTTCAACTTGGAGATGGCGTCGAAACATAGTTTACGAATGTTGAAAGAAACAGCGTTGTGTAATGAGGGACCGTCGGTGGCCATGTGGAAGATCAGATACGCCCTGTTGTAATTTGAGGGGAAATCAATCGCCTTCATAATAGTAAACCGGAGTAGCATGTTGAGCTGAACATCCGCGTCTGTATCCACGTTAAGATTTGGTGTATAAATGGCGGCAGAGGTAGAGACAGCCAAGGCTTCCTTTTGAATGTCCGTCAATTCAAGAAGTAGGGGGCGAAAAAGCGAGCTTTTTCTCCCGAGAAATGTATTGTTGGACATCATGTACGTACACACAGTATCCAGCATAATGCTTGCTGTCGAGAAGGTAAGAGAGCCGTGTTGGTGGAGATTTATGTTCAACATCAGGACTTCGTTGACAGTGTATGTTTGTGAACGAGTGAGTTTGGTGATTCCTAGGGTGAAACGATCTTCCTGTGCTTTTTGCGATGTTCTATATGACATTCGAGCCCGTTTCATTAGCTCGGGATCAAGGTCGTCCACAAAGAGAACAGAGCTCTCGTCAGCATACTGGACGTGGGTTTGTGGGATCGGGATCTCTGCCAGGCAGCTGTATAAGATGGCAGGGTCGTTGGGATGTGTGTTATGAAGCAGAGTACGTCGCAGAACGATCGCTATCCTGGGACTCACAACGTATAACCTATGAGCCCCGGGCAACGTATAACCTATGAGCCCCGGGATCGCCATCGATCAGGCCCTCCCAAAGGCCAAACCCGTTTCCGCTCAAAACGAATTCTGAGTCGTCCGCTGCCTCCCAGATACCGAGGAAGAAGTAATTAGCCAACGTTTCATAGTCAATGGCATACCAATCCTCCATATCCAATGCGATGCGGCTCCTCAACATCTCTTGAAATCTCTGGTCCCCAATCTCCTCTCGAACCCATTCCGCGGCTGCGACTATAGTATGGTGCGGTGTTTCCAGGTAGTATTTCAAACCGTGGAGCCAAACGTCATGGTCTGTTTTCAAACCGCGAGTTTTTTTCACGTTCCGTATCCAATCAACAAGGGGAGCATTTTCTGGGTGGTCTTCCTGGAAATAGATTTGGGAGACCGCGTCATTGCGATAGTGCATCAGAAAGATGAACTTGCGCAATAGCGCGAGCTCCTTCCTCGTCGTAGTGAATTTGTGGGAAGGTATAGAAGCGTGAATGGATCTTATAACAACTGAAGTGTCGTTTTCTAATCGAGCGAATTTCGCTTCCAGATGGTCGACGTCAGATAAGTCTGTCAAGTCGCGGGACAGGTTGGTTCTGCCATATACCCTTGCAACTGGGCGCATTTGGAGAATTTCTGTTGTAACGTCGTAGAAGAAAATACTTTCAAGATCTACGCCTTTTTTGTGGGCTTTCCGAAAGGATATCGTTCGCTGTCGTTTAGTCCTAGTACACCCACAATAAGTGTTTGCTCGGGGGTGGTCTGAAGAGCTACGTACAATGATGGAGGTGTGCCACTCTGAAAATATCGCAAGATAAATCTGGGAATGTAATGATGATATTGATCTTTCGTAGTCGAAACATTTTTCTTCACTGGTGGCATGACAAGAACTCGTGGGACAAATTGTAGCATGCATCTCTAGGCAAACGAAGTCAGATTACGGAACGGTTGTAAACGTTGCTCCTTTGGTCGGATGAACAATACTTTCCCTAGAGGATGTTGTCTCGTCCTGAAAAGTTCTGCAGCTTTTTTTTTGAGACATGCAAATCGTTTGGCCATATTATATTTATAGAGTGATCCTGAGTTATGGTAATGTAACCACAGCCATGTATGGAATAGAGTGTTGACGATTTCATGGTAAAGGAAAGTAGAAATAGCTCTGATGGCCGAATCAGAAGAAAGTGATCACCAGGGTCAAGAAAGGAGAGAGCAAACTCAATTACAAGCGATGAAAGCAACAAGGAGGACAATCCACATTGGGAAGAGTTCAACAAAGTGACTCAATTCCAGCCTATATCTAGCACCACTGTTCGCTGTGGGGACAGCAGTAGGGGCCGCAGTTGCGAAGGCCTGATCCTTTCCGGGAGTATATTCTGCATTAGACCCAACATCGGTGAGCAAGATACTTGAAGGTGGTGTAAGCCTGATGGGTAGGATTGGTTGAGGGCCAATACTTCCAGAGCCTATCATGACTTGAACTCCAACAGAAGGTACTCCTTTCACGACAACAAACAAGAGAGCTGGTCCAGGGGCGAGAATAGCAGGATTAGGAGGCACCTGTGAGACGTGCAACGTCGCAGAGTTATTACCAAAGCCAGTGTATGTCGAATTGAGGACGACCATGCGTTGGCCCATACTCTAAGCATGGATGGTAATTCAGCATAGAGAATTTATTCGGCAATTTCTCATGAATTACCATTGCGTGTGTCGAAAACCCTGGCCGAAGCACCACAACAGTCGTATTTACGATATGGTTGATATCACCGAAGAGATCATCCGAGTCCAAGTAAATGTCAAAAGGCTGGCCCCCGTAGGAAAGCTCCGAGATGAGGCCCTTCGGTTGAGGTCGTCTTTGGTTGTAATACGACGGATAGAACCTTTCCGTTCGGTATTCTGTGGGATACTTGACGTTAGGTCCGACGGTATAATCGGCGTTGGGATTGGATCCGGAAACAAATACGGAACCTGTGAAACTCTCATTAATCTATCATTATTTGTGATCGAAGAGTAGTAATATCAGACCGTCTGGAAGTAGAAGCGCACTGGAGTGGTACATTCGAGGAACAAGACTAGGAGAAAAGCCAATACTCGACCAGCGACTGCCAGGAGGAGCGTCAGGATCGTAGAGAACTGGCATTAGAACTGGATCGTCTGCGAAGGATTGTCCAACCGACCAATCGGTATTTCCATAACCGCCAGTCCCTTACTCAAGATGTTAACCTCATTTGACAGAAAACCTAGACATATACTTACCCATGCGCGCGCCGCTAAGACATAGGACTTTGCCATCGGGAAGAAGGACGAAGCTTGCCATGCTGCGTCCGTCCGGTAGAGGGTCGTCATGATCGTAGGATTTTGAAATATCTGGCTTGATCGTGACACAGGAAGTTGATGATGATTGAGCAGTGACGACGAAATTAGGTGATGACCATCTACCCGAAATTTCAGGGGAGTGATCAAGTGAATATTTAGAAATTTACAACTGACAGATCAGAAGCGACATCAGACCCTCCACAAAACATGATAGTAGCCGTCCAGTTGTTGGCTGGCGTAAGAGGCATCATGGTAGTACCTGCACTTGCTGGGTACGTTCGGATAGCGTCCGGCATGTCGTCAAGAGGTGTCTCGACTTTTGTTCTGTAATCAAGTAGTGTTGTCGACCAGGTGGCCTGAAGAAATATCTTTCCTGAGGGAAGGAGCCAAGTTAATGGGTACAAATTGGCAGGAAGCGTGTTTTGGAGAAATGGGGACGAGATTGAAGGTCCATTAGGGGGAAAGAACTCGTAAGTTGGGTTGCTCTGGGCGGCATCGTTGATATAGCCGCCATTTTTGCAGCCACCGAGCTGCATTCAAGCTCAATTGGCAAAATGAAATGAAATTAAAGGTTGGAAATTTACGATAATGATGCTACCATCCTCGAGCGTTTCCCTATCTCTGATGTCATTGAAACGTTCAATTACTACTCAACAAAACTCACAGAGTAGGATACCACCGCTGCTCTGATTGGAAAGGCGATAGGGTCCATTCACAATCATCCGAATCGCAAGGGTTGAGTAAGCTAAATGCATTTTATAAAATTGGTACGTGACTTGGTTGAAAGCCCAGACATACCGAATGCTAAGAAAGCAAGGTATCAGAAATCATAAGACAAACACATGCCGAAAAACTTACGATTGCCTTCCGTCAGGATCTCGGTATGGGCCATCGCTTCCATCTTGCACATCCGCGGGTTCACCACCATATGTCACGGCTTGATTCCCGCCAACATTCACCCATGTTCCATTCCCCAATACGTTGCCGCCCTGAGTAATTGTAAAAAACTACTAGAAAACGATCAGGAACGGGTACTAGCTCACAGCACAAAACGTATTTGTTAGAACATCCATTGGCCTTTGACCATTGTTTGAAATCCGATATTCTGTCGTCTCCGGTTCGATCACCGTCTGACACAAAACATGAAAAATAACATACCAGAGGCCCATACTGGATGGCCGTTGATCTGGGCTGGGTTGTTTTCGACTTTGTCGATTAGATAGACCTTGTCAGGTCTACCAAGGAAGATCTAAACAAAAATCAGAAAAAAGGCGAAACTAAAAACATGCCATCGCGTACCTGTTGGGCACTGACGAGACTGTTTCCAACTATTTCAAATTTACCTGGATCGCCTTTGTAGGTTGGTTGACCTGGCGTGGGTACAATGATGCTCCGACTCGGAGCCACTGAAGAGTCGCTGATGGGAGCAGCTAGTAATGTGTAGAAGAGCGGTTGTTTCATGATTATATCTCTCAGAGATAGATATAGTGTTTAAAAAATAAAAAATAAATAAATAGGATAAAGTAAAAGTCCAGGTAGAGAAGGGTATCTTATATCACAGTCAGCCTCACAGCAGACTAGCAGACTGAGCAGTTACGCGCTTTGGCATGATCATGTGACCGCGTCCACTTCTAGTCCGGACTCAAAAATATTCTCTCTTCTTGACCACCACCACCATTATATTCTTGGAAAGATTTCACACCTTCTTGCATAATGGATGTTAGTACATTTGGTCGTAGCAATAATGAGAACATCACAGAAGACCGTTATCATGAACGTAACACAACAAAGCCAATACTCAACCTGCTATCGACCTCTCACAGTCGAGCGCACATGGAAAACGAGCGAACAAATAATCCTCCGAGCCCTTTTAGTCTACAACTGTCAAATTTTAAACTACCTAAACGATTAGATAAAAACAATCCCAGTTCAAACCCGGACGATCGCGCCTGTCCACCTTTACTTCTTTTGCAGCCACAACGTCGCTTGCTTTCTCAAGTTCCTCCAAGATTCTCCGCGCCACACTTCTCCGCTTCCACACCTAGAAAGTCGTCACCGATTCCTACTGCATCACCCGTGGCGTCTCACAACCCACAGAAGATTAATGCTAATCGTATGTACCTGGATTTAGATTTTTTTTGTTGAATTTCGGTGACGAATATACATTTTAGGTGCTTCTTCCCCTTTTTTGATGTCGCAGGGGTCTGATGACCACGCATATATTCATCCAAAACGCCAACGATCGGTTTCCCCAAACCCTCGGGATTCATTTCGACGTTCGTCTCTCAAACGGTCCGACGTCCATAGTTCGTCCACTACAGCTGGCCCAGCTCAAGCAACTTGGAATCGACAGTTCGATCAAGATGAAGCATTTTTGGTGAACGAGATGTTCATGTGGTTCTTTGTAAATCAACTGACATTCATTTTAAATAAATAGTTAGAGCAGACGAACGCTGTACTCGCAAAGAAGAATCAGCTTCAAAATCAGGTTGATAAACTTCGTGATTTGCACTCATATGCTTCTCAAGGGCTCGATGAATGTCGATCCCGGCTTACGTCGACGACGGTACAGCTAGAGTCCGCCAATGCAGAGCTCTTCAAGACCCGTGCTTCCTTCGCTTCATCAAAGGAGAAGATTGTCGCACTTGAAAGCGAACATGCATCCATGAAGGCTTCTCTATTGGAGGCCAAGTCCGAGTTGAGCATCGTCGTTGGTGATCGAGAGCGACTTAGAGAAGCTCATGCTCAGGACCGAGCCGAAAATGATCAGCTGAGGAAAAGAGTAGAAGCATCGAAAAAAGGCATTGCGGCGTTACGAGAAAGGTGGTGCAGTCCTAGTTATATATCAGAGTTTTAGTTGACCTGCACTTCTCTTTTCTCACTTAGATGTGATTGCCGCGATATGGATTTCACTAATTTGAAGAAGGCGCACGATGGACTCTGCATCACTATCGAAAACGCGAAGAAGGAAGCGGAAGAAAGCAAGAATTTGGCAATCAGTGCCTTTGCAGGTATCGTCTTCCGTGCTTCTGCTCTTACATTGATCGTGCCAACAATTCGACTATCAGTTATGGAGCCTTTGATTGACTCTGACGCTACCTTCAGGCGGGCAGCTGATACCAAAGCTGTTTTGAAAGAGTTACAGGACGATCTGGCTGCATGTACGCATTTTTCTGCTCATTTATTCCTGACGTTCATGGCTTCGATTTTTGCAAGCCCAACGAGTGACAGATCTTCTCCGCGATAAACTGTATAATCAATCATCTTTGTTAGTTGAAGCTCGTGATCGCATTCGTGAACTTGAGGAGGAGAAACGCAACTCGCTAGGGGAGCTCCTTCAGGGAAGAAAGGAAATAACTCATAATACCGAACTGTTCGCAGACGTTGGTGGGTCTCCGTGCATCCTTTCGTTGATACTTTATAAATGATTTTATTGTGACAGAGATAAAGTTGCAAGAACTTACAGAGAAGATTACACTGAGAGAGCTGGAAACAATCGACGTACTAGCCAACTCGGCAGCTTTGACGACTGAGTAAGCATTATCACGATTGTCCGTTACATGGAGCCGCTTTCCGACACCTTTGAAGACTCGAGGTTTTGAAAAAAGCTTCTGAGGCGAATTACGCGGAACTGGCAGCATTGCGCGTCATAAAGGAAGAGTGCGTTTAGTCCCCCGCCCCTGCTGCTAGTATTTAACCCGATTTCAGGAGTATTTCGAAACTCTTAGCTTCACAGGGCGTTATCAATGTCCGAGAAAAAGAAATTGTTTCCTTGAAAGCGGAGGTGAAGGCTCTGGGCGAGTCCAAGGCTGAATTACGAGCTCTGTCGGTTTCGAAAACTTGTCGAAACTTGAGTTTCATATCGCTAATTTGGTTTTCAAAGACTAGCGGAAGCGAAGAAACTCTTGGGAGAGAAAGAAGTCGAATTGCGAGCGAAGGATCCGTGAGCATTTACTTATAAGGAAATCGTTCGTTATCTCCTTATCACCTGGATCAATTCAAGAAACTGGGATCTTGAGTTCAAAATCAAGGAGCTCGATACTCAGGTCTTATCCCTAAAAGCAGCTTTACACACGTAAGCCTTTAGTTTCTATATGAATACGTACCTGACATCAAGTGGGGCTGAAAATTATCTCGAAAGTTGTCAAGTAACTCTCCAAACCCGAGAAACCGAGATTCAACGCTATGCGGAAAGATTGGATGCCGAACTGTGAGTTTAATGAAAATGAACTTGTCTTTCATCGTTCATCTTTGGTATGGCAGAGCTTCATCCAAAACCACTACGACGAAACTACTAGATGACCTGGAGGGCCTTCGATCTAAGGAAGCCAGTACGACCTGTAAATACGAAGTACTCTCGGCCGAACTCGAACAGGTTCGAAAGAATTTCCGTAGTCAGGAACATGCGTAAGTTGTACTCCACTTCCTCATCAGGCACATTCTAAGTCGAAGGTCACGTCTTCAGCTTAATAGAGTCAAAAGTCGAGCTGAAGGTTTTTCGATTTTGTGGTTCTATTGACGTCTTGAAGTTCAGTCTTGATATTCTCGCATTTCAAAGGAACGATTGGAAGTACAGAGCGTTGGCTTGTTTCAATCTAAGGAGGAATCTTCGAAGTTAAAGGTGCGAAGTAATTTGACGAGCTATACATGAATACTTATTCTCTACAGACCGCTCTAGCCGTAGTTCAAGAACAAAAGGCTTCCGTCGACGCCCTCGTTAATCTGCATGCTCAACGTGCTTCGTCTGCGGAAAAGACTATGTCTTTAATCGAACCCCAACTCAAAGAAGCACAAGCAATAGTCTTAGACTTGAAATCCCATCTCCAACAAACAAAAGCAGAATTAAAATTAGCCCAAGAAGCTTCTTTTATAAGTGAACAGACGATTTCTTCTACATTACACGAACGGACAAAGGAATTAGAAAGGACGGTGAAAGACCTGGAACAACAAAATGAGGAGCTTTCAAGGCGCTCCGTTGATATTCTTTTGCGATACCAACAAGGAAGCCTGGTACGTCTCTTCAAATTACGTTCTCTTTTACGTATTCTTGGCACTGATGATCAAAAATCTTGTACAGACTGATATCGAGAGGGGTTTTGTTGCTCACATCATGGAACAAACGCGGGAAATCCATGAGCAGGGTGTCCTCACCAAAGATTACGAGCTTCGAAGGGTGAGTTGCCTTTTCCTACATTAAGTATCGATGTCACACATTTCGTGCAGCGTGAAACCATGAATCAGGCTCTTCAAGCCAAGATTGTGAACATGGAAGTGACCATTGCACGCATGATCAAGGAGAAAGAGAACCTTAAACAGATTGGACAGCCGGTGGTTAAACCGGTTGTCAGTTTGAATCGGTGGCTTCCTCAGAGTCCGGTCGGTTTGACATGTCATTAATCATTGGTTTAAACTGATACAAGCAGGCTGATGCTGAGGCGGCGATTCATCCTCCTGAGGATGGAATCGTTGACCAGAGTCTTGTAACTCCAACCGCCGCAATTGAGGTCTCTTCAGCCGTCGTGAACCCCTCCGCTCCTTTAAAACATCCTGATCCCAAGTTCTCCCAGCTTGGATGCTCAGACGATGACGATTCCGAGGATGATATACCACTGTCAGACTTATCTCGAATGACAAGAGATGACCGACAAGTTGGCTTGAAACGTCCTCGTCCGCCTTCCCCTTCTGTGCCTAATGAGGAGCCGATCCTCTCCAGAAGGCGCACTGCAAGTTATTTTATAACAACTCTTATTTTTGTTGACGCTATTCAACTTAGAAAGAGTCTCTCGCCCAAAAACCTATTCAACCTCAACCTCCTCAGGCAGTTGCCGGTTCGTCATCAGTCAAAAAGGACGCTATTCAACTTAGAAAGAGTCTCTCGCCCAAAAATCTATTCAACCTCAACCTCCTCAGGCAGTTGCCGGTTCGTCATCAGTCAAAAAGGTGCCACGTGTCTGCTATGTGGTGTTGTTCCTGAACCCTTATTTCCCCCAGGTAACGGTGACAGCGACTGCGAAGAATCGACCGAAGAAGCGCAGATAGGTGTAGTCTTTCTTTTTTTATCCTGGGGTCGTCTGTTTTTTTGTTTTTGTTTTTGTTTTTTCAATGTCTGTCTGGTTTCATCATTGGAGTCTTTGTTTTCCGTACGTCTTGACAACACGGCCACCTTTTTGTATGACTTTGGGATAAGTTGGTTATAATACCCAACTTTTGAGTAAAAATAAACCAAGCGAGCACGTGAGAAGATATGCAAAAGATAAGTACTGGTCTGTCAAAACTTGACTTGACATGGGTGAGCAACAAAAGGTCTCCTGATCGATAATCGACTACGTCTCGACCTTGACTTTTGAAAGCTATGCCAGTGGATAACACCAAAGTCATTTCACCTAGAAGAACCACCAAGAAACTTACTGAGGAGGAAATCAAAGACATTGAGCAGAAAAGGCTTCGTGGTGAGCTGGCCAGTATATCGCTTCTTTGATCCGTGTCATGACTTCACCGTAAAACAGGCGAACGTAAAACAGGCGAACTTGCATGTGCTGAATGTCGGCGCTTGAAGCTACGGTGTGATAAGAATGTCCCATGTGGTTCTTGCTATCGGCGAGGCTGCGAAAGTATCTGTCCTCTCGGTGAGACTTCATGTCTCGTGGACGAGGACCATTTCTTTACCAGTCAAACAAACGTTTTTTTCAGGAATTCTGACGGGCGGCCAGGGCACTCGGTGATTATAAGCCAACTTTTCTCTTTAGGAAAACCAATAGCTGAAAAGGTGGAGAATTATAGCTTCATTCTGGCTGATACAGAACAACTCCATGAGAAGATCTATGAAATGAGCAATCGCATTCGACAATTGGAAGATGCACTTGCTATTCTTCAGTCTTCAGTGTCGGACCAGAGACATCCTTTGTTGAATGATGAACTTTTGAAAGTCAAATTTGGGTCAGAGTCCATCAATGCACGCGAAACACCTACTAGCGACGAGGATCATGCAACACAAAAATCAATTGACGCATTGGGTACGTTGACGCTGGGAAATTCTGGCAAGCTTCAGTATCTTGGGCGTTCGGCTGGCTCTGAGGTAGGAGCTCTGTCTTTTTTTTCACTCCATTTCATTCATGCTACAGTTTTTGAAACCAATTTTCATGATATTTATTGATCTCTTAGACTCTTATGATGGTTCGTGATCGAAATTTTTTATGGTTGAGTGGTTTGTTAATTGTTCTACGCAGAAGGCAGACGACGAAGGCGAAGACTCTTCCGACGACGATCAAGATACTGTCCCAGCCTCACTAGATATGTTTGCGGAAGTCCAAAAACTATCTGAGCTATTCCCGTTCACCTCTAAAACTCGACCAAATGCCAATAAATTGGAGCTTCTCGAGACTTTCCTACCATCTATGGAAGAGGCGCTGAAGCTGTGTACTTCTTACGTTAGCCATGCTGCATTCTTCTTCCGTCCTATTAAACGGGAAGAATTGTTCGAGACTCTCCTGCCTGGGGTATATAATGCCGCTGCTATACGCAGGGCGGTACGATTAGATGCTGGATCGTCTCCCGGTTCTGATTTCGACGAAGGTCAATCGAATATGAAGAGAAGTTCCACTCCTCATGCCCTAGCAAGCCTTTATTTTATCTTTGCTCTGGGCGCTCTACTTGATTTGGAACGGGCACCGTTTAATTCAGAGGCCGAGAGGTTTTGTGATCTCGGTCGAGCAGGACTATCTCTAAGATCTGTTTACGAATCTGCAAACATGGATACGGTACAGGCAATGGGACTCATGGCGACGTATCATACGTTGGCGGGAAAAAAATATTCTCGGGATAGTGCGGTATGTGGACTCTGAAAAATCAAATAAAAAGAAATTCATATCTATATAATTCTTAGTGGTGTATTATGAGCTTTACTGCTAAGCTTGCTCAAAGTGTACGTTGTTCATGTGAATCTATAGTTCTTCTGCTGATACTACTTGCAGATTGGCCTCCGTAAGCCCATCGTTTGCCAAAAAAATATTCAAGGTATCAGTCTGACCTCGTGTAACAGACCGAGACAGTGCACGCTGGAATATGGACCCTGTCACTGTGCAAAAACGCAGGAACCTGTTTTGGGAAGTGTTCTCTGCTGATGTATCTCATGTGAGCCCCTCCTACCCACACCGATGTGAAGCAAAAAAATCAAACGAAAAATGAAACGTTCTTTGGAATAGAGTTTGGCATTGGGACGACCACCTGCAATTCATCTCTCATATGTTGATTGTGAATTTCCTTTAGACGATGATGCATCTTTGAGCGAGGATTCTGAACATCAAACGGGATGTAAGTCCTTCGCTTTTTTTTTCTCTCTGTTCAAAAAAATGTCAGTCCCCCCTTGCTCAGAGAGATGGTGATTAGTCTGGCGGATGAAACATCATTTCGGAAAGGATATCTACAACTCGGTTGCTGATGCTACTCTCATTGCTCATGCTCCGAGTTATAACACCATCCTCGACTTGGATAAGAAAGTTCGAGAGATTTCGTTCCCGGCTTCGTTCAATCCGTTTGTGTCGATACATGTGGGCCCGGAGATATTCAATTCTAGTTCATTGAGCTTGAGAGATTTCTACGCGAGCCAGAATCGTACAGTTAGTTGAGTGTTTTTTTTTTTTTTTTTTTTTTTGTATTTTGTTGAAATAGTTTTTAATTTTTTTTTTTTTTTTTTTTTTCATCCTACCAACCCTCTTCTCAGTCCTTTCGCACCTTCGTTTCTGACAGCGTACCACTGTGCTTCGGTCATTATCAAAGCTTCTGCACATTTGTTCGAACGGTGTGCGACGATGGCGATGCGATTATGGTTTTTAATGTATCATACGTTCTCTGCAGCTGTGAGTCACGATTTATCGATAAAATGTTTTATTTTATTTTATTAAACGAAGAACGTGCAAAAAAAAAAAAAAAAAAGGTCATCGTGGGCACAGTGGTTACTCGTTCGCCAAGTTCCAATATTGCTTCTATTGCGATGAAAGATTTCAAACTGGCTGTTAGCCTGTTCGAACGGACGGCACCTCATTCACAACGTGCAAAAATTGCTTTGGTTTGGTTTTATATATATATATAATATGTCCGTCGATATTCAACTTGGGATTTTT
>Ga0193743_1001953_pt1 | contig 14936 bp, 12 predicted proteins | sample L2c2metaG_FD_143038 | JGI IMG/M metagenome (GOLD analysis project Ga0193743, IMG submission 143038) | Soil microbial communities from a riparian zone of the East river system, Colorado, United States - L2c2 | ecosystem: Environmental > Terrestrial > Soil > Riparian zone | place: USA: East River...
TGCCGTGGTTCTTTAGGCATTCCGGACTGGCGGACTTTGCACACCGAACCATGTATACGAGCCAGGCCCCTGTTCAATGAATGTTGGTTCAACCAGCGTTGATCGCGCACCTGCTTTGCAGGCCGGTCTCTTGAGTTGTGATGCTACCTGTGGTGTCAGCGCATTGCAAGTTGACGCGGAGGCGTAGAATATGCGGCCCCCCCCGCATATTTCAAGGCCGTTCGCCGCGGACCAGACATATTTCAAGGCCGTTCGCCGCGGACCAGATCGCGCATGGCGAGGCTGGTCTCGGTGCCGAGCACCTCGAGCCCCTGCTCGACGGAAGAGCGAGTGGGGGCGGTCTGGTTCTGGCTGACCTTCCACTTCCCTTCCATCCTCTCGACGGGGAGCTCGATCCCGACGATACCGTTCCGCAGGGTCGCGATAAAGTCTTCCGGAGCATCGCTGACACTCCAGGGGGCGGGCTTCGGAGTCTCGCTGGCGTCGGTGAGCGAGTTCAGGTGGGTAAGCAGCCATTCCGAATCCTCGATCACGCGGAGCGGGCCGTAGGCGTGGACGACGGCGTAGTTCCAGGTGGGAACGACCTTTCCGGTGGCGGCCTTCTCGGGGTACCAGGCGGGCGTGATGTAGTGCTCCGGGCCGGAGAAGATGGCCAGCGCCTGGACCTCGGGCGAGAACTCCTTCCACTGCCGATTGGCACGGGAGAGGTGGCCGCGCAGGATCGTCGGGCCATCGGGCTCGCGGTGAAGCACCATGGGAAGGTGGCTGGCGAAGAGGCCGGAGTTTCCCATGGTGACGAGCGAGGCCAGAGGATGGGAGCGGATGAGGCGGTCCATTACGTCGATGCGGGTCTCTTCGTGCTGCTTCGGAATGTACATCGCAGTTACCCTCCCCCATGGATTTTGCGCAAAGTCTTGATTTTATTTAGCTTACCCCGGCACCTCGCCGCTAAAGTATTCCAAAATCAAGGTTACGCGTAAAGTATTACATCTAAAATGACTTAACTAGAGAACCCCGGAGTTTCTGCTCCGGGGTTCTCTTTCTTCGGCTGCTTTTATTTTAGCAGGTGGGCGAGGGTGAATCGGCAAATAGATCTTGTCTGGTTTGTGTGAGTTGTGTAGCTCCTGGCTTGACTGCTTGTTGTGTCTTACGGAGGGTCGAGGTTCGTTATGAAACTCAGTTCAAAAGATCCGGGACCAACTTCCGTAAGCTGACTTCACAGGAGCAATCCCGAAAACTGATTGCGTCTTCTGCGATATCGCTCCTTAGTGTCTGGCCCCAAATTGAAGTTGCACTTTCCCAAAGTAGGAGCGAGCTTCGCCGACAAATCCGCCGGCACCATTTGCTGCGGTGAAGTAGCGGGCATCCGTGAGATTGCGCACGCCGAATGCGCCGGTCCAGATGCGTGCATGAAAGTTGGCTACAACATCCGCTGTTGTATACGAGGGAATGGAGTTGGTATTGAGCAGATCGGCAAACATGCTGCTGCGATTGGTGAATCCACCGGAGAGCGTGAAGGTTTCATGGCTGCCATGCTGAAGATCGTAGCTGGTCCATAGGTTGACGATGCGGTTCGGAACACCCTGTGGGCGTCGACCTGTTGCTGCGGGGTTGGAGGGATTGTCCGTTAGTGATGCGTGCATACCGGTGGCGTTGGCATTCAGTTTCCAGCTGCGGTTTAGTGCCAGTTCCACTGTTCCCTCGCCTCCCTGCGTACGTTGATCGTTGAAGACAGGGATATCACTGACCAGCGAAAAGACGTTGTTGCGCATGACGTGGAAGGCTGCGGCCGTAACAAGAACGCGATTGTTGAATGCGGCGACTTTGACGCCAGCCTCGTACTGCATGCCAGACTCTGGCGCCTGCACACCATTCTGTGTGGCTTCGGAGTTGAAGTTGGCAAGGTTGCTGTGGGCAACGCCGAAGAAGGGCGAGACGCCAGGCAGGATGCGATAGACCGTGCCGACGTTCCAGCTAAACGGAGTGTCGTTGCGCGTGTAGGTATTAGGGGGCTCGATGAGCTGGCTATTGCCGAGGCTGCGGCCAGGGACGTTGATCTGAGGAGCGAGTTTCGTCTGCCACCAGTCCTGACGGCCACCAATCCGCAGCTTCCAGCGCGAGGTAAGATCGAGCTGGTCGGTCGCGTATAAACCTTCGTAGTTTGCGCTGAGGTGATCGAGAAAGCCAGAGTGTTTCGCATCACGCAGGAAGACGAGTCCTGCGGTTGACGTCTCGGGAACTACAGGGGCGAAGATATTGGCGATGCTTTGAAGGTCGGCGGTGGAACGGTTTGCCACGGCGGTTTGATGCTGCACTTCCACCCCGGTCAACAGCGTGTTGTGAACCGAACCGATGCGGAAGTTCCAGACTGGCTCGCTCTCATAGTCGAAATCGTTGACCACATCATGCTGACTGCGAAGCGAGCGACCGGTGAGAGCGTTGCCAACGATCGACCCTCCATCTCCGTTTCGCAGGATAGAGAGGTTCCGGTACATGTATGAGAACCGATTATTCACCGTGACAGAAGGCATGGCTTGCCACACGTCAGATGCCGTAAACCGGCCAACGCTCTGATTGCCAAACCCGAAGGGGGTGGAATATTTGGCCTCACGGGAGACGGTTGCGATCGGTGTGTGATTCAGATAGATCAGGCCTGCCGGATCAGGTGTGGTTTGCAGGTATCGGCCATCGGCGGCAAGGAGCAGCACATTGTGGCTGGTGGTGAGGCCGACGACGGGGCGGAATTCATAGTCCGCGCCGGTCAGTGCGCGAAATCCATCCTTGTGCTGAAACAGACCGTCCATGCGATAGTCCAGTCCATGAATTCCCGTACCCCCGGTGAGATACGAACTGCCGGAGAAGAGGCCGAAGGAGCCTGTCTGGAATTGAGCTCCGGCATCTATCCGGGGCGAAGGAGTGTAGTGCACCAGGTTGATCGTGCCACCTGGTGGCCCACTGCCGAAGAGCGACGAACCCGGTCCCTCCAACACCTCAACCCGCTCAACGCCGTTGAGCGAGTGTGGAATGCCGTTGCGCTCATCCCCGTCTGAGAACCCGTCGTTGTAGATGCGCGCCTCCAGACCACGAATTTGGAAGCGGTCGGCAAATCCGAAGCCGTCAGTCCCACCCTGAATGACGCCGCTGGCATTGCGTACCGTGTCCTGCAGGACGAGATCGCCCTGCGAGTCTGACAGCCGATGGCTGATGACAGCGATACTCTGTGGAATGTCTTCGAGCATGGTTCCGGTCTTGCCGACGGTGGGAACCTGTTCCAGAGTCTCTGCGTCTCCCTGGACAACGATCGATTGAGATCCGGATTGAAGGGCAAGCGGAACCGGCCAGTTCAGAGCGTCGTTAGCGGAGACATGGATGGATGAGTTCTCGTAGCGACCAAAACCTGGTGCCCCAACGGTGAGCGTATAGGTGCCGGCCGCGAGCGATGAAAACCGATAGCCGCCTCCAGCATCGGAGGTATGGTTCTGTGTAACTCCATGCCCCGACAGAACAAGATGGGCGCCTGCGATCGCTGCTCCGGTCGGATCGACGACTGCCCCCTGAATCGAAGCATTTTGCGCCATAGATTCCCGGAAGCTAAAAACTAAAACCAGGACAAAAAGAAAATACTTGAAACGAACGCTCGGCATTGATCTCCCGTAACTGCATATACGACTAATTTGATCTTGTTTATTTACGACCAAATCAGTCTGAGTTAAGAGAGGCACTGAGTTGTCAAAGAAATGTCTGGGAACTGTCGCTTTTTGATTGAATTAGGCCGATCTGATGTCCTCGGTCAGCGAATGCCTGGCGTACCAGAGGCGATTCGATCTGTTGCTCGAATGGGTAACTCCGACGGAGCTGCTCGGGCTAACTTCAGGATGTCTTGTTACGAAAGAAGTCCGGATGGGATGCTAGTTGCCGGAGGAGGCAGCTGCCACCTGGACCTTTTCGCGGTCGACTTTGGCTTTTGCGATCAGTTTTTTCAGCTTGCCTTCCACGTTGGAACCTTCGCCCATCATCTCGGCCGTGAGGACACCGTCGGAGTCGATGGTGAAGTAGTGGGGGATGGCGTTGATCCCGAAGGCGGTGGAGAGGGAGTGGTCCACGTCGCGGTACTGGACCCAGGTCATGCCGTTTTTGGCGATGAAGTCCTTCCACTTGGTCTCGTCGGAGTCCCAGGAGACGCTGATGATGACCAGGGGCTCGCTGGCGAACTCCTGCGCGATCTTCTTCATGTGGGGGAGCTCGCGGTTGCAGGGGCCGCACCAGGTGGCCCAGAAGTCGATGAGGACGACGCGGCCTCCCATCTCGTCGAGGTTAAAGTGGGAACCGTCGAGAGCGGTGACGCTGAAGGCAGGCGCCATCTTGGCGAGCGAGAGGGAGGGGTTGGCGGCGAAGTGTTGCGCGCGCACGTAGCTGGAATCCTTAGGCGTGAGGCAGCTGAGGCAGGCTTTGAACTGCGCGCTGGCGGCATCGAGCTGATTGAGACGAGCCAGCGTCTTTCCGTCGTAGAAGTGCGCGGTGGCGTTTTTAGCGTTGTCGGCGATGGCGGCCTGGAAGGACTCGTGGGCCGCCTGGAGGAGCTCGGGCTTGCCCTTGTCGCCGGCCTGCTGGAAGAGCGCGAGGCCGCGGTTGCTCTCGCTGATGGAGCGGTCGCTGGGGGTGGCGGCGATGGCAAGCATCGCGGAGGCAGTCTGGGCTGCGTCCTTGTAGCTGGCTATCTTGAACTGCAGGTTGTAGAGGTCGTTGAGGCAGACGATGTCCTTGCCCCCGGCAATCTTACTGGCCTTTTTGTAGGCGTCGGCGGCGAAGGTGTATTGGTGGACGCGCTCCAGTTTTTTGGCCTCGGCGAGGGCATTCTGGAATTTGGGATCGGATTTATAGGCGTCGGGCGACTGCGCGGACATCGCGAGGGTAAGGAGAAGGGCAGAGGACAGAAAGGCCAGATGGCGCATGGGAGACTCCCGTGAAGTTGTGCTGAGACAGCACAGATGATTCACGGAAAAGCCGCGGAAGGCAAGAGGAAATTGTCTTCAGCTTCTGTACGACGCGAGGGACGGAGGGTTGGGCAAACCACAGGTCCTTCGGCTCACTCCGCTCGCTCAGGATGACACCCTAGTGGCGGGATTGGAGAACCACCGGTGGAGGCGAACGCGATTAGCCGACCTTGCGGTCTTCGAGGATCTCGTCGAGCATTCCGGCGAGCGAGCCGGCGCGGGAGCGGAGGGTGACCTGGGAGACGGTGAGGCTGCCGGCGAGGGTCTCGTAACGCTGGCGCAGGGTCTCGAGCTCGTCGGCGATGTTGAGCGCGGCGAGGACGGCGACACGGAGCGAGTCGACGGTGTTGCCCATGGCGGAGACGGCGTGCATCTTGGTGTCTACGACGCGGGCGAGCTGTTCGATGTAGGCGGGATCGATTCCGCGGAGGTGGTAGATCTGGTCGTAGATCTCGACGGCGACGGCTCGGCTTTCAACCGGGGAGACGGGCTGGGAGGGTGGCGCGGCGGCCTGGGTTGCGGTAGCTTCCATCGTTTCTCCTCGAGCGGCTAGAGCAGCTCGTCCATCTGGTGCAGCATCTTCTCTACGCGCTGGCGGACGTTGTCGCGGTCCTTGTTGAGGGTGTTGACGGCGCTCTGGGCCTCCTGGGCGACGAGGGTCTGGAACTCAAGCTGCTCGCGGAGGCTGGCGATCTCGGTCTCGGCTTTGGCGCGAGCCTCGCGCTCCTGCTTGATGATCTCGACGGCGCGAAGCACCTTTTGTTCGAGGGCCTGGAACTCGTCGACGCTGACCGTTGCTGTGCTCATGTACCTCTACCTCTGCTTCAAAGATTCTTCTGTGAAGTATAGATGCCGTTGACGTGGATATTCACAGGGGGAATCGAGATGGGTGCATCTGGTTTGGTACTCAGCGGCTATGCATTGATGACGCGACCTTCTGCTCACGGCTGAAGCATAGCTTTGGATAGCAGCGCACAGAGTTCCCAAAGAAGGTTTTGAGGAACTTCGCTGTCGAAGTTCCCGATAAGCCGACTTTCGAGGAGCTTGGGCGTACATGCATCCAACCCCCTGCTAATGTGGGTATGGTAAGGACCCCAGGAGACTTTTTGCTCGACAGTGACGTGACGATTGGGACTTGCTTTGAAGCGTATGCACGGCCCTTTGCGGAATTTCAACTCTGCTCTGGAAATGCCGAGACTCTCCGCCTTCGGTATGTATTTGACACTGAAGTCGAATCTGTCGGGGGGATTGCGTATGAGTGTCAGCACTTGCAACAGCGATGGACTCTGCAGTTCTTCCGCACTCCCTATCTGCAAAGGGAGTCGTACAAAGTCCTCTGCGAGGGTGACCTCATTGCAAGTACAGGCATTTTCCGACTGCTGCGATCGGCAGATATCTCATATTTCGACGGGACGCTCTGGCATTGCCAAAACCGGTACTATCGGATCGGCCATCAGCGACTCCGATGGCAATCGACTGCTTCACACCCGGCCTAAACCGGGCTTCTACCTTGGGGGAAGCAGTATCTGCATCGATCATCCGATCACGGTTGAGCGTGTACTGCCGCTGCTGATCATCCTTACTCACTCTACGACCCACCACAGTGGGTGAATCCGGCACCTGTGATTGCAAATCGACCTCTGTTCTTTGAAAACGGGGATATCGGCAACTTCGATCCCTGGCGATTCAATGCAACAGGTTTATGGATCCCAAATTTAATCTGACGTCCAACCAAAAATACTGAGATTCTTCGCCTACGGCTCAGAATGACGGCTCTTTGGGGGATGGAGAATTTGCGATCAGGCGCGGAGGGTTCCTCCGAGTTTGGTGAGCGCTTCGATGATGCGACTGGACCAGGTGGTGAGCTCTTCTTCGCGCAGGGTGCGGTCGTGCGACTGGAAGACCGTGCGCAACAGGAGCGAGTAGACGCCGGGGTACTTCTTCGGGTCGCGCCAGAGCTCGATGGGGCGGCGGCTTTGCAGCTCGGGGATGGCGAGGGTGTCGACCGCTGTGGCTATGGCGTGGAACTGCACGGTGTCGGGGAAGACGAAGGAGAAGTCGCGCTCGACGGCCTGAAAGCGTGAGAGCTCGTGTGCGGTGACGCGCCGGAGCGGGAGGGCGTAGAGCTGGGCGAGGTCGAGTTGGGCGAGGTAGACGGGCTGGCGCAGCTTGCGGGATTCGCGCTCGGTGGCGGCGAGCTCGCCGAAGAGGGCGAGGGGCTGGTTGTCGAGCAGGGCGACGGCGGAGCGGCCGGGCTCGAGCCATGCGGGGACGCCGGTTGAGGCGAAGGTAAGGACCGCGGCGCCGCCGGGCGGGGTAAAGAGCGAGACGAGCGATTCGATGATGCCCTTGAGCTCGAAGATGGGAGCATCGGCGGCGGGATAGAGGTTGCTGGGGGAGGGCGAGGCGGTGGTGATGCCGAGGGAGAGCTGCGGGTGCTCGTGGACGTGAGAGATGTAGCCGGCGTCGGGCGCGGCGGTGCCGGTGAAGATCTCGCCCTGCTCGAAGAGGCGGGCCTCGCGGACGTCGCGGTTGAGGTTGTGGCTAAGCATGGTGATCATGCCGGGGACGAGCGAGGGACGAAGGAGGGAGGCCTCTTCGGAGAGGGGGTTCTCCATGGCTACGGTTCTTTTGCCGGGCTGCGCGGGATCGGAGCTGTAGAAGAGCTCGGAGTCGTGCTGGCCGCTAAAGGTGCTGGAGACGGCCTCGCTGAAGCCGAGTTCGAGGAGGCGCTGGCGGATGGCGCGTTCAACCGTGGCCGAGGGATAGTCGGTGACGGGAAGCGCGGTGGGAAGGGTGTTGACGAAGCGGTTGTAGCCGTAGACGCGGGCGACCTCTTCGACGAGGTCGATCTGACGCTCGAGGTCGAGACGCCAGGCGGGCAGCTTGACGGAGTAGACGTCGAGGCCGTGGAGGAGGAGGCCGCAGCCGAGGGAGGAGAGGAAGCGGGAGACGATCTCGCCGGTGATGCCCTCGGCGTCGAGGGTGGTGCCGAGGTGACGCTGCACCTCGGAGAGGGAGAGCTCGATGGGGGGGCGGTTGGAGGTGCGGGCGGCGACCTCGGGGTCGAGGACGTCGATGAGCTCGCCCTCGATGGAGCCGCCACTTTGGAGGATGAGCTCGGAGACGAGGGCGTTGGCGAGGGGAGCGGCGTTGAAGTCGACTCCGCGCTCGAAGCGGTGGCTGGCGTCGGTGTGGAGCAGGTGGCGGCGCGAGCTGCGGCGTACGGTGGCGGGGTCGAACCATGCGGCTTCGACGAGGATGTTCTTCGTCGACGGGGTGATCATGGAGTCCCATCCGCCCATGACTCCGGCTAGGGCGAGGGCCTTCTTTTCGTCGGCTACAACGAGATCATCAGCCTCGAGGGTGCGCTCGGTGCCGTCGAGGAGGCGGAGCTTTTCGCCTTTGCGGGCGAGACGGACGACGATGCCGCCCTCGATCTTGTCGAGGTCGAAGGCGTGGGTAGGGTGGCCCATGCCGAGGAGGACGAAGTTCGAGGCGTCGACGGCGTTGGAGATCTGCTTCTGACCGAGGAGGGTGAAGAGCTCGGCGACCTGGCCGGTGCTGGGGCCGATGGTGACGTTATGAAGGACCTGCGCGGTGAAGCGGCCGCAGAGTCCGCGGGCCGAGGGATCGATGCGGACGGAAAAGGGCTGGTCGACGAGGGTGCCGATGGGGAGCTTCGGACGCAGGGGCTCAAGCTCGAGGCCGTAGATGGTGGCGGCCTCGCGAGCGATGCCGTAGTGGTTCATCGCGTCGACGCGGTTGGTGGTGATGTCCATCTCGAAGAGGTGGCCGTTTGTCTCTTCCAGCGGATGCACGCCTTCGACGGCGATGCCGCGCAGGGTGAGGTCGTCGGCGAGCTGCCGGTCGGTGACGGTGAGGGAGGGGAGGTAGTGGCGCAGCCAGCGTGTAAGAACTTTCATGATGAACAGCCTTAAGTCTAAATGCTCGGGGCGAGATGGTCTCTGGTAGGGTTGTGCACAAAGATGCAGTCCTGTGGAGGTGTGGATGAGGCGATTCCTCTGGATCGGCGTGGCGTGTTTGGTGGCCGTAGCTTCGGGCGGGAGCATGGCGAAGGCACAGGCTTCTGGCACGATGGATCACGATCTGATGGAGATCTCGGTGCCGGGGCTGGAAGCTCTGTACGCCACTCATAAATACACGGTTGCGCAGGTGACGGAGTGGTATCTGGACCGGATCGCACGTTACGACGGGACATACAAGGCTCTGCTGCATGTGGAACGTGAGGGAGCGCTGCGCCGGGCTGCGGAGGAGGATGCAGAGCCCAAAGGCTCGAAGCATGGAGCACTGTGGGGGGTGCCGGTGCTGATCAAGGCGAACACGAGCGTGAAGGGATTGGTGACGAGCGCGGGGTGGGAGGGGTATCTGAAGCCGGGAGAGGAGTTGGTGGCTCCGCGCGATGCGGTGGTCGTGGAGCGGCTGCGGGAGGCGGGGGCGGTGATTCTGGGCCAGACGAACATGCCGGACTTTGCGGCGAGCGACACGAACATCAGCACGGCGGGGGGAAGGACCGGCGATGGGAAGGACCGGCGATGCGTACGATGTGCGGTTCTCTCCGGGCGGATCGTCGGGAGGGACGGCGTCAGGTTTAGCGGCGAACTTTGCCGTGGTGGGCACGGGGACGGATACGGCGAACTCGATCCGGCAGCCTGCGGCAAACAACAGCCTGGTGGGATTTCTGCCTACGCGCGGGGTGACCAGCATTGCGGGGATTCATCCGCTGGACTGGCTGCGCGACAACACCGGACCGCTGGCCCGCGATGTGACCAGTGCGGCGATCACGCTCGATGTGATGCAGGCGGAGGATCCTCTGGACAAGTGGACCGAGGGCGCGGCAAAGAAGGCGGAGACGAGGCCCTACACGAAGTATCTGAAGAAGAATGCGCTGAAGGGCAAGCGGTTCGCGGTGCCGTGGTTCGTGCTGGAAGGCTCCCCGACGGTATACGGCACGGGGCCGGATGCTCCGCCGAACAATGGGGCGGTTGTGCCGGAGACGAGGGCGGCGTTCATGAAGGCGGTGGAGCAGATGAGAGCCGCGGGGGCGACGGTGATCCTCGACAAGGAGATTCTTCCGGAGAGCTTTTTCATGGCGGTGAGGTCGGTGAACACGCGACCGTATCGCAGGGAGGGCGTGGACAACTTCCTGCGCGACTTCGGGCCACCGCAGTATCACTCGGTTGCCGAATACGAGAAGGCGACGGGAGACAAGTTTCCGGCGTACATGATCGGCGGAGCGAGAACGGGCAACGAGGCGATACCGCAGAGACTGATAGAGAGCGATCCGGAGGCCGAGGCGAACTTCTATGGCCCACAGCGTAAGGCGCTCGAGCTGTATGAGGAAGCTCGCAAGAAGTGGAAGCTGGATGGTTTTGTGTATCCGGCGTTGCAGATCCCTACTTACGACGAGACCGTTCCCGGAGCCTCAAAGGCTGGGCCGTACAGCGAGACGGGGTGGGTCAATCGCATCGGGGTTCCAGCGGTCTCGGTGCCGGGAGGGTTTTACGCGAATGGGCTTCCCTTCGGGCTGGAGATCTCGGGAGTTCGCTGGAAGGACGGCGACCTGTTTGGATATGCCTACGCGTATGAGCAGGCGACCCGCAACCGGAGGCTTCCGAAGCTGGTGGAGGGCGTGCGAAAGTAGCAGCCGCGTGAACATTCTGTAGCGGATTCGCGTATCGAGAGATGTTCCTTCTGAAAGAGGCCATCCCTATGGGTAGATTCTCTACTGTATTTGTTCTTGTCTTCGTTGCATGCTTTTCGGCTGCGTCGAACGCTCAGGCTATTCCGCCGCCGGATGCGATTAAGACCGATGCAGAGCTCACGAGCGCCGTCACGGCACTCGATAAGCAGTTGTTTGATGCCTACAACACATGCGATCTGGACAAGCTGAAGACGATGGTCGCAGACGACCTGGAGTTTTATCACGACAAGACCGGGCTCGCAGTGGGCAAGGATGTGTTTGTTGAGGCGATCAAGAACAACATCTGCGGCAAGGTGCAGCGAGTGCTGGTCCCAGGATCGCTAAAGGTGTATCCCCTCAAGAATTACGGCGCAGTCGAAATGGGCGCCCATCGCTTTACGCATCCGTGGAAACAGGACCACGGGGAGGTCGGCGAAGCGGAGTTCGTTCAACTATGGCAATACAAGGACGGCGCATGGAAGATTGCGCGCGTAATCAGTTACGACCACCATGGAGCGAAGTAGAGAGGTATTCAGCGAGGGCGACCCAGGAGATTCGCCTGCATGCCGCTATGGTTTGGATGGATGCGGAAGTTTCCGTATAGCAGCTTTCTGAGGATGGGAGCGGGGCGGCCGTACCAGCTTGCCCAGGAGAGAGGCGTGTCGCCGTTCATGTCTTTCGTTTCGAGAGAGGCTCCTGCGTCGATCAGCCATTGAATGGCTTCCTCATCGCCGAAGGCAGCGGCACGATGCAAGGGCGTCTCGGCTTTGGTGCGGCAATCACGCATGAACGATTCTGTCTCGACGGACGGCTTCGTTTTGACATTGGGATTGGCCCCGTGAGCGAGCAGGACTTTGAGCACAAGGTTGTAGCGAACGCGATCGCTCTGCGAGAGCACAACGTGGAGAGGGGTCTCACCGGTATCGGGGGAAGCATCGTTGACCTCGGCACCGTGCTCGATGAGGAAGCTGACCAGTCTCCAATGGCCGTGGAAGCAGGCACTGTGGAGAGCGAGATTGTCTCGCAGGGCTTTGAGGGATGCGCCGTTCGCGAGAAGAAAACGTATCGCGCTAACGTCGCCGTAGTACGCGCACCACTGCACCAGCGTTACTCCATTGCGGTCGGCTTCCGTAGCTGAATGACCGGCGGCGAGATAGTCGAAGACTCGATCGGTTCGGCCTTCTACGATCTCTTCGAGGATTGCGTCGGAACTGGCGTGTTCGGGCACTAAGGCCTCCTAAAAAAGTAGCTTTCAGATAAGCCCGGTGGGGAGGCCGTCGATGCTTCGGGTGTTCTTCTGCATGCGGTACTCTTCGAGGGTGGCTTCACCTTTGACCTGGGCCCAGCGATTCAGCTGATCACGCTCACCGACGTAGTCGTAGAAAGGTACGTTCATGCCGCAGGAGGTTTGGACCAGGTCGACGGCGAGGTGCACCATCTGCCGGACTCCCGGAGGCTCGGTACTGTTGTAGTGCGAATGGAGAAGGCTGGTGTACTCCGGGCTGCGGCGTGGGAGGATGCGGCCCCGGCCATAGAGGCGCAGGATCATCGGAGCGCCCTCGAAGGCGCAGAACATGAAAGTCAGGCGGCCATCAGCGAGCAGGTGCGCAGCGGTCTCGTTGCCACTGCCGGTCAGATCGAGATAGACGACGGTGTTCGCGTCGAGCACGCGCAGAGCCGCTACATCGCGGGGAGAGACGTTGACCCGGCCGTCGGATGCTGCCGAGGCATTGAAGAAGATGTGCTGGCGCTCGATGAACTCGCGGTGGGCGGGTTCGATGGAGGAGAACTGTTTGCCCATAGAGATAGTTTAAGCCGAGCCTCGGGCGGCTACCCGATAAAGTTTTGATGGTGAGAAGGAACAGTCTCGGTTATGCTCTTCAGACGATAGACAGAAAGACACTCCATCTGCCGTAAAGGGCAGGAACGGAAGGAAATAGCATGCGTTGGTTACTACACTGGATTCTTAATGCCGTTGCTCTTCTGGCAGTCTCCCGCTTCGTTCAGGGCTTCGAGATCAGTGGGTTTGTTTCGGCGCTGATCGCGGTAGTCGTGATCGGACTGTTCAATGCGACGCTGGGGCTGCTGCTGAAGTTCATCACGCTGCCGCTGGGGATCATCACCTTCGGACTGTTTTTTCTGGTGATCAATGCGGTCGTGCTCTGGTTCTCGAGCAAGTTTGTGCCGGGCTTTGCGGTGACCAGCTTCAAGGCTGCGTTTCTGGGCGCACTTGCGCTGGCGCTGATTCAGATCCTGTTCGGATTTCTTGGACTCCGCGGTGGCGAGCAGCGCTCGTAAAGAGCGATTGGCGATGAACTAAGCCTGCTCACGACTTCAGCAAAAGGTGCTCATGGAATTCGTTGTGAAATTTCCGCGGCTTGTCTTTGTGATCTCGTTTGCTCTGCTGTGGCTGGCAGCGTGGGCGGGAGGACGTCTGAACCGCCGCTGGCGCAGCGCCGATGAAGACCTGCGCGCCGACTTCAACGTCGTGCAGGGAGCGACCCTGACGCTGCTGGGACTGATTATCGGCTTCAGCTTTTCGATGGCGATTGGACGTTACGACCAGCGCAAGACCTACGAGGAGGCAGAGGCCAACGCAATCGGCACCGAGTATGTACGCGCCGACCTGTTGCCCCAGGCCGAAGCCGAGCGTGCGCGGGAGCTTCTGCGGAGATATACGGACCTGCGCATCGCATTCTACCAGACGCGCGACCATGACGAGCTGGCAAAGATTGGCCGGGACACGACTGCCGTCCAGAACGAGCTGTGGCAGACCGTCTCGCGCCCGGCAGTTGCGACTCCAACCCCGGTGATGGCGCTTGCCGTGGGAGGGATGAACGACGTTCTGAACTCGCAGGGCTACACCCAGGCGGCGTGGTGGAACCGGATTCCGGAGGCCGCGTGGGCGTTGATGCTCCTGATTGCCATTTTCGCGAACGCGATGCTCGGCTATGGTGCGCGGCGGATGAACTCGAAGCTCTTTCTCGTGCTTCCGCTGGTGGTGTCGATCTCGTTCTTCCTGGTGGCGGATATCGACAGCCCACGCCGGGGAGTGATCCGGGTGAAGCCGCAGAACCTGCTGAGCCTGCGCGATACGATGCGCTAAACGAAGAGCTAGGCCAACTGGGCTACGCGAATTGTTCCAGGAAGCGCATGTCTCCTGAGTAGAATTGGCCGATGTCGGAGACGCCGTGAAGCATCATGGCGATGCGCTCGACGCCCATGCCGAAGGCGAAGCCGGAGATCTTTGCCGGGTTGTAGGCGTCGTCGGTGGGGTCGAGCTTGCGGCGCTCTTCTGTCACCGAAGCGAAGACGGCGGGGTCGACCATGCCGCAGCCCAGAAGCTCGATCCATCCGGAGTGCTTGCACTTGCGGCAGCCGGTGCCGCCGCAGAAGATGCAGGAGATCTGCACGTCGGCCGAGGGCTCGGTGAAAGGGAAGAAGCTGGGGAAGAAGCGCGTCTTGACGGCCGAGCCGAAGAGCGCCTTCATGGCGTGGTCGAGCGTTCCCTTGAGGTCTGAGAAGGTGATGTTGGTGTCGACGCAGAGACCTTCGATCTGATGGAAGATGGGCGAATGCGTAGCGTCCGCGGCGTCGTTGCGGTGAACCTTGCCCGGGATAACGATGCGGATGGGAGGAGCCTGCGCGATCATGGTGCGGATCTGCACGGGCGAGGTGTGGGTGCGCATCAGCAGGCGGTCGCGTGAGGGGCGGGCCTGCTGGCCGGCGATCTGGAGCGTGTCCTGGGTGTCGCGCGCGGGGTGGTTGGGGGGGAAGTTGAGCGCCTCGAAGTTGTAGAAGTCGCTCTCGACCTGCGGGCCGAGGTTGGTGGAGTAGCCGAGGTGATGGAAGACGCGAACGACCTCGTGCATGGTGCTGAGCAGAGGGTGCGGGATTCCGGGGCGGCGGGTATGGCCGGGGAGGGAGATGTCGATTCCCTGCACCGTCGCGGCAGGCGAGGCGGCCGCGGGGGCTTCGAGGGCCTGCTCGATCTGCTGCTTGAGCTCGTTGAAGCGCATGCCGAGGGGTTTGCGGGCCTCGACGGGGGCGGACTTGAGCCAGGCATCGGAGATCAGCTTGAGGCGTCCCTGCTTGCGACCCAGCCAATGAAGGCGGAAGGCCTCCTGAGCGTCGGCGTTGGTAAGCGCTGCGCCCTGCTGACGAACCTCGTCAGCGAGGGTGGCGAAGGCGGAGTCGAGGGAGGTCTGGTCGTAGCTGGTCAGCTGGGGAATGGTATC
>Ga0193743_1001954_pt1 | contig 14931 bp, 16 predicted proteins | sample L2c2metaG_FD_143038 | JGI IMG/M metagenome (GOLD analysis project Ga0193743, IMG submission 143038) | Soil microbial communities from a riparian zone of the East river system, Colorado, United States - L2c2 | ecosystem: Environmental > Terrestrial > Soil > Riparian zone | place: USA: East River...
GATGGTGGACACCTCGGCGGTCTCCGTGCTGAAGGGGAAGAGGTTGCCGGTCGTGCGCAGCGGCAGCCCGAGGTAGACGTTCTCCCAGTAGTGGATGACCAGCGCTGCGGCGGGTGTGGACGACAGCAAGACCTGCGCCTGGGTGGTCCCGGCCGGCGCCATGCCGGCTACGCCGACCCGGTGCCATGGTGCGGAGGCCGCCGTGGTGGTCAGCGACCACGTGACGGCGACCTCGGCGTTCGTCGCGCTCAGCCAGCGGATTCCGATGCGTTCGGTGAGGGTGCCGGAGGCGTCCGCGAATGTCTGGTAGACCGTCCCCGCAGTGACGGGGTAGGAGGTGACGGTGCGGGCCTGCATCTCGCCCGCGGCCACGCTCTTGACGATGAGGGAGCCGTCGCCGTTCCGGCCGCCCCCGCCCTTGGCCAGCGTGCAATTGAGCTTCGCAGTCCAGCCCGAGGTGTTCGGGTCGATGGACTCCGTCGTGGAGGACAGGAAGTTGCCCGGGATCGGCATCTAGTACCTCCTCGCCCCGACGGCCGCGGCCAGCAGCCGGTCCCGCTCGTAGACCCGCACGTCGATGAAGTCGGCGAGGGCCTCGTCGCGGGTGTGGACCTCGACACGCACCGGGTCCTGGCCCGTTGCCGCGGCGGCGGTAAGGGTCCGCCACTGGCTGGGGGTGAGTACCGCTTCGGGCTGGCTCAGCTGGTTGACGCCGGCCTGGCCGGGCTGCAGCCAGCCCCCGGCATCGAAGCTGCCGATGGAGGGGATGAAGCCGTACCGGGTGCCGAAGAGGCCGTCCTTCGCGCCGCGTGCGCCTGCGCCGACGACGACGCCACGGCCGCCGCGGGATTCGACGTTGATGCCGGCCAGGGTGCCCGCGGTGTGGCCGACACCCGCATTGGTGATGCCGACCTGGAACGGGGCTTTCAGGTTCTGCTTCCATCCGCCCGGTGCTCGGCTGCCGGAGAAGGAGGCGGTCGCCCACTGGCGGCTGTAGGGCTTACGCCCCGCGATCACGTTCTGGCTGGCTGACATGAAGCCGGAGCAGTCGTAGCCGCCTGGGCCGACGCCGCCCCACTGGTAGGGCTTGCCCTCTTGCGACTTGGCGAACTTCAGTGCCGCGGGGACGGAGCCGGAGGCGCCGCCGAAGAAGCCGGTCACCGAGGAAAGGATCTTGTCCTTGAGGCCTTTGAGCATCTTCAGCGGGATCTTCCCGAGGGCCTGCGCCCACCGCGATTCGCCGATGCCCTTGAGCTTGTCGCGGATGAATCCGGTTGCTTTGTCCCAGGCCTTGCCCGGGTTGGTAACGAAGTCCCAGCCGCTGCCGATCCAGCCGCCGACTTTCTTCGCCACATCGGTGAGGCCGCCGATGACGTCGCCGAAGATGCCGCCCTTGTCGAAGTGCAGCACCCCGCCGTCGGCGAAGCCGAGCGCACCGCGTACCCCGCTGACGCCGCCGGTGCGGGCAGCGGCGTTGAGGCTGTTGACGCCGCCCACGCCCAGCGCGCGGGTGACCTCGGGGCGCATGATGGCCTCGCCGCCGGACAGCGCGAGCCGGCCGCCGGTGGGGCTGTAGAACTGGTGCACGTCGCGGCCCGGGGTATAGCCGGGCATGATGCCGCCGGTGGCGAAGGTGACCTTGTCGAGCTTCTTCATGCCGACGAATCCGGCGACGGTGTTCCAGACCTTGCGGATGCCGCTGTTGTAGACGGTGTCCACAACGAACTGGACCGGCTTCTTCGTCTTGGACTTGATCCCGTCCCAGATCTTGCCGATGCCGTCGACCGCGGTACGGAACGCCTCCTTGACCTTGTCGACGCCCTTCTTCAGCAGGTCGAATGCCGGCTTGATGCCGTACTTCCAGGCGCCTTCGATGGAGGAGACGACCGCGTTCATGACCGGACGGATCACCTTGTCGTACAGCCAGCGGAACGCCGGGCCGATATGCTGGCGGATCCACATCTGCAGCTTGGACATCCACGTGATGACCCCGCTGAGTGCCTTGACGACATTCACGATCAGGAACGTGGCGAGCTTCAGCAGCGGCGGCAGCAGCTTGGACAGGATGGCGGTGCCCAGCTTCAGCCCCAGCCCGATCAGCTTCACGATCGGCGGGAGGATCGGCAGGATCGCGATCAGCAGCTGCACCGCCGACGTGATCAGCTGCGACAGGGCCGGGAGCAGCGCCATCAGCAGATCGCCGGAGAACTTCACCATGATCCCGGCGATCAGGCCGATCAGCGGGAACAGCGGCTTCAGGTTGGCGATGAGGATCGTGACGATCTGCACCAGGACGGGCAGGACCCGCACCAGCCCGTTGATGATCGTGACCGCGATGCCCGCGAGGACCGGCATCAGCTGCTTGAGGATCGGCGCGAACTGGCCGACGAGCTCCGTGACCACCTGCACGATCGGCGGGATCAGCTGGGCCAGCGCTGCAGCCATGCCCTCGATCGCGAGTGCGATGACGGGCAGGATGGGGCGCAGCGCGCTGAAGACCGTCTCGATCAGCTGCATGCCGATAGGGATCAGCGGCTGGATCACCTTCATCACGGTGGAGATCCCGCTCGCGAGGTTCTCCGCGAGCAGCCCGGCTACCTGGCCGATCATGGCGACCAGGGGGGCGAGGAACGGTTGCATCGCGGCGAACACCTGGGCGATGACCTGCCCGATCAGTTCCACCACCGGCAGCAGAGAAGTGATCACCTTCGACAGCGGGCCGGTCAGTGCCGCCACCACACCCACGATCACGGCGAGGAGCGGCTGAATGGCGGGCGCGAGCGCCGTGATGATCCCCGTGATCAGCTGGGAGATCGGCATCAGCAGCGGCATCACGGCCTGCACGACCTGGATCAGCGCGAGGCCGACCTGCTCAACCACCGGCATCAACGCCGTGATGATCGGCAGCAGGGCCGCGCCGAGCATGGTTGCCAGCTGTGACAGCACCGGGCCCAGAGCCTGCGCAACCGTCGCAATGGCCGGGGCTATCGCGGCGAGCAGCGGCACGATCGCCTGCACGATGGCGCCGATGACGGGGACGATCGCCCCGACAATCTGCGCCACCGACGCGAACAGCGTCCGCAGCTGGGCCTGCATCTCGGCGCCGCCGAGGATCGTCCGCAGCTCGCCGAAGACGGCACCGAGCACGCCGACGATCTCGCCCCCGGCATCGGAGGCGGCCTTGAAGATCTGACTGACGACGCCCAGCACATTGCCGAGGAGCGTCCCGAACCCCGAAAGGATCCCGAACGCCGTATCGACGGCGTCCTGCAGACCGCCCGAAGCGAAGCTCGCCGCGATGCCGTCCGTGAATGAGGTGACCGCCCCGGCGAACTGGCCCATCAGCCGCGCGAAGGCAGGCTGCGCGGCCACGCTCAGCTGCGCGAACGCAGTCAGGAGCTGCGCAGGAACCTGCGTCAGTTCCGCGAAGGACTTGTTCGCACCCTTCAGGACGTCCTCGAGCAGCCCGGACCTCGCCATCTCGGTGATGGCGCCGGCCGCGCTCTTCGCGATGTCGTTCCAGATCCCCGCGGTCGCGGTCAGCTGCCGCTGCAAGATCGGGATGGTGGCGCGGCCCAGCGTCGTCACCGTGTCGTCCAGGCCCTTGAACAGCTCGTTCTGCACCGACAGCCGCATGGCCGTCCAGGCAGGGGCAAGACCCTGTACAGCGCGCACGAACGACTGGGCGTTCGGCGCCAGTTTGGCCATGGCGTCGTTGAGCGCAGACGTCTGCGCCGCCCCCGCTGCCTGCGCATCGGCGACCGCCGCGGCGGCATCGGCGACGGCACTCTGCGCGTCGGCGATCTGCCGCTGCCCGTCCGCGCGCGCCTTGGCAACGCCGGCCTGCGCTTCGCCCAGCGCCCGCTCCTTGTCGGCGACGTTGCGGTTCGCATCGGCGATGCGGTCCTTGGCCGCGACAACCTGCTCGGAGCCTTCGACGCCTTCCTTGTTGGCCTTCTTGGTGTCGGCGCTCAGCCGCTTGGTCTCGGTGCGCTGCTCGGTGAGGTTGAGGCGAGCCCGCTCGTAGGCGATCTGTAGGCGCTCGAGCTCGTCCGGCGTGACGCCAGGCTTTGCCTGCGCGGCCTTCAGCTCCTCCTGCGCCTCCTTCAGGCGCAGGACGGCCTCGCGCTCGTCGAGGTGGCCCTCGGCGAGCTGCTGGTTCATGTCCTGCAGCGCACGGGCCGCCTCGCGCCGGGCGTCGTTGAGTTCGCCCTGTACGGAACGGGCTTCGCGCTGCGCGTCGGCGAGGTCCCGCTCGGCGTTGGCGACGTCCTTCTGCGCGTCGCGCACCCGCTCGGCCGCATCCACGCGCGCATCCGCGAGGGAGCGCTGAGCGTTCGCCAGCCCCCGCTGCGCGGCCTCGACAGCCTTCGTCGCCGATGCGGCCCCGGAGGCCTGCGCGGAGGTGTCGGCGAACGCCGCCTTGAACGCGTCCCCGACCCCGGACAGGCCGAGCTTGAGGGCGCCCGCAGCCGCGCCCGCCGTGGCCAGCGCAGGTGCGAGCACAGCCGCGCCCGCGGCAGCCGACGACAGGTTCGCGCCGATCGCGATGCCGGCCAGTGCCCCGATACCCTTGAGGCCGACGCCGAACGCCTTCGAGAAGGCGCCGGCGCCGGACCTGCCCGCGGAGCCTGCGCGGGCGTTGACGGAGCGGGACCAGTCGCCCGTGAACTCGGGCCGGATGGAGACGTATCCGCGTCCGACGAGGACACCGCCAGCAGCCACCGCACACCCCCCGTCACTGGGTCGCGGCGCTACCGAAGACGGTCGCCAGCTGCTGCGCTCCGGAGCCGTGACGGCCACCGAAGCGGATCACATTGGACTTGTGCTTGCGGACCTCGACGCCAGGCCGCTCGATAGGATCGGGCGGCTTCAGCCGGCTCGTCTTCTTCGGATCACCGTGCAGGCGGACCATCGCAAAGGTGTTCTCGCGCACCGAGTCGATCAGCGTCGCGTACAGCTGACGGTCCGGATTCCAGTGATCCTCTTCCGGGGTCGAGCCGCGCACCGCGCGAGCGGTCGCCGACTCCCATGGCAAGAACCGCAGGAAGACCCGCAGCTCCCGCCACGACATGGCGCCCCGGTACAGCTCCAGCAGGGACCGGCCCGGCCAGTACCGGGCCATGTCCCACTCGACGGCCTCCCCGTACTCGCTCAGGAAGCGGCGGAGGCCGGCGATTCCCCCGACTCAAGACCGGACCGCTTCTGCCAGTCCAGGGCGATGACCTCAAGGTCGCCGAGCTGGTATCCGGCCTTGTACATCTCGCGGACCTTGTCCTTGCCGAGCACCTCGCCCATCACGCCGATGGTGTCGTTGAGGTCGCCGACCTTCTCCTGCAGCTCCCACTCGATCGCGCGCATAGGGGGCAGGGTGAACTGGACGCCGAACAGCTCGTAGTCGATCGGCTCCGGCAGCGCGTCGCGCTTCTGCTTGACCAGGGCGTCAAGGGAGACAACTTCTCGGGCGGCGGGCTTGACCGCGTTGGTCTTGGCTGTGGTCATGATCTCTTCTCCGGCGGGTGGTAGCGGGTTGAACCCGGCAGGCGCGACCCGCTGAGCGCGCCCACCGGGAGTAGAGGGGATCAGGCCGCGGACCAGGCCGGGTCGTTCGACAGCCACGTCGCGAGCTCCGGCGCCGAGGTGGCGTAGGCAGAGATGGTCATCTCCAGGCCGACCGCATCCGAGCGGGCCACGGTGATCGCGCCGCGCTCGGTGACCTCACCACGCGGGATGATCAGGCGGTTCTTGATGGCACCGTCCACCCACTCCAGGCCCACAGCCCGCTCATCCGGCGTGGGAGCGGAGGGAATGTCGAGCTTGTGGACGGTGCCCGAGACATCCGTCATCGTCGAGCTCGGGAAGTACAGCTTGATGGTCGACGTCTTCAGTTCCAGAGCGGTGAAGCCGAGCGTCATGTCGACGCCCGTCAGCACCTTGCGGACAGGGCTCAGGGACTGCCAGGCGTTGATGTCCTCGACGTCCGTCGAGTACTCCATGGCGACGCCGTCCTCGGACAGATAGCCCAGGTCGGCCCAGGCCGCACCCCAAGCAGTGTCGAGATCCACCGGGGCGACAGTGCCCTTCGGAGCGAGAAAGATGTTTCCGTTCAGACCAACGCGCACGTTGTCGGCGTTGAGCGCCACGGGATGCCTCCAGGCATAGCGAGGACCCGTGCGGCCAGATGCCGACGGGTGAATGGGTGAGGGGTGCGGGTTGGGTCCTACACGGGCCGGATACGTAGCTCCATGACGAGCACGTACCTGGCAATCGGGTCGGTCTCAGCCGACGGATGGTGCGGCAGCCAGATCAGGCTGATGTCACGCACCCGGTAGATGCGGGCACCGGCAACCGGCGCGTTGGATGCGGCAATCAGGTGCCCGCGGGCCTGCTGCGCGAGGATGTGCGCAGCCTGCTTGTCCGCGGCGAGGATGTCGATGTCGAGGGTGACGTCCTCGGTGACAAACGGCACCACGCTGGCGCCGCCGCCGCGAGTCACGGCCACGACCCCGCCGGCCAGCCGGGTAGCCAGCTGGGCCAGCCACTCGGTGGCCACGTGTGTGCCCGCGGGCAGGCGCGCGCGCAGGTAGTCGATTGCCACCTGCTCGGCATCGGGGAAGGCGACGACGGGCAGCGGGCCGCTCACGGCCGCCTACGTCCTCCGACGTCCGCGGACTTGGAGTCCTTGGTCGGCTCGTTGGCCGCGGCGGGGGGTGCGTCGAGCACCTTGGCGACTCGGCCGTCCCGGGTGAGGACGGCCAGGTCCTCGGCGCTCACGTTGATCTCGTCGCCGGGCGCGTGCACGCCGTGCCAGTAGGCGAGTTGGATACGGGGCATCAGGTGCTCCTCAAAGAGTCCAGGGCACGCCCGAGCGTGCGGTGCTTCGGGGAATGGCCGTGCTGCGGACGATCCTGCGAGGTCGCGGGACGGCCCGAGCCGAACTCGACTTGCAGCGCCCACTCGGCGCGCGCGCCGAACTCCGCGCGCCAGCCGCCGGGCCGCATCGATGCGGCCGAATAGATCGAGTCCCGGTACTCGCCGTGCCGCTGAACCGCAGGGTCGTAGGTCGGGCCGCTGTACGAGGGGGCGATGGAGCGGGCAACAGCCGCTCCCTGCTCCGCGTGGCCCATCAGGGCCTGGCGCATTCCTGGCGCACTGGCGAACTCGCGGTACATAGCCGGATTGGGCACGAACCGGAAGCCGGATGCGGCCACTAATCCACCTCCATCAGATCGGCTTCGATGTGGTGCACGCCGCCGCCCGGTGCGGGCCAGCGGGCAACCTTCCCTATGACCTGCATGGTCGTCTCCCAGGCCTCGATGCGGTCGGTCTCCCGCAGATCGAGGTCCATGCCGCGCGGGGTGTACAAGCGCCAACCAGTCACCGTCAGCTGCTTGTCGTCAGTGTCCTCCGTGCTGCCGCCCAGCGGCTGCACGTTCACCCCAGCGACCGGGGTCCGCATGGCTGCCGCGCCCCAGTCGGGCTGGGCGTTGCCGTAGGTGTCGGTGAACGTCCCGGGGCGGACGATGGTGATGCTCTGCAGGTACAGCATCAGGCCGGCCTCAGCCGCAGCGTGGCCGCGGTGCGCCGGTAGCGGTCCAGCACCTTCATCTCGGTGCGTGACAGCAGCGTGCCGAGCATTTCGCCCGTGGAGGGGATGAGGTAGGTGATGGATTCGCCGCCGACGGTCTCGGAGCGGATCCCGGAGGGGTTGACCATGACACGGTTCGCGGCCTGCATCACGATCGCCGCGATGTCACCCGGGACCGGGTCCCAGCCATGCGTGTAGATGACCTCGACCTGCGGCGCCTGATGCGCGGCCGGAGGATGATCCCACGACCACGCCCGCAACAGCAGTTCATTCCCGTCCAGCCACCAATCCAAGGTGGCCAGGCCGTCGACCTCGACCGCGGTCACGGCCTCGATGGGCCGCTGCGGCAGCGTCACCATCCCACTGCAGCTGTAGCGCAGCGGATCGGCGCGGCGCATCGTGAACGTGTCCGTGGTCGTCGCCCGGGTGACATCCAGCCGCAGATAGCCGCGCACGACGCTCGACGCCTGATCCAGCAGCGCCTGCGCCTGCAGCTCTTCGGCCGGCGTGAAGGTTCGTCCCAGCAGGGCGGCGAGGTCGGCCACCGTGGCCAAGGACGGAAGAACAGCCACGGCAGCCCCCTCTCGTCAGCGCTGACGCGCCGTCTCGTCCAGCTGATGCCGGACCCCGCGGCCGTGGTCCAGGTCGGTCTCCGGTGTCGGCGCCCCCTCCAGGGCGCCCGCGACCGTGTAGTTGGAATTCGGGGTCGGATCGGCTTCTACGCCGAAGAAGCCGAGCGCCTGTGCGCGGGCGGTAGCGTCTTGAACCACCTGCACCGCCTCGTCGGCGGCGGGTGCCGCCTCGCTGGACGGTTTAGTCGTGCGTGCTGCCATGGCCTGCTCCTCAGCGCCTAGAGACGGTGATCCGGACGAGGCCGCCCGGATCGGCGATGCCAGTACCGACCGCGACGGACCGCCACTGCAGGGTGTCGCCGGCGGCGAGGTCCAGGTTCGCGGCGGTGCCCGACAGGGCGATCGCCTTCTCGTTGTTCGCCGCGGCGGTTACGGCGCCGCTGTCGAAGGCAAGCGTCGCCACCGTGGTCGAGCTGGAGCCGGCCTGCCCCTTGTTGACCAGGGAGAAGGACCGGTGATTGGTGGCGGCGCCCGTAATGGCGGCCTCCGGGACGTACTCCACCGCGGTGACGGTGCAGTTGAACGGCGCCTGGGCGAGGACGGAGTCGTCTGAGGAGCCCGCCGTGGATACGGCTGGGACATCTGCCTCGAGGACTCGCACGAAGGGGGCGGTAGTCATGATGTTTCCTTCTCTCGGCTCAGGCGCCGACGGTCTTGAGGACGCCGACGGGGTAGCGGGAGGCCTCGGTGGGCTGCTCGTTGTTGATCCGGTTCGAGACCTGCCAGCCGACCCGGAAGGTCAGGCGCACCGCGGTCATGTCCTGCTGCGCGAGGTTGTAGATGATGGCGCCGGTGTTGTCCTGGATGACGGCCTGGTCGAGGATCTTCATGCTGATATCCGAGCGGACGCCCACGACGAATTCGTCGAAGTCGCCGCCGAACAGCCGCACCCCGTCCACGCCGACGCCGCCGGCGAGGGGGAACTGGCCCTTCATGGCGTACTGGATCGGGTAGCCGTCGAGGGTTCGCATGTCGCCCGGCACACGGTTTTCGTCGAGCTTGCGGCCCTGGGTGTCGCGCGCCCGGCGGAGCTTGGACTTCGCGGAGGTCGCGGCCACCCAGCCGTTCACCTCGAAGCCGTCGGCCTCGACCTTCTCGTAGACGTTGTCGATGTCGCCGAAGAAGCCGCCGTTCGCAGCGGTGGAGCCTTCGTTGACGTTGTTGGCCGCCGCGGTGGCGGCCGACAGGATGTTCGTCGGGAACGACGACGGGGCGTTCGTGCCGAAGAAGACGGTGGAGTCCAGCAGGCGCCCGAACGCCTCCCGCACCAGCGGCTCAGCCTCGCCCCAGATGTCGTCCTCGGTGTCCGCCAGGACGTTGTCCGGGAACGGGACGATCGTCGCCATCTCTTCGACGTTGAGGTACTTGTTCGCCCAGTTGACCTCGGTGGTCTGCTTCAGACCGGTGTCGCCGGCGACCCAGTAGGCCACGGGCAGCGCGCTGAGGATCGGCAGCCGGACCTGGCCCCGGGAGACTGGGACCCGCTTGAACATGCGGAGCACCGCCGAGTCCTCGATGGCCTTCCCCATCATGCTCTTGGAGACTTCCTCGGGGATGAGGGGCGCCGCATCGGTGCGGCTGATGATGTTGTCGTAGGCCATCGTCCGGCCCTCCTTCTTGTAGCCGGACGGGCAAGCCGTGCCGGAGGTGTCAGTGCCCCGCCGCTCGGCGGATCAGGGCATTCATGTCGTTGGTTGCAGGCGCCGGCTTGCGGACACCGCCGTCGTAGCTGGGGGTCTGCCGCTGTGCTTGGGTGCCGAATTCCTTCAGCAGCACCTCGGCGTCGGCCTCCAGCTCCTCCTTGGTGGAACCCTGAAGGCGGGCGGCGAGGGTCGGCGGGAGGTTCTTCTTCGCTGCCACCTCGTAGCGCAGCAGCTTCGTCCGGGCCTTCTCGACCTCGGACTCTGCGGTCGAGGCCCGCTCGGCGAGCTTCTGCGCCTCGGTCTTGTCGCGGTCCTCGATGTCCTTGAGCTTCAGGCGCAGCGTCTCGGCCTCCTTGTTGGCCTTCTTCAGCGCCCGCTCGACCTCCGGCGGGACCTTGATCTCGCTGGCGTCCTTCGGTTGCACCGGCGCCGTCGGCTCGCCCGTCGCGGGCGTCTCCGGGGCTGCGGTGGTGGTGCCTTCATCGTCAGCCATCGCGGCCGACTCCTTCCATGCGCCCCGCCCTCGCGGCGGGGAAATCTCACACGACGTAGCCGTGGCGGCGTAGCAGCTCCAGCTGCTCGGCGCGCCCATCGGCCTGCCGGAAGATGGCCTCCGGGGTCAGGCGGGACGCCCTCGCGCGTGCGCGGGGCGCAGTGGCGCGGGAGTAGCGCTGACCCGGTACCTGCGCAAAGTCGCCGCCGGCACGGCGCACCTGCCGCCCATACAGGCCGCGGCGGGTGATGCCCTCCGACGTGGTCGCCACGCCCGGCTTGGACATACCTCGGCGGGCATTGACGACCTGCCCGATGTCGGCGCCCAGGTCGACGGCCTTGGCCCCGTCGTTGGTGAAGATTCGGCGCCGCTGCTCCGGCGACAGCTCGGCGTACAGCTCGGCCGGCGACTGCACACCGGACCAGTCACGCTCACGCAGCCCGATCACCTGGCAGTCGCAGTTTGGATGCCGGTCAAAGCCCTCGGAGTAGGGGTACTGCTGGCCGGCCAGAACGATGCAGCGCGAGCAGGCGGGCAGCGTCACCACCCGCGTGTACGCCACGACCTGCCGGTCTGCGGCCATCGCCACCTGCGCGCTCGCGCGGGCCGTATCGCCGACCGCCGTGGCCGCATACCTGGCCATGTCGGCGAGCCCGCCGAGCATCGCCTCAGTTCCGGTCATCCCGGCCGCGAGACGGCGCTTTACGCCGATCGCCGGGAGGAACAGCAGCGTCTCCAGCGGCCCGCCGTCCGGGGCGATCCCGCCGAACGCCTCGGCGATCAACAGCGCTTCGGGGACCGCGGTGCCGCCCTGGGCCTGCATGGCGGCGGCCACGAACGCCTGCGCGCCCTGAGCGACCGTGAGCTGTCCTGCGACGACGGCCTGCAAGATGGCCGCCCCGGCGGCGCCTTCGAGGTCCGTTTCGATCGTCGCCGGGGACAGCCCGCCCCAGATCCGCTGGATCGCCGCGGCCAGGCCGCGCTGAACGGTGGTCACCTGCCGGTAGCGGGCCGCGGCCAGCTCAGCCGCCGTCGACACCCGGCACCTCCGGCGTCACCGGCTTCGGCCCGAACAGCGCGGCCATGTCGCCGCCCATCACCCGCTCCGCTGCCTGGTCGCGGAGCCTGCTCCACTGTGCGATCTCCGTCTGCGAGGCACCCCAGCGCTCCCACAGCGCTTCGTGGGGCACGCCGAGCGTGGACATCTTCACCAGCGCATCGACGAGCTCGCCCTCGGTGCGGAACTCCGGGTTGTGCCAGATCACCTCGATCGCATCGAGATCCCGGGTATCGCCCGCGGCCTTCAAATACAACCGCACGACCTCCTCGAGGGCCTCCCCGAACGGGCGCCGACGCTGCAACACCTTGGAGACCAGACCCGATTCAGCGGCCTTCAGCGCATCACCGGAAATGTTGACCATGACGCCGAGCAGATACTGGCTTGGCGTGCGCGTGCGGGCAGCCAGGTCACGCACGTCCGACTCGACCGCAGCCAGGTACGGCGCGAGGTCCGTTGCGGAGAACTCGCCGATCTGGACGTTCTCGTCCTCGATGACCCACAGCCGGTCGACGGCAGCCTTGAACGGCTCGATCGGCTGTCCGTTGTCGTCCGTCGGCACCTCGTAGCCGGTCATCCAGCGCTGACGGAACGCCGAAAACTCCTGCGCCATCAGGCGGTCGATCAGCGTCTTGTTGATGCGGTCCTGGATGTCGAGGACATCCTCGATCTCGCTCATCGCATTGCCCAGCAGGTCCGGCCGGTTCGGGATCTCCACCAGCGGCACCGCGCGCAGTGGGTTCGGCGCCGGCCACGGCTCACCGTCGACCTCGCGCGCGACCCACCGGGGTTTCCCGCCGACACCCTGCTGCGGCTTCGGCGCCTGGAACTTGTAGATCGCATCCGGCAGGTAGACGGTGGCCATCAGCCCGCCGGTCCAGTCGTCCGCCCAGGCCTTCAGCCCGGCCGCGCGCCGGCGGCGTCCGCCCGGCGCATAGGCAACGATCGCCTGCGTCATGTCCTCGCCCGTGACCAGCGGCGTCTTCTCGTCCTCCGGATTCGGGGCAATCAGCATGAACGACCTGGAGCACTTCACCGCCTCCGTGATCAGCAGATCGGAATCGGCATCCAGACTGTTGGCCTGCCAGATCCGCCACGCCTCCGGATCGCCGACCTCGCTGTCACCGATCCGCACTCCATCGACCTGGATCCTCTCGGCAGTCGAATCAACGACCAGGCCCACATAGTTGGAACGGGCCTGCTTCAGCAGCCGCTGGAAGCCCTCGCGGGCCTTATCGGTGAGGCTCGCCAGCGGGTGATCGCCCGAGTAGTAGCAGCGCATCACCTCGGCGTACTTCCGGCGCTCCCCAAGCTCCTCATAGAGCCGGTCCAGCCACCACTCCGCCGAGCCGACCTCGAGCCTGGGAGCTGCCATCGGGCACCTCCTGTCAGAATCCCACCGCGACGCGGCTCTTCTTCTTCGGCCTGCGCAGATATCCCGACAGGGCCATCACCGAGGACTGGACGCCGTCGATCCTTGCCGCGCTCTTGTTGCGGTCCGGCTTCACCGTGCGGATGTTGTCGTTGCCGTCCGCGATCACCTCGACCACCGAGGCCATCCACCGCAAAATGGGGTGGCCGCCGTGCCGGATCGCATCCATGCGCAGCAGCCGATCCATCTCCTTACAGCCCGCGGACAGGCCCAGGAAAGTCTGCGCCAGCGGCTCCACGACCAGGCCGCGCTTGGTGTCCCTGTCGACGTTCTGCACCAGCTGGCCGGCGAACATCCGGTCGTAGCCGATGCGCTGCACGTCGAAGAACCTGCAGTCCGCCAAGACCTGCTGCTCGATCGTGTCGTAGTCGATCGCATCGCCCTCGGTCAGCTTCAGGAAGCCCTGGCGTGCCCACTCGGCGAGAGGCACCTGCAGCGTGCGCTGCAGCTCCTCGAGCCGCTCCGCGGGAAGCCAGAAGCGGGGTACCAGCTCCACCTCGACGCCCGGCTGCGGCGACTCCACCGCCAGCACGAACGCTGTGAAGTCCGAGACCGCCGAGAGGTCGATGCCGGCCCACGCACGGCGGCCCTTGAGGGCCTGCTCGTCGAGCATCCCCGCGTTCGCATCCCAGCGCCGCAGGTCGATCCAGCGCGTAGACGCGCGCGAGCGGATGTTGAGCGACAGCCGGAGGAACGTCGGGTAGTACGTGGGTGTGGTGCGGGCCTTCTCCGACTCGCGTCGCATGTACGCCAGCGTCGGGCTGACGCCGAGGCCCGGGTTGGCCTTGCGCCAGGTGGCCTCGGCGAACGGATCGTCGCTGTCGGCTGCGGCCCAGATGACGCCGTAGTGCGCCGGATCGCTCATGACCCGGGCGGCGACCTTCTCGGTGACGCCGTGCACCTCGTCGTAGATCGAGCCCTCTTGGGCATCATCCGCCGTGGTGATCATCACGACCATGGGCTGATCGCGCGCGCCCGTGCCCGTGACAATCGCATCCACGAGATCGCGGCTCTTGTGGACATGCAGCTCGTCGATCACCGCGCCGGACACATTCAGACCATGCGCGGTCTCCGCGATCCGCGACAGCGCCCGGAACACTCCGCCCGTGCGCGGCACCCGGATCACCGAGGTGAGCACCTCTGCCCGGCCGCGCATCGCCTTCGACGTCGTGGCCATGCGCTTTGCGTCATCGAAGACCCGCCGAGCCTGATCCAAGCTCGCCGCCGCCGCATACACCTCGGCGCCCGTCTCCCGGTCCGCCATCAGCAACGTCAACGCGATCCCCGAAGACAACGTGCTCTTCCCGGCCTTGCGCGGGATCTCCACATACACCGTGCGGGCCACCCGCACCGCGCGGCCGAGCTCCTCGTCGAAATACAGCCAGCCGAACGCCGGAAGGATCACCCAAACGGCCTGCCACGGTGCCAGCCTCAGCGGCGACCCGCCCCAGCGGCCCTTGGTGTGCTTGAACGACTCGATCGCCCGCACCGCACGCCGCGCCGCCGCCACATCGAACCAGGCACCCGACTGCTCCGGCAGCTGGTTGGCCACCGTCAGCGGGCGGCGCTCCAGCCCTGACGTGATGTCTTCGTCGGACAGCCCCAGCTCAATGAGCGCCGCCCGCGGGACCGGTAGTCCATCCTCGACATCCTGCTTCGACAAGTGCCTAGTCGAATGGGTCGTCTTCGTCGCCATCGCCGCCACCCTCCGGCGGCGTCAGCCGCCCCCGTGCGGACGGCGACAGGCCAAGCTCTCCGATGTATCTCGCGAGTTGCTGCCGGTACTGGCCGGCCACGGTCGTAGCGCCGTTCTTCTGCCAGCCCCGCTCACCCTGGATCAGCAGACCGCGCAGCGAAATCTCCCGCTCGCACTGGTCAATCCGGGCCACGCACACGCAGTAGTCCATGACCGTCTGCGTATCCACATTGGCCAGACCGGCAGTGACCTTCAGCACCGGCACCACGCGCCGCCACTCGCGGCGGGCGACCTCCCGGCAGCGGGCATTGATCGCCCGCTGGGCGTCGTCGCCGCGCACAGCCTGGAAGGTGTCCAGCCAGTTTGGCTCGGCAAGATCAGACGGTGGGA
>Ga0193743_1001955_pt1 | contig 14927 bp, 14 predicted proteins | sample L2c2metaG_FD_143038 | JGI IMG/M metagenome (GOLD analysis project Ga0193743, IMG submission 143038) | Soil microbial communities from a riparian zone of the East river system, Colorado, United States - L2c2 | ecosystem: Environmental > Terrestrial > Soil > Riparian zone | place: USA: East River...
CGACGTGGTGGTGGCCGGCGTCCGTGCCCAGCCCGACGGCTCGGTGGTGGTCGACGGCTCGGTGCCGATCCGCGATCTCAACCGCGCGATGGACTGGCATCTGCCCGATGAAGAAGCGACCACCATCGCCGGCCTCGTGATTCACGAGGCGCGCTCGATCCCGGAACGCGGCCAGAGTTTCACGTTCCATGGTTTCCGGTTTCGTGTCCTGCGCCGCGAGCGCAACCGCATCACCGCATTGCGGATCGCGCCGGTGCCGCGCGAGACCGAGATCGAAATCGAGGAAAAAAAGCCGAAGCGGGCGGGTACGGCGTTTTAGAGCATTTTCAAGCGAAGTGGAGACCGGTTCGCGTCAAGAAAACCCGTCAAATCAAGAATCTAGAGCCCCGTTTCAATCGAAACGGATTTTAGTAATTGAGGCGCCGGAATCAGCCGCTGGCTTCCCCGGGCGCCTGCGCCTTGATCGCCAACGCATGCACGGAACCTGCGAGTTCCGCTGATAGCGTTGCATTAATCAGGCGGTGGCGCTCGACCCGGCTCTTCCCTTCGAACACGGATGATACAATATAGACTCTGAAATGCGTCTCGCCGCCCGGCCTGTGGCCGGCGTGGCCTTCATGCAGATGTGATTCGTCCGTGACGTCGAGGCTTTCCGGCGAGAAAGCTTCGCGCAACTTGTTTGTGATAATGTGCTTGACCGTTTGTTGGGCGCTCATGGCGGGGCAATACGTCTGTGACCGCCCTTCGTCAATGGCGTATCGAGAGTGAGGTATTCGCAATGTCAAGACTTGAAGCCTTTCGCATTGCGTTGTCATAGTCAGCCATGCCGATTGATTCATCAAAATTCTTCGACTCCATTCGCATCAAGCCCAACAAGCTGAGCGCGAAGCAGCAGGCGCAGGCGCGCGAAGAATCCGCCATGTGCGAATGGCCGGATTGCAAGAACAAGGGGCCGCACCGCGCCCCCAAGGGCCGGGCCAACGACAAGGAATACTGGCACTTCTGTCTCAATCACGTCCGCGAATACAACCAGTCCTACAATTTCTTTTCCGGCATGAATGCCGACGCGGTCGCGCGTTACCAGAAGGATGCGCTGACCGGCCACCGCCCGACCTGGAAGATGGGCGCCAACACCAGCGCCAAGAAGGGCAAGGGCAGCCCCGAGGCCGACCTGGAAGGCGCCTCCGATCCCTTCAGCATGTTCAGCGAGCTCAACGGCCGCGGCCGCTGGCGGCCGGGTCCGGGCGGGGCTGCCGGCGAGACCAAGGTCGAAACACGAAAAATATTCAACGCCGAGCGCAAGGCGCTGCAGGTGATGGGGCTGGGCTCCGATGCAACGCTCGAGACGGTCAAGGCGAAATACAAGGCGCTGGTGAAGCAACACCATCCCGATGCCAATGGCGGCGACCGCTCCACCGAGGATCGCCTGATCGAAATCATCAAGGCGTATAATTACCTCAAGACGGTCGTGCGCGGCGCGAGCTGAGGCCTCTTCGCGACCCGCGGAGCATTTCGCGGCTCGAACGCTCAGTCGTTGTTTCTGACCGGTTTCGCGGTCGGTTCAATCGCGGTCACGCCACGCCTGCGGCGGATGATCCAGGTGACCAGCGCGACAACCAACGCGCCGCCGATTACCGACAGCATCCAGTAATGTTTGCCGGTCCCGGCATGATGCGGAATCCCGGCGTACTGGTGCAGCGCGGATACCGCCAGCACGCCCGGCAGCACATGCGCCAGCGCCCACAGCAGGATCGCCGGGATGTTGACGGCGTAAAAGCGTAAAGGTGGCATGCCCAGCGCGCCTGCGGTGACGGGCACGAAGGCGCGCAAAGGCGCTACGAAGCGCGCGAAGAACACCGCCAGTGCGCCCCAGCGATGAAAGAACGCTTCGCTCTGCGCGACCACGCGCGGGTAATTCGCCATCGGCCAGGCGCTCAGGATTTCGCGCTGGGTGCGATGTCCGATCCAGAACGCTGTTCCGTCGCCGAGCAATGCACCGGCGGCCGCAGCCGCCAGCACCGGCCCAAGTTGCAGCTCGCCGCCCGGCACCAGCGCGCTCAGCGCGAGAATAATGGTCGACCCCGGAATCACCGAGCCTGCGACAGGAACCGCCTCCAGCAAGGCGGCGAGGAATAGAGTGCGCCGGTGCGGCGTTTCCTAACATAAGTGTGGGCAGCGGTGGGGAAGTGCCATAATTCATTCCCCTCGGCTTCTCCCGTGGCTGCGATCGGTGCCCAAATAGTTGCGGATGAAGTGCGGCGTGATTCGCAGGGCAGCCTTCCAAAAACCGGGGCCAGTGCCTATCTTGATGATAACGCAATGGAACTTTGATTGAGCCGCGGGCTTCTGCCGGCCGTTGCTCTCTGATAGGTTCCGGTCAGTACCCATCCGCAGCCAATATGCAAATCTGGTTTCGGGAGCGCCCGGGACCTCGGAGGATTGATGACGACCGCCGCCATGACCAAAGCGCAGGAGCCCGCTGGTTTGCCCGACATGAAGGTGTCGGTCCGGCAGGTGTTCGGCATCGACAGTGACCTTGAGGTGCCGGCCTATTCCGAAGTCGATCCGCATGTGCCGGACGTCGATTCGGATTACCGCTTCGATCGCGCCACCACACTCGCCATCCTGGCCGGCTTTGCCAAAAACCGCCGCGTCATGGTCACGGGCTATCACGGTACCGGCAAGTCGACCCATATCGAGCAGGTCGCGGCAAGGCTCAATTGGCCGTGCGTGCGCGTCAATCTCGACAGCCACATCAGCCGCATCGATCTGGTGGGCAAGGATTCCATCGTCGTGCGCGACGGCATGCAGGTCACCGAATTCCGCGACGGCATTCTGCCCTGGGCCCTGCAGCACAATATCGCGCTGGTGTTCGACGAATACGACGCCGGCCGCCCCGACGTGATGTTCGTAATCCAGCGGGTGCTGGAGGTTTCAGGCCGCCTGACGCTGCTCGACCAGAACAAGGTGATCAAGCCGCATCCGGCGTTCCGGCTGTTCTCGACCGCCAACACGGTCGGCCTCGGCGATACCTCCGGCCTCTATCACGGCACCCAGCAGATCAACCAGGGCCAGATGGACCGCTGGTCGATCGTCACCACGCTGAATTATCTGGCGCATGACGAGGAAGTCGAGATCGTGCTCGCCAAGGCGCATCATTATCGCACCCAGGAGGGCCGCGACATCGTCAACAAGATGGTGCGGCTTGCGGACCTGACCCGCAACGCCTTCGCCAATGGCGATCTGTCGACGGTGATGAGCCCGCGCACGGTGATCACCTGGGCGGAGAACGCCGAGATTTTCACCGACATCGGCTTTGCGTTCCGCGTCACCTTCCTCAACAAATGCGACGAACTGGAACGGCCGCTGGTCGCGGAATTCTACCAGCGCTGCTTCAACGCCGAGCTCGCGGAGTCTTCGGTGAACGTGGCGCTTTCCTAAGCGTCGTCCCCGCGAAAGCGGGGGCCCATAGGCCGCGGCTTTTCTGTAGAGTGATGGTGCTAGAGATCGGGAAAACAACGACCGCCGGTGGTTATGGGTCCCTGCTTTCGCGGGGACGACGCGCGGTGAGGCTACGATGACGACGTCCAACACCAAGTTCCGCACCGGGTCGAAGGAAGCCCCGACCGAGCCGTTCAAGCGGGCGGTGACGTCCTGCCTGCGCGCGATTGCGAAAGCGCCGGAGCTTGAAGTGACGTTCGCCGCGGAACGTCCCGGTCTCGCGCCCGGCAAGGCGCGGCTGCCGGAGCCGGCGCGCAAGATGACACGGCGCGACGCCGCTATCGTGCGCGGCCACGCCGATTCGATCGCTCTAAAACTCGCCTGTCACGACCCGAAAGTGCATCGCAAGCTGATGCCGGGTAATCCGCAGGCGCGCGGCGTGTTCGAAGCGGTGGAGCAGGCGCGGGTCGAGGCGCTCGGCTCGCGGCGGATGGCCGGTGTTGCCAAAAATCTCACCGCGATGCTCGACGATCATTTCCATCGCGGCAAGTTCGACGAGATCACCGACCGCGCCGACGCGCCGCTGTCCGATGCGCTGGCGATGCTGGTGCGCGAACGCCTGACCGGCCTGTCGCCGCCCGCGGCTGCCCGCAAGATGGTCGATCTCTGGCGTCCGATACTGGAAGACAAGATCGGCGCGCGGCTCGACCGGCTCGATCGCCTCGCCGAGGATCAGACCAAATTCGGCGACGCGGTGCATGATCTGCTGTCGGCGCTCGAACTCGGCGACGACCGCAACGCCGACGCCGACGAGGACGATGACCAGGACAACAACCCTGACGGCGAGAACGACCAGTCCGGCGCGGAGGGCTCGCCCGACAGCGACGCGGCACAGGAAATGAGCGCCGATCAGGCGCAGGCCACCTCGGACGAGATGTCGGAAAGTGCGATGGAAAGCGCGCAGGCTTCCACCAGCGACACTTTCGACGATGGTGAACTCGGCGACGATGAAACGCCGGGCGAAGCGACGCGGCCGAATTCGCGCGGCGCCAACGAGCCGCGCGGGCCGGAATATCACGCTTTTGCGCCGAAATTCGACGAGGTGATCGCGGCCGAAGACCTTTGCGACCATGACGAACTGGAGCGCCTGCGCAGCTATCTCGACAAGCAGCTCGCACATCTGCAGGGCATCGTGGCGCGGCTGGCGAACCGGCTGCAGCGCAGATTGATGGCGCAGCAAAATCGCGCCTGGGAGTTCGATCTCGAGGAAGGCGTGCTCGATCCGGCGCGGCTGTCGCGCGTGGTGACCGATCCCTATCATCCGCTGTCGTTCATGAACGAAAAGGAAGCGACGTTCCGCGACACCGTGGTGACGCTGCTTCTGGACAATTCCGGCTCGATGCGTGGGCGCCCGATTACGGTGGCGGCGACCTGCGCCGACATTCTGGCGCGGACGCTGGAGCGCTGCGGCGTCAAGGTGGAAATTCTCGGCTTCACCACGCGGGCGTGGAAGGGCGGGCAATCCCGGGAAGCGTGGCTTGCCGCCGGCAAGCCGGCCAATCCCGGCCGTCTCAACGATCTGCGCCACATCATCTACAAATCCGCCGATGCACCGTGGCGGCGCGCGCGAAAGAATCTCGGACTGATGATGCGCGAGGGCCTGCTCAAGGAAAACATCGACGGCGAAGCGCTGGACTGGGCGCACAAGCGGCTGCTCGGGCGCTCCGAGCAACGCAAGATCCTGATGATGATTTCCGACGGTGCGCCGGTCGATGACTCTACCCTGTCGGTCAATCCCGGCAATTATCTGGAGCGCCACCTGCGCCACATCATCGAGGAAATCGAGACCCGCTCGCCGGTCGAATTGATCGCAATCGGCATCGGTCACGACGTCACGCGCTATTATCGCCGCGCAGTCACCATCGTCGATGCCGAAGAACTCGGCGGCGCCATCACCGAAAAGCTTGCCGAACTGTTCAGCGAGACCCAGGGCGCGGCGCCCGCCGCGTCAGGCCGCCGGCGCAGATTGCATTCGTAGATTTTGGTCTGTGAAATGGGAACCAGGAGGCGCTACAAGCTCAGCCGCACCTCTCCCATGGAGAGGTCGAATTGCGCGCTTTCGTTGCCGTGAGGTTTGAGTAACCTCAATCAAATGGATCAGATGCGCGCATCTATCAGCCGCCGCCGCTTCCTGAAATTTACGGCGGCGGGCCTTTCGGTTGCCGCGATCCCCGCACCCGCGCACGCGCAGAAGCCAGCGCCGCTGGACGAATTCTCGGTTGCCGTACCGGTCTCGATCGAGGTCAACGCCCGGCCGATCCCCTCATTCGACACCCGCGACCGCGCGCGTGTGCGGTTTGGGTCGCTGGAATATCGCAGCGGACTTGCTTTGACGTCGCGGTTTCGCGGTTTTGGCGGGCTGTCGGGATTGCGGCTCGACCCGAAAGGCGAACGCTTCATTGCCATCAGCGACAAGGGCAGCTGGTTCACCGGCCGTATCGTCTATCAGGGCCGCGAGATGACCGGGCTTGGCGACGTCGAAGCGGCGCCGCTGCTCGGCGCCGACGGCCGGCCGATCACGGCGCGACGCTGGTACGACTCGGAGTCCATCGCGCTCGACGGCTCGCTGGTCTATGTCGGCCTGGAGCGCGCCAACCAGATCCTGCGTTACGATTTCAGCAAGAGTTTTACGCGCTCGCGCGGCGAGGCGATTGCCGTGCCGCCGGAACTGCGCAGGCTGCCTCGCAACAAGGGACTTGAGGGGCTGGTGATGGTGCCCAAGGGGTTACCGCTTGCCGGCACGCTGATCGCGTTCTCAGAGCGCGGCCTCGACGGCGATGGTAACCTGATCGCCTCTCTGATCGGCGGCAAGACGCCCGGTCAGTTTGCGGTTCTCCGCACCAATGATTTCGATGTCAGCGATGCGGTATTGCTGCCATCAGGCGAACTGCTGGTGCTGGAGCGAAAATTTTCGTGGATCGGAGGCGTCGGCATCCGTATCCGGAGCATCGCGCTCAAGTCGGTGGCGCCGGGTGCCGTGGTCGACGGCCCCAGCATCTTCGATGCAGATCTGGGCCATGATGTCGACAACATGGAGGGCATCGACGCCCACGTTACGCCGGAGGGCGACACCGTGCTGACGCTGGTCTCCGACGACAATTTCTCGATGATCCAACGCACGCTGCTGCTGCAATTCACCATGGTGGAGTGAGATCAAAGCTGGCGGCGATGCAGACGGCGCAGCCTGCACACCCCTTATCGGCCAGCAAACGAAGGAGGGACATCTCCTGCGCTATCGAAACAGACGACGATATTACTGCTCTGCCCGCGGCGTATATTTCGCCTTGAGTGTATCGTACTGGGCTTGCAATGCATCGCGGTTCAAAATCACGTTGCTCATGTCCCGTTGGCCTTCGCTGATTCTGCTGCTCAAACGACCAAGCGACATCTGCTTTGCTTCTTCCGAGATCGGGATATTGCCGTCATTGGTCCAAACAGAGCCATCACCCTTGAACATGTAGATGATGTTGTCGACGGCGAAGCCCACTGTCTGGTTCGCGCCCGGGTGTGGATGTCCCGAATTTTCCAGCAGTTTGAGTGCGGCGTCCTTCTCCTTGCCGGACAGTTCTTTTCTCGGCACCGGTTTGGTGTTGAGAATGCGATTGTATTCGTCCTGGTTATGCCGCAATTGGTCCTTGGCCCTTGCCTGGCGCGAGATCTCGCCGTTCAGCATACCGATCTGTCCTCGCAGCTGCATCTGCGTGGACTTGTCAGCAAAATACTGCTGACTGGCTTCCTCGAGGCTTTGTCCGTCCTGAAGTGTAATGCCGAGGCGGTCGGCCATCTGATTGGCCGGCGAAGAGGGATTCCGCAGTTGTGCCAGATGGTCCAGCGCGTCCTGCGAAAGCGAAAGCTGGACCGCAGCCGCGTCTTCAAGCCGGCTGAATGCAGCCTGCGCGGCGGACATCTGATCCTGAATCTTGCCGGGGTCGAGCGGCTGCGTGCCGCCATCATTACTGGTAGCCTTGTAGGCCGAGAGGCCCATGCTGGCGGTCTGGCTGGACGCTGCGTTGACCATGGGAATCCTGCCGATCACGGATATCGATGTCGAGGGTCGAGTTGTCAGCGAACTGTGAGCAGGAGAGGTGAAAAATCCTCTAATTCCGATGATTTTAGCCACTACCAAACTCGATAAACTGACATGACATTACTATTTCGAATGTGCGGCGGGACTTAAAGTGCCGCCGCACCCATCCTCCCTCCCATCCGGAAATCCCACATGAGCGCCCTGTTTTCTCCGATTACCTTGCGCGGCCTGAAACTTCCCAATCGCATCATGGTGGCGCCGATGTGCCAGTATTCGGCTGTGAACGGCGCGGCCAATGACTGGCATTTCATGCATATCGGCAATCTCGCGCAGTCGGGCGCGGCGATGTTCTGCATCGAAGCGACCGGTGTGGAGGCGATCGGCCGCATCACGCCGGGCTGTCTCGGCCTCTATGACGACGCCACCGAAGCTGCGCTGAAGCCGATCATGGCATCGGTGCGCAAGCGTTCCAAAACCGCGGTCGCGATGCAACTCGCTCATGCCGGCCGCAAGGCGTCGAGCCACACACCGTGGGACGGCGGGCAATTGATCCCGATCTCCGAAGGCGGCTGGCAGCCGCAGGGGCCTTCCGCGGTGCCGCACAAAGAGGCCGAGCCGCCGCCGCTGGCGCTCGATGCGTCCGGCCTTAAGCGGGTGCGCGATGCATTCGTGGCAACGGCGAAGCGCGCCGACCGGCTTGGCATCGATGCGCTGGAGGTGCACAGCGCGCACGGTTATCTGTTGCACCAGTTCCTGTCGCCGATCTCCAACAAGCGCGCCGACCAGTATGGTGGGAGCCTACAAAACCGCATGCGCTATCCGCTGGAAGTGTTCGACGCCGTGCGCGCCGCATTTCCCGCGGACAAGCCGGTCGGCATCAAGGTTTCGGCGACCGACTGGGTCGATGGCGGCTGGGACCTCGCACAGACAGTGGAATACGCCAAGGAGCTGAAACAGCGTGGCGTCGACTGGATCGACATATCGTCTGGCGGCGTGTCGCCGCTGCAGAAGATCCCGCTCGGCCCCGGCTATCAGGTACCCCTGGCGCAGGCGGTAAAAGAAGCGACAGGCGTCACCACCATGGCGGTCGGCCTGATCACCGAAGCGCAGCAGGCCGAGGACATCGTGGCGTCCGGCAAGGCCGACATGGTCGCGCTGGCGCGCGGCATGCTCTATGACCCGCGCTGGGGCTGGCACGCCGCGGTCGAACTCGGCGGCCAGGTCGATGCAGCGCCGCAATACTGGCGCTCGCAGCCTTCGACGCAGAAGGCGCTGTTCGGCGCCACGACGTTCGGCACGCGGTGAGGGCGCTCAGGTTTTTTTCGTCATCTGGGCGAGCGCGTGCATCGCTGCGATATAGCCGTAAGGCCCTAACCCGCAAATGACGCCGGTGGCAACAGACGAGATCTTCGAATGACGGTGGTGCTCGTCGCGCGCATGGATATTGGAAATGTGTACTTCGAGCACCGGCCCTTCAAACGTCTTGATCGCGTCGAGGATCGCGATTGACGTGAAGGAATAGCCGGCCGGATTGATAATGATGGCGTCTGCGCTCTGCCTCGCCGATTGAATCAGGTCGACAAGTTCGCCCTCGTGGTTCGACTGGTGAAAAGAAAGCGCGAGTCCCAGCTGCGTCGCGTGCTGCTCACAGTTCTCCCTGATCTGCGACAACGTTGTCGTTCCGTATATGTGCGGCTCCCGCACCCCCAATAGATTGAGGTTGGGGCCGTTCAGGATCATCAGTCGTTTCATGGTCTGTCCTTTTCCAGGGCTAGCAGCCGAACCATTTTCTCGGATCCGGTGACGAGCACCGGAAACGGCGTCAGTACGGTAGCCCGGGTGCGGCGCAGCGCAATCCGGATGTATGGCCGGGCTTCAGCCAGCTTGTTTTGCGGAAGTCATATTTCGGCCGTAACCGCGGCCGGTGATGGCGTCCGGCGTGCTATGCTTGCGCCGGCGCGCAGCAAAGACGCGTCATAAAAATTAAAAACGACGAGAGGAAAACCCCATGGAAATCGGTTATTTCACCATGCCCTCGCATCCGCCGGAGTGCGGGCTGAAAGAAGGTCACGACTGGGACCTTCAGACGCTGCGGTGGCTCGATGAACTCGGCTATCAGGAAGCATGGATCGGCGAACACCATACAGCACCTTGGGAGCCGCACCCGGCGCCCGACCTGCTTCTCGCGCAGGCCTTTTTGCAGACCAAAAATATTCGTCTCGGGCCCGGCGGCTTCCTGCTGCCCTACCACCATCCCGCCGAACTCGCCAACCGCGTAGCGATGCTCGATCATCTCTCGGGCGGCCGCCTGAATTTCGGCGTCGCCGCCTCCGGCCTGCCGAGCGACTGGGCGATGTTCAACGTCGACGGCATGTCCGGCCAGAATCGCGACATGACCCGCGAGGCGCTGGAGATCATCCTGCGACTGTGGACCGAGGAAACCCCGTTCACCCACAAGGGCAAGTTCTGGACGGTGACCAAAATCGAGCCGATGTTCGATTTCCTCAAACCCCACATCAAGCCGTTGCAGGCGCCGCATCCGCCGATCGGCGTTGCTGGCTTGAGCAAGGGCTCGGACACGCTAAAGCTCGCAGGCGAACGCGGCTATATTCCGATGAGCCTCAACCTCAACCCGGCCTATGTCGGAAGCCACTGGGATTCCGTGGAGCTCGGTGCCGCCAAAACCGGGCGCAAGCCCAGCCGGCAGGACTGGCGGCTGGTCCGCGAGGTGTTCGTCGCCGATACCGACGAGGAAGCCTGGAAGCTTTCGGCCGGCGACATGATGGGCCGGATGATGGGCGAATATTTCCTGCCGCTGCTCGGTCATTTCGGCTTCAAGGACTACCTCAAGCACTCGCCCGAAGTGCCGGACAGCGACGTCACGGTCGAATATTGCGCCCGCCGCAACTGGGTCGTCGGCTCGCCGGCGACGGTCGCGGAGAAGATCGAAACCATCTATCGCGAGGTCGGCGGGTTCGGGACGCTCTTGGTGTTCGGCTTCGACTACAAGCACAAGCCCGAGGCTTGGCACAATTCGCTAACGTTGTTGAAGCAGGAGGTGATGCCGCGGCTGAAGCATCTCAACGCGGACCTGGTCCGCGCGGCGTGAGCGGCGAATGAATGGCGCGGGACGGCGGGGTTTTCAGAACGCCGTCCCGCGTTTCGTCGGGTCGAGCCCGGTTGCGATGGGGAGATAATTTGTTCGTTACTCGCTGTAGCCCCGACTTACCTTCGCGTTAAGGATTTATTAGGATTCGGAACCGCACTTGGGGCTAACTGTAGTTGAAGAAGTTTGGCGGATCGAGACCATGACCGAGCCTGATGCCCTGGATCGTAACATCCACGCGCTGAAAGAATTGCAGCGGGTTGCTTGGCAGCAACTTGCGGACCCATCGGTCACAGCTTCCGAGCGCCGCGAACTGCGAAACCAAATCAAGCAGAGCAGCGCCGACTTGCGGACCTGCCTGGAGATGGCATCCGAGCGTGCTCGCTTCCGGGTGCGGCCGGCGACAGATGCTGCCGGTAGCCCCGGGAAGTCCAGCTTTCGACTTCTAGCTTAAAAGCAAGCAGCTGTGGGTTTTGCCCGGATTCGTTGCGCCAACGGAATCAATCATTTGCGCGTATCCCGATCGCAAAACCGGTTCTCACTTCGCTTGAAAACGCGCTAATGCGCGTGAGCATTCAGGAAAATAAAAATCGTATTCAGATCCGATTGGGCGGGCAGCTTGCCGCCGAGATCATCGTCAATAACGCGCTGACATGCTTCCACCGTGACGTCGTCGCCCAGATCGTCAGCGGCTTCGATCACAGTCCAGGCCGTTTCCACCCAGGGATTGGCAGGCTTCGTCCTGCCGGCAACAACGTCAAAAGACACGCCTTCAAAGCTATCCGATACTCGCCCGGTCATTCACGATCCCCTGTTTTTCATCCTTGGGGCCGTTCATAGGCAAGATCTTCTAAAAACCATTCGGCCAATTAGCTCGGATTTGAACGCATCGGGTACTGAACGTTCACCATATCAGCGAGCACGCTCGCCGATGATTGCCGCCAGGTAAAAACAGGCTCAAATAATCCAATAAAATCTAGTGGAATTCGAATCTCATTTATTCAAAACAGGATGCTTTGCTGCTGGTTGTTCGCCGCGATTTGGCGGCTTCCCGACACAGGCGGCACAGATGAACCACTCGCTCTATAGCGCTGATCGCGAGACGCACCGCAGGATCATTGGCTCGGCGTTTGTTGCGATTTTCGTCATTACGATATTCGGCGTCGGGGCTATTTCAAAGCTCGCACAACAACCGGCGCCTTCGTCAGCCGTCCTCAAGGCGGGCATCCCGGTCGCCACAAGTGACGGCGGTTATCTCATCGTGCGTTGAGAGCCTTCTACCGTGAGGTCGGCGGGATAAGAGACGCCGTCTCGCTTACCAGCACGTCAATTGCGCCTCGAACCAATTGTGCAGCGAAGCCGAGAGAGGCGACCAAGCCTGCTCGAGCCGGCCGAATTGTCCAATGTTGTTGCGATACAAGCCGCGCAACTCTTCTTCGATGGCCGGTAAATCCACGCCAGTGGGTTTTCCTTCGCGGACGATGGTTCGCCCATCGACGATGACATCGCGCACCAGGGATGCGTTGCCTCTCGCGAACAAAAGCTCCAGCGGGTCGACGGGCATGATCCGGTCGCGGTCGAGACGATCGAGATCAATCACGACAAAGTCCGCCGGTGACCCCGGAGCAAGCGCACCGGTCCCGGGCGCGCCTGTCGTCTCGCGACCATTGCGGATGGCGAGGTCGAAAAACCCAGACCGCGTCCAGGTTCGCTTGAATCCGAGACCGCCATGGGCCATCTGCACCAGCCGCATTTCCCGGATCACATCGTCATCTTCATCAAGGGCCAGTCCGTCGACGCCAACCGCTATGGCGCATCCGCATTTGTGCGCGGCGGCGATCGGTGCCAGACCAGAATGCAAATGCAGATTTGAACTGAAATTCGTGACAATGCGCGCGCCGGACTCGGCGATGATCTCGAGTTCGTCGAGCCGGGCATGGATGCAATGGGCGAGCGTCAGCCGCTTGGACAGGAAGCCGATGTCCCTAAGGTAATGGACGATACCGTTCGGAAAATGCTCGTCGGCCCAGGCGCGTTGATAGACGGTCTCCAGCAAATGCATGTGAATACGACGGCCGGTCAGCGTCGAATTTTCAGCAATCGCTTCAAGAAGCGGACGCGAACACCATTGCATCCCGGCAGGTCCAAATTGCACGTCTGTCTTCGGCCCGGCAATCGCCGACGCGATCGCTTCGGTCAACTCGATGTAATCGCGCGGCGGCGTCGCCGGCTTGACGAACAAGTCTTCGACGGTTTTTCGGTCGTCAGCCGACAGGCTGGACAGGATAGGACTGCTGTCGCCGTACACAATCGGATTTTGGTCGCGCACGGCCAGCGCAAACCCGATGCGCAGGCCGACATCTGCTGCCGCCCGTGCGATCGCCTTTGCTTCCTCGACCAACGTCATGGCTCCGCTGGGTCGCGTATAGTGGATCATCATCGCGCCGCAACCCGCCCGCGCCGAACGCGCCAGCGAGGAAGCGGCGGCAAGATAGGGATCAGGGGGCGTGCCGAAGGCGGATCGGATAATCCAGCTTTCGAGCGGCATGTTGACAGCGCCGAACGATGAGGCAGTCGGCCGGGCATGATCGTGGGCGTTAACGAAGGCCGGAATGATGAACGTCCGCCGCGTTGGCGGAGGAACGACACCGTCGGAAATGGATGTGATGATACCGTTGTCGTGCCGCAACACGACGTTCTCAAGCAGACCGCGGTCAGGGCCACAGAACAGATGGGTTGCCGTGACTTCCGTGAACATAGCCGCGATCGGGTTCCAGAGCGTTTTCGAGCGAAACGGGTACCGGTTCTCGTGAAGAAAACGCGTCAAACAAAAGGTGGAGCCTCGGTTCTGATTCAATCAGAACCGAAACGGCGCGCGTCAGTTGGCCGTGTAGACCAGTTCGCGTTCCGCGCGCGGCGGCAGGAATTCGCGCGAGAACACTTCTGACGGCGCCGGCGCGCGGGTCAGCTGATAACCTTCGACGACGATGCCGATGGCGCGCGTCATCCTGTCGTCCTTGACGTCACCCACGCCGATGTCCTTCATCTCCGGCGAGACGATCAGCTTCTCGAAGGAATACTGCAGACGGCGTTTTTCGACGTCGGCGTTGATCAAATTGTCGTAGTTGACCGTCGCCTTCATGCCGGCGTTTTGATCCTTGGCAACCGCAATGACGGCTTTGTTGACGGCGCGGACCATGCCCGCCACGGCCTTGGGATTCGACGCCAGTAGCTTGCGCGAACCCATCAGGCCGCTCGAATAGAGATCAAGCCCGTAATCTCCGAACGAGAACCACTTGAAGTCCTTGTCGGGATCCTGACGGTTCAAGATCAGGTTGAAGTAGCTGGTGATGTTGAACACCAGCGCGGCATCGATATCGCCTTTGATCAGCATCGGCTCCTGAAGGTTCGGCGCCATGTTGGAGACCTTGATCTTCTCGCCTTCCAGCCCGTTCTTCCGCGCGAACACCGGCAGCAGCCGGGTGGTCGGCGTACCCTGGGCGCCGCCGAGCGTGTGTCCCTCAAAATCCTTGATGCTGTTGATGCCGCTGGTTTTCTTCGCGACGATCGCGAACGGCGGCTGGTTCCATATCATGTAAACCATGACCGGCGCGTCCTGCGGCCGGGTCGATGCATTCTGGATGATCGCGTTGATATCGCCGAAGCCCGCGTCATAGGCGCCAGACATCACGCGCGTCACCGTTGCGCCCGAGCCCTCGCCCTGATCGATGACGACGTTCAAGCCTTCGTCCTTGAAGAAGCCGTTGTCCTTTGCGTAGAAGAAGGCGGCATCGCTGCCCTGCGTTTTCCACCCCAAGGTGAACTTGATCGTGGTTTCCTGCGCCGCCGCGGCGCCCGCGAACAGAGCAATTCCTAACAGCGCAGCACTTGATCTGGCTAACATGGTGATCTCCTCAATAAAGTTAGATGGCGGCGTGCGAAACTCTTTCACTTTCAGGTGGTGATCAGGTCGTTCTTGCGGGTGGCCCAACCGGTGACGCGGCTCTCGATGATCGCGAAGATTGCGTAAAGCGCGACCCCGAGGCCGGCGAGCACGAACAGCCCGGCGAACACCAGCGGCACGTTGAAATTCGAGGATGCGGTCATCATCACGTTGCCGATGCCGCGATTGGATGCGACCGTCTCCGACAGCACCGCGCCGACAAAGGCGTAGCTGATCGCGACCTTCAGCGATGCGAAGAAGAACGGCATCGTGCGGGGAAGACCGACGTTCCAGAGGATGTCGAACTTGCTGGCGCCGAGCGCTTTCAGCACGTCTTCGAGTTCGGGCTC